>Ga0137390_10001848_pt1 | contig 16372 bp, 14 predicted proteins | sample 15con2h24AmetaG_FD_104937 | JGI IMG/M metagenome (GOLD analysis project Ga0137390, IMG submission 104937) | Vadose zone soil microbial communities from Angelo Coast Range Reserve, California, USA - 15con2h2.4A metaG | ecosystem: Environmental > Terrestrial > Soil > Vadose zone > Saprolite... | reverse complement strand
CTGCGGACCGCGCGTTCGGGCGTCATCAATACCGCGCGCGACTTCTCTTGCGTCATCGTCACCGCCGATTGCGAACTGTTGGGCGCGGCCGATAGTTATCCGATTCATGTCACGGGCGGCGCCGACATGATGGCGCGCGCCATGAAGGAAATGCACCCAGATCTCAAGCCCGGCGATGCCTTTCTTCACAACTCGCCGTACCACGGCAACTCGCACGCGGCGGACCACACCATTCTCGTTCCGGTCTTCGACGATGGCGGCATTCACCGTTTCACAGTCCTGGCCAAGGCTCACCAGGCGGACTGCGGCAACTCATTGCCGACGACCTATATGGGCAAGGCCCGGGACGTCTATGAAGAGGGCGCCCTGATATTCCCCGCCGTCCGGATTCAGTCTGACTTCAAGGACGTTCAGGACATCATCAACATGTGCATGATGCGCATTCGCGTCCCGGCGCAGTGGCGCGGCGATTACCTTGCCACCGTCGGCGCGGCCCGCATTGGCGAGCGCGAAATCGAGCGCATGGGCGCTGAGCTCGGCTGGAGTGCTCTGGTCGCGCACGGCCGGCAATGGTTCGACGTTAGCGAACGGCAAATGATCAAGGTGATTTCGTCGATGGCGCCGGGACGCGCCCGTTGTACTTGCACGCACGACCCTGTGCCCGGCACGCCGGAGGGCGGGGTGCCGGCTAACGCCGACGTCACCGTCGATGTCGAGAACGGCCGGATCATCGTCGATCTGACTGACAATATCGATTGCCTGCCGCTTGGGCTCAATCTCAGCCATGCCTGTGCGCGAACGGCGGCCATCGTTGGTGTATTCAATAGTCTGCCGCAGACCGTCCCGCCGAATGCAGGGAGCATGCGGCGGATTGAGGTGCGGCTGCGCGAGAATTGCGTCGTCGGTATTCCGCGGCATCCGGTGTCGACGTCGGTCGCCACGACAAACCTCGGCGACCGCGTGACCAATGCGGTGCAGCGCGCGCTGGCAGAGATCGATCCGGCGGCAGGCATGGCCGAGGGCGGCGCGGCCATTCCGCCGGCGGCGGGCGTTATTTCCGGGCGGGATCCGCGCAATGGCCATCTGTTCGTCAACGAAGTCATTCTCGCCGCCGGTGGCGGCCCCGGTACGCCGACGCAGGATGGCTGGCTGTCGCTATTCTGCATGGGAAACGCCGGCATGCCCTTCTATGACAGCGTCGAAATTGATGAGATGCTGCACCCGATGCTGGTGGAAACGCGCAAGCTCGATCCCGACAGCGAAGGGGCCGGCATGTTTCGCGGTGCGCCGGGAATTTTGACCGAGTATCGCCCGCAAGGCTGCGCTTTCGAGCTTGGCTTTGTCAGCGATGGCACCGTTAATCCGGCGCTGGGCACGAGAGGCGGCGGCGAAGCCCGGCCAGCGCGACAGTGTCTGGTTGCCGATGACGGCGAAGTCACGCCGCTGGCGACTGCAGAGCAGATCGTGGTCCGTGCGGATCAACTCGTCGTGTCGTATTCGAACGGCGGTGGCGGATATGGAGACCCGGCCTTACGCGATCCTCAGAAGGTACAGTTGGATGTGAAGGAGGGCTGGATTACCCGCCAGCGCGCCGCCGATGTCTATCGTGTGGCCTTGCGCGAGGACCACAGCATCGACGATGCAATGACGGCCAACCTTCGCAACAACGAGCGCACATTCCTTGCCTAAAGCGGCAAACTTACGCGAGGCATTTGCGGCGGATCTCGGCCGCGAACGGGACATGATTCCAGCGATGGCGAAGGCGCTCATCGCATGCCGTTGTGAAACGCCGCTTGGCGATACGCGGGCGATGGCCGACGCGGTCGAGCGACTAGTCGGCGATGTCCCAGAAATTGATTTCGAACGCCATGCCGGCGCGCCGCACATCGTCAATCTCGTTATGCGCGTGCGCGGCGGCCGGCCGGGCAGGCGGCTCATTTTCAACGGCCATATGGACACGTTTCCGCTGGTCGACGCCACGCGATGGACTCTGGACCCGGCGGGCGAGGAACGCGATGGACGTCTCTACGGTCTCGGCAGTTCCGACATGAAGAGCGGCCTCGCGGCAATCCTGTTTGCCTTGCGGCATCTGGCGCGGCACCGCGAAACATGGGCGGGCGAAGTCGTCGCCACCTTTGCCGGCGATGAAGAGACGATGGGCGAAATGGGCTCGCAGTTCCTGCTGGATACAGCGCCGCATGCCAGAGGCCACGCCATGATCAGCGCCGACGCCGGTTCGCCGCGTGTGCTGCGTTTCGGTGAGAAGGGCATGATCTGGCTGACGCTGCAGGCGCGCGGACGCTCGTCGCATGCCGCCCATGTTCATCGCGGCGACAGCGCTATCGACAAGCTGCTGGCTGTAATCGGTGAACTTCAGAAGCTGCGTCATTTTACGGTCAATGCGCCCGCCGCGGTCACGGCTGCTATCGCAGAGGCAGCCGCGATTTCAGAGCCGCTTTCCGGCGCGGGAGAAAGCGATGTGCTCCAGTCGGTCACAGTCACCATCGGCACGATCAAAGGCGGCCGTTTGCGAAACCTGGTCAGCGATGCCGCCGAAGCGACGGCCGACATTCGCATTCCCATCGGCGTCACTGTGGGGGAGATCGAAGCTCTTGTCCTGGGCGCGGTTGCCGCGCATGAAGGCGTCGAATGCGTCATCGAACGCCGCTTCGAGCCGACCTGGACGCCGCCCGATCACGAGGTTATCGAACTGCTAGCCCGCAATTGCACCAAGGTGATCGGCGCGCCGCCGGTGCGCAACATGCGTGTCGGCGCCTCGGATGCACGACTGTATCGCCGCGCCGGCGTGCCGACGGTGGTGTGCGGACTGACGCCGTACAACATGGGCGGCGCCGACGAATATGTCGACATCGGCGAATTGCTGGCAGTCGGGGATATTTTTGCGTTGACGGCGTTCGATTTTCTCAATGTGACCTGATCGCTATTGTTCGCTCGACACGGAGAGATGAAATGGATTTCAAACAGAACCCACGTTTCGCTTATCAAGGCATCCGCGGCCGACCCGACTTCGTCTGGCCGGGCAACAAGAAACTCGCGGTCTATGTCGCGCTTTGCGTCGAACATTTCTCGTATGGGTCGGGCCTCGGCCTGCCTTACTCGCCGGGCCTCAATCATCCCAATTCCTATAACTGGGGCTGGCGCGAATATGGCAACCGGGCGGAGGCTGGCGATTGCTTGAACTGTTTGAAGAATACAAACTGCCGCTCTCGGTTTTGCTGAACACGGCCTGTTACGACCATTGCCCGGAATTGATCGCGGCGTTTCGCGCGCGTGGCGATGAGATCGTCGCGCATGGCAGGACTAATTCCGAGAACGCCAACGGCATGTCAGAAGCAGACGAACGTGCGCTCATTGCCGATGTTACCGAGGCGATAAAAAAGCACGAAGGCAAACAGCCCGGCGGCTGGATGTCGCCAGGCGCGCATCCGAGCGCACTGACCGAGGATCTGCTGGCCGAAGCCGGTTATCGTTACACGCTGGACTGGCCGATGGACGACCAGCCGGTTTGGATGAAGACGCGCAGCGGCGCGCTGCTCAGCGTTCCTTATCCGCACGAAGTCAATGACGTGCCAATGGTCGTCCTGCACCACGGCACGTCGACGGCGTTTGCCGACATGGCGATTGATCAATTCGATGAAATGCTGGCTCAGTCGGACAAGCAGCCACTGGCGCTTGGTATCACCATCCACAGCTTCATCGTTGGCCAGCCGTTCCGGCTGCGACAGTTCCGCCGCGTGCTCGAGCGCATCGCGAGCAAGGCGGAATCGATATGGTTCACGACATCCGGCCAGATCGCGGAGCACTATGTCGGTATCGTTCCATCGGAAGAATAGAAATGAACGGGACATTTTCGATTTAGCGTGCGTAATCGGATGGTGCGGGCAGTTCCTTTCGAGGGCTATAGAACGGTCATGGAGAAGCACGCTCTATTTGTCGCGCGACCAATACACACGGACGCTCGTTCCCTCAGCTCTGCTCCGTTGCGAATTGAGGACGGACGATTTTGTCAGGCTGTCAACATACACGCTGAGTCGTCAGACTGCTCAGCGAAGGATTTAACGACTAGAGGATTATCGATTGGCCCGCGCCGATGTTCCATATCGCCTCATTCGTGAATACGGCCATTCCGATCGCCACGAAGGTCGTACGGTAGCCGACCAGCAGAAGCAGGCCGCCCCCAATCTCCATCACAATTGCGACGAGATAACCGGCGATTGGAAGCGGTAACCCGGTCGACGCGATGTAGGCTTGGGTCATCGCAGGCGCTGCGAGCTTGCCAAGGCCGCTCAGAAGAAACAGGCCGGCTATCAGAAGGCGGCCGAAAGTCGCGACGTAGTCGTTAGTCACTGGACACTCCGTCGATTGGCGTTGATGAACCCAAGCGCGTAAGAAAAAGCCTTCAAATGATCTTGCCGGTTTGTTCGAAGCTGAGGCGCGGGCCGCGAGGGAATAGCTTCTCGGCGTCGCCGTACCCGATGTTGCAAAGGAAGTTCGATTTCCAGGACGTCCCCTGGAAGAAGGCTTCGTCGACCTTGGCGTTATCAAAGCCAGACATCGGCCCGACGTCGAGCCCGAGCGCGCGCGCTGCGAGCATGAGATAGGCGCCCTGCAGCGAGCCGTTGCGAAAGGCGGTGGCCTGGCTCAAGGCAGGGTTGGTGACGAAAAGTGGCCTCGCATCGAAGGCCGGAAACAGCGTCGGCAGTTCGTCATAGAATTTTTTGTCATAGGGGACGACCACTGTAACCGGCGCTGCGACGACCTGGGGTACGTTGGACTCCGAGAGCGCTGGAATGAGCTTCGCCTTGGCGGCCTTCGACTTCACAAACAGGAAACGTGCTGGCAGCGAGTTCAAGCTGGTAGGCGCCCATTTCGCGAGGTCGAACACCTGATTCAGCAACTCGTCGCTGACGTCTTTTTGCTGCCACGCGTGGTTGCGACGGCGTTTGGACATGCCGTTCGGAAACGCGGACGACCCATTGCATTCCGGTCAGGAGGCACACGAACCCAGTGCTGGCTTTTAGCCGGATCGGCCGCACCGCCTGGTATGCGTCAGAGTAATAGAATGTCCTGCACGAACCTCCAAAGCGACGGATGAGGTCAGTGCCCAGATTGCCGGCATGCAGGCGGCAACGAACGATTCAGTCAAGACCATCAAGGAGATCGGTACGGTCATTATCTCATCTCGGAAATCTCATCGACGGTCGCGGCCGCCTAAAGGTGGCGTCCGACGCGAATTCGCGTCTCAAAAGTGAACCGGCATGAATTGTAGTCAAGTACCTGAATTTAAGGAATGTAGTTGATATAGTTGGGGAGCGATGCCTCGACGCCCTCCATTCGGGTAGTCGCCTGATGCAGCTTGAAACGAACCGATCTCTCCGGGAGCTTGCTCGAAGTGAGGAACGAGGATTTTGCAGACAACAGCAATGCTCATCGGATAAGTGAAGAGCAGTTCAAGTCACTGATGCGAAGTATGGCTGCCAGCGTCGCCATTATCGCAACCAATCAGGATGGCAGGTATCACGGCATGACGGCCACCGCGATGTGCAGCGTCAGCGCCACGCCGGCAACCCTGCTTATAGTCATCAACCGTTCGACGCGCAGCCATCCCATCATATCGGCGACCAAATACTTCACGGTCAACATTCTGGCCGAGCATCAGCAAGCCATTGGCAAGCGTTTCGCCTCCCGCCACATCAATCCCTTTGATGGCATCGAGCATCGCGTGGGTTCCAACGGAAGCCTGATCATCAGCGAGGCGGCTGCCTATATCGAGTGCACGACTGTTGCCGAGATTGAGGTCGGTACTCACACCATCTTCGTTGGAAATATAATTGGTGGCGATGTTTCGCGCGCTCGACCTCTGCTTTACCACGACGGCAAATACAAGTCGGTGTCTCCTCGACTGCCGGATGGCGATATAACGGCGTCGTTTTTCGACGTTTAGTTCCAGCGGCTGGCGGGCTTCATCCTCATCGATTCACCTCAACGAAACCGCGCCGGGGGATCGAACGCCGCCGCGGACGGCAGAGGAAATCTGCGCCGGCTACGGGCCTCATGATCGAAGCACTGATGCGCCGCCGGCAGAACCTCGGCCCAACATTTGCATCAATCAAACAGGTAGGCCGCTTCACATACTTGACAAATATTCAAGTAGTTGAATAGTGGGGCCATCAGCATGACCGCTGGCGAACCTGCAGCAGGGACGGGACTTAGGATGCTGTACTCTCGACCGGCCAGTCTAGACGCCGCTCTTGCAGTGCTTGGAGCGGACGCAGGTGCCAGATGCCTGGCGGGCGGAGCAACGTTGGTCGCCGGAATGAATGCCGGACTGCCGAAACCTTCTCAGGTGGTTAGCCTCCAGGACATTCCGGGGTTGCGCGGGATGATCGTCGAAGCCGACGGCGCGGTGCGAATTGCGGCCATGACAGTGCATGCGGCCGTTGCGGCCGAATCGCGGCTTGCCGGCGGGCTCGCCGTGGTCCGCGAAGCTGCCTTGCAAATCGCGCATCCGGCGATACGCAACATGGGTACGCTCGGCGGTTCGCTTGCCGATGCCGATCCCAACGCCGATTATCCATGCGCACTGTTGGCGGCCGGCGCTGACATCGAACTTGCCGGACCGCGCGGCCGTCGTATCTGCCCCGTCGATGCGTTCTTCCTCGGACGCTTCACGACAGCTCTCGCTGCTGGCGAAATCATTGTCGGAGTAAAGTTGCCGCCCCCGGCACTCGAAGAAACCAGCACATACCTCAAATTCTCCCGCGTCGATGGCGATTACGCGACAGTTTCGGTCGCCGTTCGTATGGGCTGGCGGGATGGCGCCTGCACCGCGATCCGGATCGCGCTCGGCTCCTGCGGAGGGACCCCGATCCGCGTTCCCTCAGCCGAGCGCGCGCTGGTCGGCACGAAGCTGGACGTAGCCGCGCTGCGCATCGCGGCTGGGGCCTACGTGGCCGCGTGCGATCCGCCGAGCGATTTTCGCGGCACGGCCGATTATCGCCGCATGATCATCCCGGGCCTGCTGGAACGTGCGGTTCGCAACGCTCTCAATGCAGATCGCGGGATCAGATCATGAGCACGGACCGGACCACGCTGTCATTTCATGTCAACGGCGATCCGCAGGCCGTCGCAATCCCCATCCATCGCACGCTGCTCGAGGTGCTGCGGGACGAGCTCGCGCTCACCGGCGCCAAGAAGGGCTGCAATACCGGCACTTGCGGCGCCTGCAATGTGCTGGTCGATGACGTGATGATCCGCTCATGCCTGCGTCTCGCGGTGAGTGTCGCTGAATGCAAGGTCACGACCGTGGAAGGATTGGCGCGCAACGGCATGCCCTCAGTGGTGCAACAGGCGTTTCTTGATGCGGGTGCGATCCAGTGCGGGTTCTGCATGACCGGGATGATCGTGTCCGCGAGCGCGCTGCTCGCACAGAATCCGGCGCCGACGCGCGACGAAATCCGGATCGCCATCTCGGGAAATCTTTGCCGCTGCTCTGGCTATGTCAAGGTGGTCGACGCCATCGAACTGGCGGCAAGCCGGTTCCGGCAGGGGAATGCAGCGGAAGCTGCGGCAATGGAAATCCGCATATGAATCTCGTCAACGTGAACAAAGTCGATGGCGCCGTCGGATTGACGATGTCGCGCCTCGAGGCGTGGGAAAAAGCCAACGGCGCCGCCATTTTCACCGAGGATATGGTGCTGGCAGGAATGCTGCACGGCGCGCTGGCGCTGAGCAAGGTCGCGCATGCGCGCATCCTGGGTTATGAAATCTCGGCCGCATTGGCGCTGCCTGGGGTCAAGGCGGTGCTGACCGGCGATGACTTCGAGCCGCGTTATATGGGGCTCGTGGTCAAGGACGAGACCGTGCTCGCCAAGAGCAAAGTCCGCTATATCGGGGAGCCGGTGGCGGCGGTCGCGGCGGTCGATGCCGAGACCGCCCGCGCGGCGGCGCGTCTGATCGAGGTGATCTACGAGGAACTGCCGGCAGTATTCACGATCGAGCAAGCGGTCGCGGCGCACGCGCCGGTGCTGCATGAGGATTTCGACTCCTATTTCAAGATCTACGATGCCTCGACGAGGCGGACGCCGAACGAGCTGGCGTTGTCGACGCTGAGGCGCGGCGACATCGTCCAGGGATTTGCGGAAAGCGACGTCATCCTGGACCAGGTCTACGAGACCTCGGCGCAGTACCATGCCTATCTGGAGCCGGCAGCGGCGCTGGCTTCGGTCGACGGGCGCGGCAAGGTCACGGTGTGGTCATCGACGCAGAGCGTCTTCCGCACCCAGGCCAATGTCCATGAGAGTCTCGGTATCCCGATGTCGAAGATTCGCGCGGTCAGCCCGCGGGTCGGGGGCGGATTCGGCGGCAAGTCGGAAGCGATGGTGCAGCCAATCGCGGTGGCGCTGGCGATGAAGACCGGCCGGCCGGTGCGGATCGCGCTCAGCCGGGAAGAGGACATGACCGCAATGCGCTCGCGCCATCCGGTCAGAACCCGCATCAGAACCGGGGCCAAGCGTGACGGGACCTTCGTCGCCCGCGCCATCGAGACCTGGTTCGATGGCGGCGCCTATGCCGACGACACCGCCGCGGTGATGAATTTTGCGCTGTTTTTCGGGACCGGGCCCTATCGCTTCGATCATGTCGATCTGGTGGGTCATGCGGTTTACACCAACAAACTGCGCGCCGGCGCATTCCGCGGCTTCGGTAATCCGCAGGTGACCTTCGCGAGCGAATGCCAGATCGATGATCTAGCTGCCGAACTCGGGATCGATCCGGTCGATCTGCGTTTGAAGAATCTGGTGCACGCCGGAGATCGCTGGATAGGGGGCCAGGTCGTCGCGACCAGCGGACTCGAGGAATGCATCGAGAAAGTCGCGACCGCTTCGCGCTGGCGGGATCGGGCGGCAAAACCCGTCGAAGCTCCCGATGGCAAACGAAGGGGCCTCGGCATCGCGCTCACCGCTCATATATCGGGATTTCTGTCGACCAGCGCCATCGTGCGGCTAGCCGAGGACGGTTCGGTGTCGCTCAATACCGGCGCCGTCGATCTCGGTCAGGGCAGCGATACCGCGCTGGCCCAGATGTGCGCGGCCGGTCTCGGGCTCACCGTCGATGCCGTCAACGTCGTCGCCGCGGACACCGACGCGTCGCCCTATAATTCGGGTACCAATGCCAGCCGCGTCACCTATATGGTCGGACGCGCGATCGGCCAAGCCACGGACGTGGTGCGGGAAAAGATGTTCAAGCTCGCGGCCGACATGCTCGAATGCAACCTGGCGGATCTCGAGCTTCGCCCCGGCGGATTCATCGGCGTGGAAGGCACAGATCACTCGGTGTCGTTTGCGCAGATCGCCGCCAAGTCGATCTGGTTCGCCGATGGTGGCGGGCCCGTGATCGGCACCGGCTCCGTCATGCACAACGAGCCGCTCGATCCCAAGCACACGCTTCTCGCTGGCTTCCTCTCGTTCGACAATGTCGGCGCGCTCACCTTCGGGGCGCAGGTCGTCGACGTCGAGATCGACGAGACGACCGGCAAGGTCGACGTCGTCGAAGCCTGGTGCGCCCACGACGTCGGGCGCGCCATCAATCCCGGCGCGGTCGAAGGCCAGATCCAGGGCGGATTCGTTCAGGGGCTGGGCTACGCGCTGACCGAGGAAATGGTTTGGGACGGCGGCCGGCTCACCAATCCAAGCTTCAAGCATTACAAGATTCCGAGTTCGCTGGACGTACCCTACGCAATTCACGCGATGATCGTCGAGGTCGCCGACCCGCTGCATCCCTTCGGCGCCAAGGGCATCGGCGAACCGCCGCTGATCGGCGCCGCGGCCGCGATTCCGAATGCGATCGCCGCTGCGGCGGGCGCCCGAGTACGAAAGCTTCCCGTGACGCCGGAGCGAATGCTCCGCGCGCTTCGTTTCGGTGCGGATGGCGTCGATGTTTGAGCAAGGTGCAGATCCATTGCAAGCCCGCGATCTGATCGGATACGGCCCCACGCCGCCCGATCCGAAGTGGCCCGGTGGCGCGCGGATCGCAGTCAATTTCAATCTCAATTACGAAGGCGGCGGCGAATCCACGCTGGCGAACGGTGACGACGCCTCCGAAGGCATGCTCAACGATATCGGCGTTCCGACCAAGCTCGGTGTGCGGGTGCCGCTGGTCGAATCCGTGTTCGAATATGGCGGCCGCTCCGGAGTGTGGCGCGTTCTGCGTGCCTTCAAGGAGTCCGACGTCAAGGTCAGCGTCCTTGGCGTCGTGCGCGCCCTTGAGCAGAATCCCCGCGCCGTCGAAGCCTTTCTGACCGACGGCCATGAAATCGTCAGTCATGGCTGGCGCTGGATTGACTACGGCGACGTGCCCGAGGATGTCGAGCGCCGCCATGTCGCGCTGGCGATTGACGGTATCACGAAGCTGACCGGGCAGCGCCCGCTCGGCTGGATGACTGGCCACCCCGGGTCAAACACCCGGCGTCTTCTCGTCGAGGCGGGCGGCTTTCAGTACGACCGCGACTCGCTGGCGGATGAGCTGCCTTACTGGGTCCGGGTTTCCGGCCAGCCCCATCTGGTCATTCCGTATTCCTATGAGACCAACGACAATCATTTCAACGAGAACTCCGGCTTCGCAACGGCCGAGCAGTTCTTTATCTATATGCGAGACGCCTTCGACGTGCTGTACCGCGAGGGAGCGACGTCGCCGAAGCTGCTCTCGATCGGCCTGCACGACCGTTTGATCGGACGGCCGGCCCGCATCGGCGGACTAATCCGTTTCCTGGAGCATATTCGCAACCACGAGGGCGTCTGGGTCTGCCGCGGTGTCGATATCGCGCGGCATTGGCGGCAGACATTTCCGCCTGACGCCGCGCCAGTCTGAAGAAGTGTCCGTGGCCAAAATTCGCAAAAAAGGTTCTGCGGAATCAGGCGCCGATGCCAGGCGGGTCTGTCGTGAAGCCGAAATAGGCGTCGTCGATCATCGTCGTGCCACTGATTTCGGCCGGAGATCCGGAGAGCACGATGCGGCCGTTGCGCACAACATGGATTCGGTCGGCGATATCCGCGATGCGCGCGGTGTTTTGCTCGACGATCACGATCGTAATGGCGGCCTGGGCGCGAAGCTCCGCCAGGATGTCATAGACGCGGTCGATTACGAGCGGCGCCAGGCCGAGCGAGGGTTCGTCGATCATGATCAGCTTTGGCCGGCTCATCAGCGCTCTGGCGATCGCCAGCATCTGCTGCTCGCCGCCGGACAGCTTCCCGGCTTCGGAACGGAATCGATCGCGCAGCACCGGAAACAGCTCCAGCATCCGTTCGATATCTTCCGCGACGCGCCCGTCACGGCGGCGAACCGTGGCTCCAAGCCGCAGATTCTCCTCTACTGTCAGCGTGCCGAAAATTCGCCGGCCTTCCGGCACCATCGAGATGCCGAGTTGCGAAATTCGCTCGGGGCCGAGCCCGGCGATCTGTTTGCCGTTGAAGCCGATGGTGCCGGATCGGGGACGGTAAAGGCCGGCGATGTTCGACAGCAACGTCGTCTTACCGGCCCCGTTGGGACCGACGATGCAGACGCATTCGCCATGACCGACATGAAGTGTCGCTCCTGACAGCGCGACCAGCGAACCGTAGGCGCAGGCCAGATCGCGGACATCGAGCAAAGGAGGAGAGGGGCTCACTGGTTCGGTCATGCTGCCCGTATCGTTGATGATGCATTGAGCGCGAAAGCCCTGAGACAGAGGCGAATTAGACAACCTCGCCTCGCCTTCCTGTGGATCGTGTGCGCTCAACGCTTTTTCCACTGCATTTTCATATTGATCATGTACTTGAATTATGTTCAAGTAATTATCTGCCCTAGAATCATTCGCGCTCAAGCACTCCATTCGCCACGCTTACCTCGCAAGCAAGGATCGGACCTATGCTCAAGACAGGAGCGGAATACCTCGAAGGTTTGCGTGACGGCAGGGTGATCTACGTCGGCGGCGAACGGGTTGACGACGTCACCACCCACCCAGCCTTCTGCAAGGCCGCGCGCTCCTATGCAGCCCTCTACGACGCGCGGCTCGATTCACGTTACGCCGACGCGCTGACTTATGAGGAGGGCGGCGAACGCTACGCGGCCTACTATCTGAAGCCGCGTAACCGCAAGGATCTCGAGCATCGCAGTGCTTGCTCCGCGGCGATCGCCGATCTGACCTACGGCATGATGGGGCGCTCGCCGGATTTCGTTGCCGGCTATGTGACCGGCGTCGGCATGGATTCACAGGCGTTCGGCGCCTATGCTGCGAATGTCGCGGCCTATTACAAGCGGGCGCGGCACGAGGACTTATTTCTCTCCCACGCGGTGACGCCGCCTCCCGGTTCGCGCGACCCGAGCTATACCAGCCGACCGACCAACGCGCAGCCGGCGCTCGCCGTGGTTGGCGAGGACGAGCGGGGCGTTTTCATCTCCGGAACCAAGATGCTGGCGACCAGCGCGGCCTATAGCGATGAAATCTGGATTGGGAATATCCAGCCGCTGGCGCCGGGGCACGAGAAGGAGGCCATCACCTGCGCGATCCCATGCGCAGCGTTGGGCCTGTCGCTCTGGTCCCGCAAGCCCTATGGCGGCGCTACAGTGAGCGAGATGGATAATCCGCTTTCATCGCGGTTCGATGAAAGCGACTGCATTGTCGTTTGCGAGCGCGTACATGTGCCGTGGGAGCGGATCTTCGTGCTCGACGATGCGGTGTGGTCGCGCGAGTTGTATTTCCGGACCGCGGCTCACTCGCTGTCGAACCATCAATCCAGCGTTCGTTACCAGTCCAAGACAGCGCTGCTGATCGGACTTGCGCAGCGTATCACGCGGCTTACCGGATCCAGCGCTATTCCCGCGGTGGTCGACGAGCTCGGCCATCTTGCCGCGCTCTATGGACAGATTGCCGCCATGGTGGCGGGCCAGATCCAGGACTTCGAGACCCTCGACAACGGCTACGTCACTTACAACCGCCACTACATGTATGCGGCGATCTACTTCGCCACCCAGAACTACGACGCCATCTGCGCCAAGGTCCGCGAGCTCAGCGGCGGCGGTGTGCTGCAGATGCCGGCCGACGCGAGCGTGTTCGCCAATCCGAACACCCGCGAGATATTCGAAAGATTGTGGTGGATGCCAACCAGCAGCGCGATCGATCGTTTCAAGGTAATGAAGCTTGCTTGGGACATTCTCGGTACCGATTTCGCCGGTCGCCACGCGCAATACGAGCGCTTCTATATGGGGCCAGCATTCATCGTCCGCAGCCACAACAACCGCGAATGCGGCTGGAGCGAGATCCAGGGCCGGATCGACGGGCTGTTGGCGAGCTACGGCGGCGATATTGCTGAGACCGCAGCCGCGGCCGAGTAGAGCAGCTCCGACCGATGTCTTATCGAGCGTAGCGTCCGAAGGCGATGAGACATCTTCCTCTTCCGCACCTCCTGAGGCACGCCATGCACTGCAGCGGGCATCCGCCCTAGCTTCGGGTGCCGTCCGGTTACAACGGATGGCGATTTGCTCTGCCATCGCGTCAGGGTAGTGTGGCGAAGATAGAGGCGACTCGGGAAGCGGATCGCGAAGATCTGCGTGGGGACGCATCAGAAACGGAGACAGACGAATGGCGAAGTCACGGACCGCAGCCGTGAAAATGGCGCGTGATCCCGAGGAGCAATCTGCAGGAACAGAATTGCGCCTGGGGCTGCAGCTGCGTCATGCAAGGCTGGTCAAGGGATTGCGGCTGCGCGACGTGGCGGAGCGCTCGGGTTATTCGGAAAGCCTGATCTCGAAAATCGAACACAACAAGGCAACACCATCGCTGAACACGCTGCACCGGATCGCACAGGTTCTCGGCAAGACGATTGGAACCCTGATCGGCGACACCGCGACCGCGCATCGCGGCGTCGTCACCAAGTCCGGCGAACGGGCAATCATTCCCCAGATCTCCGGGGCTGAGCATTCATCCGACGGCACCGAAGCCGAGGTCATGGTCCCGCTCGGCGGCAGCGCCCTGATGGGAGCATTCTTGATCCGCGTGAAGCCTGGCGGCAGCAGCGACGGATTGCGCCATCACGAGGGCGAAGAAGTCGGCTTCATGCGGACGGGCGAGCTGCTGCTGACCGTCGATGGGCAAACCTATCACCTCGCGGAAGGCGACTCGTTTCACTTCGCATCCAACCTGCCGCACGGGTTCTCGAACCCAGGCCGCAAGCTGGCGGAGATCATCTGGGTGAATACGCCTGCTTCGTTGTGAAACGACGGGCGTTACGCGGGGGACCGCTGACCGTTTCGTAGCCATCTCGGGTCGCTGTTGCACAGCCAATGGACAAATCTTCAAGTGCTTGAACGGTATGAAACATGAAACACTAAGGTTCCAGCGGTGGCATAAAGCTTGCAAATCGATGGCCGCTTCCAAAAAAGGAGACTGAACATGGTTCGTGGCTGGCAATCGACACTACTAGGTCTGACGACCGCAGCGCTGCTGGGCATCGGCATCGCCCGTGCGGACGAACCGATCAAGATCGGTTTCGCCATCGCGCAAAGCGGATTTATGAGCGCGTATGACACGCCGGGCTTCAAGGCTGCGGTCCTGAAGATCGAGGAGATCAACGCCGCCGGCGGCCTGATGGGCCGCAAGATCGAATATTCGGTGAGTGATACCAAGACCGAGCGCGAGCAGTCGGCGAAGGCCGGCGCCGAGATGGTGCAAAAGGGGGTCGACCTCTTGATCATTTCCGCCGACTACGATTTCGGCGCGCCGGCAGGCCTCGCGGCCAAGCGAGCGGGCATCGTAGCGTTCAGCCTCGGTGCCGCCGATCCGAAAATGGGAGTACAGGGCGTCGGCCCGTTCGTCTTCACCGCCAACGGCGCCGCGCAGGTCGAAGGCATCAACATGGCCGAATGGGCCTACAAGAAAAAGGCATTCAAGCGAGCTTACGTGCTGGAAGACCAGACCATCGAATATTCGAAGTCCGGCTGCGCCGGGTTTCGCTCGGCCTGGAAGAAGCTCGGCGGCGAACTCGCCGGCGGCGACGTCTTCAAGAACGACGACCCTTCGATCGCCGCGCAGATCACCCGCATCAAGGCGGCGTCGCCCGTGCCCGACGCGATCTATCTCTGCAGCTTCACGCCGGGTGGTGCGAGCGTAATCCGGCAGGTGCGTGCCGCCGGAATATCCACGCCGATCCTCGCCAATGTCGGCATGACCGACGATTACTGGTTGGGCGCGGTGCCCAATCTCAGCAATTTCTATGTGCCGACCTTCATGTCGATCTTCGGCGACGATCCGCGTCCGGATCTCAATGCCTTCCTGAAGAAATACGAGGTCAAATATGGCGGACGTCCGGAGTCGGCCTATTCCGTGCTGGGCTACAGCCTGATCGAGCAATGGGCGAAGGCGGTCGAGAAAGCCAAGACCACCAAGGCCGAGCCTGTCGTGGCAGTGCTCGAAAGCTTCAAGGACGAGCCGCTTACGGTGGGGCCGACCTCCTATACGAAGGATACACACATCCAGTTGAACCGTCCGCTGCTGATTATGGAAGTCGCCAACGGCAAGCACAAGTCGCTTGAGGTCTGGCGCAACGAGATCATCCCCTCGACCGCGCTGCTGTTTCGAACCGGCGAGTGAGTACGGAAACGATGCGTCCGCATCAGTACGCGGTCCGAATGCTGCCTGGATCGACATGGGCGTAACCGCCGATATTGGGCCGGCCAGCATCGGGATAACCGGTGATGAAATCCTCGAAGCGCGCGACGTCGTCGTACGCTTCGGCGGATTGCTGGCCCTCGACCGCGTGAACATCGCTCTGCGCCGCAATGAGATCTTCGGCCTGATCGGACCGAACGGCGCCGGCAAGAGCACAACCGTCAACGTGCTGACAGGCTTCCAGCAGCCGACGAGCGGGGAGGTCCTTATCGACGGCAGATCGATCGGTGGCTGGTCGACCAACCGCGTGGCCCGCTCCGGCGTCGCGCGGACTTTCCAGGCTGCGCGGCTGTTTCCGGCGCTCAGCGTGTTCGAAAATGTGGTCGTCGCTTCCGTCAATGCCGGCGGCAGCCTCGCCGCAGCGCGCGAGCGCGCCGGCGATATTCTCGCCTGGGTCGGCTGCGCGAACCGGGCAGACAGACCGGCATCGGCCCTCAATTACGGCGACCAAAGGCGCGTCGCCATCGCCCGCGCCCTGGCGCTTTCGCCAAAATTCATTCTGCTCGACGAGCCCGCCGCGGGCATGAACGAGCGCGAATGCGATCAACTGGTGACGCTGGTGTCCGAGGTCCCGGGCCGCTGGGGCTGTGGCGTGCTCCTCATCGAACACAACATGGCGGTGGTGATGCGAACCTGCAGTCGCATCCTGGT
>Ga0137390_10001844_pt1 | contig 16388 bp, 15 predicted proteins | sample 15con2h24AmetaG_FD_104937 | JGI IMG/M metagenome (GOLD analysis project Ga0137390, IMG submission 104937) | Vadose zone soil microbial communities from Angelo Coast Range Reserve, California, USA - 15con2h2.4A metaG | ecosystem: Environmental > Terrestrial > Soil > Vadose zone > Saprolite... | reverse complement strand
CAGATCGTTGGCTACGTTCCCAAAGAGCAGATCCAAAAAGCCATCGATAAGCACTTGGGATAAGTTTCAGCAGTTATGCACAAAGCGCTCGGCTTCTGCCGGGCGCTTTTGTTGTCAGGGCGCCTGCCCCTGCAGGTCGCGCTAATATTTGCGCAAAACTCCAATCACCCTTCCCTGAATCTCCACCGAAGCCGCGGGCACGATGATGGGGCGCATGGCGGCATTCGAAGGCTGCAGGCGTATGTTGTCCCCTTCGCGATAGAAACGCTTCAGAGTGGCATCTGTGCTTTCGACGAGCGCGACCACGATATCTCCGTTATGGGCTGTCTTGATTTTCTCCACCAGCACGTAATCGCCATCCATGATGTGTTCGTCCTGCATGGAATCGCCGCGTACTTCGAGCACAAACACTTCCTTGGAGCGCACGAAGTCGGCTAGAGAAATAGTCTCCGGATTTTGCACCGCTTCAATCGGCTGACCGGCGGCGATCCTTCCCAGCAAGGGCAAAACCATCGTCGTGTTCACCGCCATGGCCTGTTTCAGCCGGCCCTTGGGAGGCAGCAGGTCAATGGAGCGGCTGCGATTGTAATCGCGCGTGAGTAAACCCTTCTTCTCCAAATTGCTGATGTGTTTATGTACCGTCGCCAGCGAACTCAGGCCCATGCCTTCGCCGATTTCTTCGAATGATGGCGAGTAGCCGTTGCGCTGCACAAAGTCGGAAATGTAGTCGTACACCTGACGCTGTCGTCGAGTGATGGCCATGCCTGAATTGTAAGCGAATAAAAGGCGAAGTCAAGACTCTTAGGCGAAATCCGTGCGGAACGGGAGTGCCGGTTATACCAGGATGCTGTCGTCCAATCTCTTCCTGTTCCAATCCATCGCAGCTTGCACGAATGCCAGCACAAGAGGATGCGGTTTTTTCGGCTTTGACGAAAGTTGTGGTTGAAACAATGTCGCGATGTAGAACAAGTGAGTAGGCGATTCAATGGCGCGGATCTCCCCCTGCGGGCCACGGGCCACCACGGGAAAGCCGGCTTCCATCGCGGCCCATTCGTAGTCGGGATTGACTTCGAAGTTGCAGAAAAATTCCTCCACGACTGTATCTTTCATATAGAACGACTGCAGGTAGGAACCGGGGCGCAACCGAATCTCCGGAATGGCGCCGGAAAGTTTCGCTGCATCCTCAGCGCGATCGGGAACGGCGCACGCCACCGGATAGATCACAATGTTCTTCGATCCGGAATTGTTTTCGGCGGTGTCCGCGTCTTTGATACCCAGGACGTTGCGAGCGCATTCAATCAAGGTGTACTGGAAGCCTCCGCAGGTGCCGAGAAAAGGCCAATCGCGGCGGCGCGCAAACTCGATGCCCTTCAGCATCCCGTCAAAGCTTTCGTAAGGACTACCCGGTGCGGCCCAGATTCCGTCGAAGCTCTCCAGCATTTTTTGAGCATTCGGTTCAAGAACGGACGGAGTAGAGATCCATGCAGATTCCACGGGCAGATTCAGCTTAGCCGCAACGTGCTGCAGCGACTCGTTGGTGGCATGATGCGAGCGGAACTCAGGATTGAAGTCGCCCAGGATTCCGATACGGACCGCGTCGCTCACCGTGCCATTCTAATTGAGAAGGCAGCCGGCGCAGTAGAACAGAGGTAAGAAGGCTGGTGACACCACGAATCGCACTGACAACTGATCACTGAGAACTGACAACTGATTACCGCGCCGCCCCAAAAGTCATGGGCACATCCGTCTTATCCGCTTCCTCCACCTTGAACATGGAGCGTGGTTGCACGTTCATGAAGCTGGCCACAAACGTGTCCGGCATCTGCTGAATGCGAATATTGAAGGTGTTTACGGAGTCGTTGTAGAACTCCCGCCGGTCGGCGATCTGGTTTTCCAGTTCGGTGATCCGCTTCTGCAGTTGCAGAAAGTTGTTGTTGGCTTTCAAGTCCGGATAATTCTCAGCTACGGCAAAGAATCCACGCAGAGCAGTGGTCATGCTCTGGTCCGCCTGCGCTTTCTGATCCATGGTGACGGCCTGCTGATACATGCTCCGGGCTTGTGTAATCTTCAACAACGTATCGCGCTCGTAATTCATGTAGCCCTTGACAACATCCAGCAGTTTGGGAAGTTCGTCGTGCCGCTGCTTGAGCATCACATCGATATTCGCCCAGGCTTTATCGATGTCATTCTTCAATGCGATCAGGCCGTTGTAAATCATCACGACATATCCAACCACGCCGAAAATGGCAAACATGAACATCAACAGAACAATGGTGTCCATACGAACGGCTCTCCCTCTTACAGCCAGCCGAATTCGGCTGCGAGAATGTAGAAACACAACAAAGTGAGCACGGGTCCGCCCCAGATCATCAAGGTGGATTTCCAGCTCAGCGTCTTGAGCACGTCCCGCTGACTTTGCCAGGAGATGAAGAACGCCGGTTCGTTGGCGCCCTTCATCAAGACAGCCTTGGGATTGAGATCGAAATTTTCCGAAGCCATGGCGGCAGCGGGATCGCTGTTGGGCTCGGTATCAAGCGCTACTCCGGAGTATTCGACTCCAGCGGCTGCCCATGCCGCAGGATTGGTGATGTCGGCCTTCATCAGGGCGGCCGAAATCTTGGCTTGCTGCGACATATCAATGGATTTTGCGGGCTTCGTGGCCGGTGAAAGTCGAATGATTTCTTGTGTGCCCAGGGAAGGCACCATGTCCGTTCCGCCATTGCCGGCGAACGCAGAAAGAGTCTTCTTGCCCCAGGTCACCGACGCTGTCAATACGTCCCCGTGCTCGGCGACAACCGGATCCGGCGAAACTTTTAATCCCAGGTTCTCGGAGAGTGTTCCCAGAATGAACAGGGCATTCTTCGGCTTAATGCAGTATTCCTCGACCTTGATTTTCTCGTCGGTAGAAACGCCATGCCGCATCAGGAAAGTCGACACATTCACCGGCATATCGGCACTGCTCGAGAACAACGATGTGCTGTATTCCTCGTGAAAGTCGCGATGAATGTCCATCTCCGCGCCTTGCGGATTGATAAGCAGTCGACCGGTGTTGTCGTCCAGGTAGAAGGGAAGATAACGGCATTCGTTAGCGACCTTCTGCCAAGATTTGTTCTTGCCAGATTGCTTCCATTGCCAAGCCATGCTGCGGTGGTAATAACAGGGCAGACCGGTGATGGGAGCGTTCATGACGTATGGCCCTACGGCGAGCCCATTTACTTCCACCAGTCCCATGGCAGCGCTGCGGATCTTTGAGGTTGGTGTGTTCTGGATCAGGCGCTTGCGGCGCAATATTCGGAAGCCCCAATAGAATAAGTACACTCCGGCGCAGGCTCCAATTGCGGGCCAGACCCAACCATCCACGTTTCTGGAATACAGAATGAAGGCCAGAATCACGGTCTCGATCCCGACACTTCGGCCCTAACGACGGCAGAAAGTGTCGGCCCGAGCGTACCCGAGAGGAAATAGAGGTGGCAGTAGAAAAACGGGATTTTGCCTTACGTTGGTAATGAGAAGAGGAGGAACCCGCGCCAGCGTGATCCAAGAAGTGGGTGGATTGGCGATCATGTCGTTGGTCGTTCGCCAAGGACAAGGGCCAACGACCGATTTACCGCGTGGCCAAGGTGCGACTTTTCAGAATCTCCTCGACGGCCGAGATGGCTGCGTCCAACTCCTGATCGGTATTGTAGAAGTGTGGCGACATGCGCACGCCTGCCTTGGGACGCCAATCGACCAGAACGTCGCGTTTCAGCAGTTGGTTGCAGACTTCCTGAGAATCCGGCATATCGATGGAAACTGTTCCGCCACGTTTCTCGGGATCTCGCGGAGTATTCACTCGCCAGCCGTGTTTGTCGGCCAATTCGATAAGGCGAGCAATTTGCCGCTTGGATTTTTCGCGGATTTTTTCGATACCCACTTGCGCGACGATCTTAAGTCCGGGTCGCGCCGCCTCCAGGGCGGGAATATTGGGCGTGCCATTCATGAAACGGTAAGGCGGGTCAGCGTACCGAATTGGACCGATTTCGAAGCCAAAGGGATTTTGATGCGCCGTCCAACCCGTGAATTTTGGCTCCAACTTCTTTCCCAGATCTGGACGCACATACAGGTAGCCGACGCCTGGTCCGCCACAAAGCCATTTCAAAACACCACCACAGGCGAAATCAACATTCAGAGCATTCACATTCACCGGCAGCGTGCCCAACGACTGGTAAGTATCCAGTACCACGTGTGCGCCGACTTTGTGTGCCTTCTCGATGATGGCTTTGGCGTCGTTGATGTAAGAACTTCGAAAAATTACATGGGAGATCGGCACCAGCAATGTGTCGTCAGTAATGGCATCCAGCAATCGTTCGGTCGGAACCGTAATTCCATCATCGGTTTTGACCATCCGCACGTGCGCTCCATGCGCCCGTTGCGCCTCCCAGAAATACATTACTGAGGGGAAATTCATATCGCTGTAAACAACCTGATTGCGTTTGCCGGAAAAATCGAAGCAGGACGCAACAATAGCCTGGCAAGTCGTCACGTTTTGATGGGTAGAGACCGAGCCCTTAGCTGCATTCATCAGCACGCCAATCTCATCGCCTACTTCCGCCGCCAGCATCCACCATCTTTCATCCCAGGCGCGCACTCCGCGTGTAGCCCAAGTATCGGCGTATCCCTTCATGGCGTCGTACACGGCGCGTGGCATTGCGCCCAGCGAATTGCTGATTAAGTAGGTAGTGTGTTCGAGGATGGGAAACTCGGAACGGTAATGCAGCAAATCGTCGGACGTCGACATGGCCACTACATTCTACGTTCAGAGCGGTTTTTCTTCATCAGCCAGTAAGCTGCGCTTAGCACGACGATGTACGCGGCGCCACTGATCAGCGTGAGATGCGAACTCCATCCGATTTCAAGAATGGAAACAATGATGAGCAGGAATCCCAATACCGAGCCCCAGGCTCCAAGCGGAGAACGCATAGGTAATGCAGCAATCTGATCCGGTGAAAGTTGCTGCCGGAACTTAACGTGGGCAGCGAGGCCAACCAGCCAGGACAAAAGCATTCCGACAAGCACCGCCCCGAGGACCGAAACGAAAGCATTCTTGGGCGCCCACTTCTGCAAAATGATTGCAACGACAATTCCGTAGGATGACGCCAGTAACGCGAGTTGAGGCGATCCGGCGGTGTTTAGGCGTCCAAATGCCGGGGGTGCCCAGCCTCCTCGCGCCAGCGAGAACAGCATGCGCGCCGAGACATACAACGCAGCATTGGCTCCGGAGAGCGCGGCCGTTAGTACTACGAAGCTCATGATGTCCGGCGCTGCCGGAATCTTGGCATGACGAAAGACGGTAACAAATGGGCTCTCGGTGACGCCGGCACGGTTCCATGGCATCACGCCAACCAGCACGATAATCGCTCCCATGTATAGACAAGTGAGCACGCCGAAGGTAATAAGAACGGCACGAGGGATGTCCCGCGCGGTGCGCGATTCGCCGCTACTGATGACCACCATTTCAACTCCGCCGAAGGTGTACATGGCGAATCCCATCGCCAGCAAGGGCGCGAACCAACCCTTGGGGAGGAAACCACTTGCGAGCTAAATTGGGCAGCTACGCGTCCGGTCATCAGCAGTCCAGCGCCGATGACGATAAACGCCGCGATGGTCACCACCTTGATCATGGCAAACCAATATTCAAAGCGGCCGAAGTTGCCCACGCTGCGCGAATTGACCAGCAACAGCACGATGGAGAAAATTACTACCCAAATCAAAGCGGACACCGTAGGGAACCAATACGCCATGTAGGTTGACGCGGCCAGCAACTCTGCGCCTACGGAAGCAGCGATTGCCGCCCAATATGCCGCGCGGGAAATAAATCCAGCCCACTGGTTCAAATAGAGTTCGCCATACAGTCCAAACGACCCTGCGGCGGGATGCACACTCGCGAGTTCTCCAAGAGCCATAGTGACGGTAAAACTCATGAATGCTGCCAGCGCGAAGCTTAGGATCACTCCCGGTCCCGCGATCTCCATCGCGGCAGCCGAACCCAACAGCAACCCGGTGCCGATCGAACCTCCGACCGCCAGCATGGCCATCTGACCGGCGCTGAGCTGATGCCGAAGTCCATGCTCCTGATTGGGTTGCGTGTCCATCGCCATCCCGGGACCGTATACCAGAACGCATCCCAAAGCCCAAGAGCTATTCCACGATGACCTTAGTAATCCTGGCTGAGGCTTCCTTCATTGCCGCAAGTTGAACCTAACCCTAAAATTTCAGTGGGGTTACTCCGCACTCACCCTGCTCTCATGCCAGATACCAAGCGAGTAGACCGGGCCGAGGTCGCCAGACACGTCGAGCGTGCAGAAAAGCTTCTCCAGAAAGGCAAAACAGCTGATGCCCTGGAGGAGTATATGCAGGTTCTCTCGCAGGACTCGCACAATGACGCAGTGCGCCAGATGGCGGCCGATCTGTGTCTGTCCTTGCAGCGAACTCCCGATGCGGTAAGGCTGCTGGGCGAACTGTTCGAACGCCAAATCGAAATTGGGGACGCCACCCGTGCCAGTCTCACTTACAAGAAGCTGGCCCGCTACGTAAACCCGGCCTGGGACCAAAAAGTCCGGTTCGGACAACTGCTGGAGAGCTCTAATCGCAAATTAGCGCTCGAGACTTACGAAAACGCATTTGAAGAGTTGAAGACACAAGGGCGTAAGCAGGAATCGCTTACCGTCCTGAAGCGCATCGTCGTACTTGCCTCGACCGAACAAAATCTTGTTCGGGTTGGCGAACTCTCTGCCGAAGTTGGCGATAGCAAAGCCGCCGCGGCAGCTTTTCTAAAACTGGCGGAGCTCACGGAAGGGGCGGGCGGAAGTGCTGCACAATGGTTCGAACGCGCCTATTCAGAAGACTCCAGCGATGTCGGTATCGCGCTTGCTTATGGAAAAAATCTGCTGGCCCAGGGTCAAGCGGGGGCCGCCATCTTTGTGCTCGAGCCACACATCAGCAAAGGCGGACAGTCGCCGGAACTGCGCGAATGTTATGCGAAAGCGCTTCTCGCCGCCAATCGACTGACCGAAGCCGAGCCGCTGATGTGGCAGTTATTCGAACAAAACCCTGCGCGCGTGCATGATATCGCTAATCTGATTGGTCTCTTAGTGGATGCGCAGCAGGACGCCGAGGCTGTGGCCCTGGCGCGAAAACTGGAGCAATTCCAGCGCCTACGGGGAGAGCGCCGCGCATTTCTGGCCATGATGCAAGAGGTAATGGGTGGTCACCGGGCCTCATCTGAAGTGCTGGAGTTCATGAGCGAATTGTTCAATGCCGCCAATCGAGAAGGCGACTACTGTCAGACGCTGCTCAAACTATTCGATCTGCATTGCGGGATGAGCAACTATCCCAAGGCCGCGGAGTGTCTGGATCGCGCCGTCGAAATCGATGTTTACGATTCTGGCCACCAGAAGCGGTTGGAAATGCTGCGCGGAAAGATCGACGATGCTCGCTATAAAGTCATCGCTGCCAGACTTTCCAGTACAAATCAGTCGGTGGCGGAATCCAGCAGCCACAGCGAACCGGCAACCTTGGGCGCAGCGGCGCTGCAAGACCTCATGCTGCAAGCGGAAATTCTGGTGCAGTACGGCATGCGCTCAAAAGCCATCGAACGTTTGCAGCGTATCCAGGAGCTATTCCCACAAGAAGAACAGCACAACCAGGATCTGCAGCAGTTGTATCTGTCCGCTGGAATGAATTCGCGTTATACCGGCTCGGCACAAGCGCCCGCGGGCGCTGCGCCCAGCTCTCCTGCTACTGCTGCTTCCAATGGGAGTGATTCGGCGCCGGCATCTTTGTCGACGGAAAGTACTGACGTCAGCCATTTCACTCGGGTAGCGGAAATTACTCGCAAGCTTTACCGTCAAAGCAACGCAGATGCGGTCCTCTTGACGACAGTCAATGAGATCGGGGCGCAGTGGAAGGTGAGCCGGTGCATCGCTGCCATGCGCAAACCCGGTTTGGTGCCCACAGCGGTAAAGGAATACTGCGCAGATCACATCAAGAAGGGTGGCGCGAATGCTTTAGCGAAAATAGTCGCTGCCATTCATGATCTGGCCGTGAGCCGTGGCACTTTAACTATCGCCGACGCTCCCGCCGCGCCTGAGTTGAAAGCGGTGCGCGAGCATCTGGCTGAATTGTCGATTACTTCATTGCTAGCATTACCTCTGAGCGATGGTCCGGACCAGGTGGGGATTCTTCTTTTAGTGCAGACTTCGCCACGGGGCTGGCATTCCAGCGATATCGTAGTGCTTAAACCATCAGCGATCAGATTGTGATCGCTCTCAACAACGCCGGCTTGCGCCGCCTGGTCAAGAGTCTTTCCGTTACTGATGAACGATCGGGCCTACTCAAGCGCGCTTCCTATATCGACCTGCTGATGGCGGAAACCAAACGTGCCGTACAGCAGAGCACTCCAGTCACGGTGGTGTTAATGCAATTCGGCAAGAATGCAGCCATGGTCAAAGAATTCGGAGAAGCGGCCGTGGAAGCCGCCATGCAGCAAATCGGCCAGCGCGTTGCCGCTAACATTCGGCAGAATGATCTGGCATTCCGCTATGAGATGACTACTGTCGCCCTACTCCTGGGCGAAACTGCGGAGAAGGAAGCGCTGATGGCAGTGGAAAAATTGCGTAAGCTGGTTGCCGACATAAAAGTGGCAGACAAGCAAGAGTCCATCCCATTCAACGCAGGTGTCGCCGAGGGCGTAGTGCGCCAGCAATATGATCCGGTCGACATCGTCACGGAAGTCATTAACCGCGCGGAACTATCATTGGATATGGCGATTGCCCAAGGTGCACGTCGAGTAGTTGCCTTAGCCGCGGCCTTCGCCAGCGCTGCGGTGGCCTGAAGTTAAGAACCTGCCTCTTACTGGCTGCGCATTACGAATTTCCAATTTCCGACTGCCAGTTTCCGATTTGTTTTGGTTCATAAATTGGCAACAGGAAATCGGCAATCGGAAAATGGCGATTTATCTATCCCACTGGTAAACTAGGAAGTTTGACTGTTCCATCAGAAACGTTTCTGACGCCATGAACTCCACGCTAAAGCCCGGCGATATTGCCATTGTCAGCGGCGCGCGTACGCCCTTCGGCCGCTACTGCGGAAAACTTAAGGATTTTACTGCTCAGGAATTAGGCGCCATTGCGGCTAAGTGCGCGATCCAGCGCGCCGGAGTCGAGCCCTCGGAATTCGACCACGCCGTTTTCGGCAATGCGCAACAGACTTCCGGCGATGCGCTCTACGGCGCTCGCCATGTTGCTCTGCGTGCCGGATTGCCGATCGAGACTCCGGCTCTCACGGTCAATCGTCTCTGCGGCTCAGGAATGCAGTCCATCATCAATGCGGCGCAGATGATTCAGCTCGGCGAGGCCAGCACGGTGATTGCGGGAGGCATGGAAGCCATGTCGCAAGCTCCCTTCGTGATTCGCGGGCGCGATGGATTCAGCCTGGCGCCGGGAGGCAAGCTGGAAGATTCGCTGATGGTTGCGCTGCTCGATAGCTATTGCGGACTTTATATGGCCAACACTGCTGAGCTGTATGGGGAGCAGCTGGGCATCACGCGGCAAATGCAGGACGAGTTGGCTTTGCGTTCGCAACGTTGTGCGGACGCAGCCTACAAAGAAGGACGTCTTCAGGAAGAATTGGTTCCCGTCCAGCTGCGAAACTCGAAGGGCGAACCTACGGACGAGACGCTGAGTGAAGACGATCATCGCCGCCCCCAGACAACCATGGAAGGCCTGGCGAAACTGAAGCCCGCGTTTGGAAAAAACGGTACTGTGACTGCCGGCAATGCTAGCGGCATTGTGGACGGCGCGGCCGCGGTAGTGCTGATGTCGCTGGAAGAAACTTCCAAGCGTGGCATGAAGCCGTTAGGGCGGATCGTGAGCTGGGGGATTGCGGGAGTCGAACCGAAGTTGATGGGCCGCGGCCCCGTGCCCGCTACTAAAATCGCGCTGCAGAAAGCCGGAATGACCTTGGAGCACATCGATCTGATTGAAGTGAACGAGGCCTTCGCCGCGCAGTGTCTTGCCGTCGAAAAAGAGCTCGGCCTGGATCGCGACAAAGTTAATGTGAACGGGGGCGCAATTGCTTTGGGGCATCCCTTAGGCGCGACCGGCACCCGGCTGGTGATCACACTGCTCTACGAGCTGCGCCGCAGAAAAAAGAAATACGGGCTGGCGACGGCTTGCATTGGCGGTGGACAGGGGATTGCAATGGTTGTGGAGAGCTTGAATTAAGGGCTAACAAAGGAGTTTTAGTCTCCTCTGTGTCCTCTGTGGTTAAAAGGAAGGTCTGATGGACGTGAAAAAAGTTGGAGTCTTAGGTTGTGGACTCATGGGCTCCGGCATCGCGCAAGTCGCGGCCACCGCCGGGTTTGATGTGACGGTTCTGGAAGTCGAGCAAAAGTTTCTTGAACAAGGGTTTGCCGCAATCGAGAAATCGCTGGCCAAATTCGCTGAGAAGGGAACCATCAAGGAAACGCCGCAGGCGATCCGAGGCCGCCTCAAGGGGACCACGAAAAAAGAAGACTTGGCTGGCTGCGATATCGTCATGGAGGCCATCATCGAGAACGTCGAGGAAAAGAAGAAGATGTACTCTTCCATCGATGGCATCGTAAAAAAAGACGCGATCTTCGCCTCCAATACATCTTCCATCTCGATTACCGAGCTGCTGACTTCCACTAAACGTCCTGAACGGTTTGTTGGGCTGCACTTTTTTAATCCTGTACCGCTGATGAAGTTGGTAGAAGTGGTGCGCACCATTGCCACCGCCGACGAGGTTTATCAGACCGCCTATGAATTTGCCAAAAAACTGGGCAAGGTCCCGGTTCGTACCAGCGACAAGACCGGATTCATCGTCAACCGTCTGCTGGTGCCATACATGCTCGATGCTATTCGCGCCTATGAAGAAGGAGTGGGCTCTATCGAAGACATCGACAACGCCATGAAGCTCGGCTGCGGCTATCCCATGGGGCCATTCACATTGCTGGACTTTGTCGGGCTGGATACGACTTACTACATCACGCACGTGATGTATGACGAGTTCAAGGAGCGTCGCTTCGCTTCACCTCCGTTGTTAAAGCGTCTGGTGATGGCAGGTTGGTATGGGCGAAAAACTGGCAAGGGGTTCTATGATTACTCGGACCCCAATATTCCGAAAGCGAATAAGCTGTGACACTCCTCGATAAATGAGACTATGACCTTCGATAACATCCTCTTCGAAAAGAAAAACTCCATCGCGTACGTCACCGTCAACCGCCCGAAGGTGCTAAACGCGCTCAACATGGCTACCATGGAAGAGCTGCGCGCGGCATTTCATGAAATCAAGAATGACACGTCCGTGCGCGTTGTGATTTTTGCCGGTGCAGGAGAGAAAGCGTTCATTGCGGGCGCGGACATCGGTGAATTGGCCAAGCATGATGCCGTCAGCGGCAAAGAGTACACGCATCGCGGCCAATCTGTGCTCAACCTGATCGAGAATCTGGGCAAGCCGGTGATTGCGTGCATCAATGGGTTCGCGCTGGGAGGCGGATGCGAGATCGCGATGGCCTGCACTATGCGTCTGGCCAGCGAAAACGCAAAGTTCGGACAGCCGGAGGTGAAGCTCGGGATTATCCCAGGCTATGGTGGCACTCAACGTTTGCCACGCTTGGTTGGCAAGGGCGTCGCCATGCAACTGGTGCTTGCGGGCGAAATGATCACGGCGCAGGAAGCGCATCGCATCGGATTGGTGAACGAGGTCACTGCTCCCGCCAACCTGATTCCGCGCGCGGAAGCGATTGCGCAGAAGATCATCGCCAATGCTCCTTTAGCTGTTCAATACGCCATGGAAGCGGTGAACAAGGGCACGGAGATGACACTGGCCGAAGGTTTGTATCTCGAGGCAACATTGTTCGGAGTGTGCTGCGCAACGGAAGACAAGAAGGAAGGCACCACGGCATTTTTGGAGAAGCGTGCTGCGCAGTTCAAGGGACGATAAGTCCCTCCTCGCAAATTCATGCGGTTCACAGTTTTTGCAATTCAGCCGGAGACATAGAGTCACGCAGAAAAAGAACACAGAAATTCCAGCGTCGGACCGCTTGCCCCAGATTAAGGTGAAGGCCCTCGAGGGCAAGCTCAGCGGTGCTGGAAAGCGTTTCGCCATCGTAGTCGCCCGCTTTAATTCGTTTATTACCGAAAGACTTTTTCAGAGCGCATTCGATGGCCTTGCGCGTTGCGGCACAAAACGCAAGGATATCGATCTGGTTCGCGTCCCTGGTTCCTTTGAAATTCCTTCCGCGGCGCGTGCTCTCGCCGAAACCAAAAAGTACGACGCGATCATTTGTCTCGGCTGCCTTCTTCGCGGTGACACTGCCCACTACGATGTCATCGTCAACGAGGTCACGCGCGGAATCGGGCAGTCCGCCCAGGAGACGGGTGTTCCGCATGCTTTCGGCGTGCTGACCTGCGACACTCTGGAGCAGGCTATCGACCGTGCCGGACTGAAAATGGGAAATAAGGGATTCGAAGCTGCGCTGGCGGCGCTGGAGATGGCGAATCTGAAAAAAGCGGTCAGTCGGCAAGCGCCGAGTAAGAAGACTCTCATGTCCCGCCCTTCGGGTCTCTCGCAATCTCGTCGAAGGAAGAAGCGTTAGCTTCGCGGTAGTCGAGCCTCACCTTCCTGTAAACTAACATTTCGCTGCTCGGAATCAGCGCCTGAAACCCGAGACCTGCGACCTGGCACCGCTTCCATGGGAACCCGCCGCAAATCCCGCGAACTTGTATTGCAAATGTTATTTCAGGCCGACATGGGCCGGCAGAACGCGGATGACGTACGCCGCACCTTCTGGGGCGAACGCAGTTCCGTAGACGCCGAGATTCGAGGCTTTGCGGAAGATCTTTTTCGAGTGGCCACGGATCGCACTCCTGAGATCGACGGCTTAATCGAACGCCATGCCGAGCATTGGCGTATGGAACGCATGGCAGTAGTGGATCGGAACATCATGCGAGCCGCAGTCGCCGAGTTGCTCGGATTCCCCACCACCCCTCGTGCAGTCATCATCAATGAGGCTCTGGAAATCGCGCGCAAATTTTCCAATCCAGAATCGGTGCAATTCATCAATGGAGTGCTGGACAGCGTGGGGCGGGATCTGGAAAAGGCGAGGGCGTAAAGACGACAAAAAAAGAGTTCAGATCCTAGTTCTCAGTTCTCAGACCACATTGCATTGGAAGTTGAAAATCGTAAATCATAACTCGTAACTCGTAACTCGTAAATTAACTTCCCTACGGCCTAACCGCAATCAAATCCGGCTTACAAATAAACGTCACTCCTCCGCCGCAGAAGTTTTGCGGAAAGGAGATCTGCTGTATGTCGTTGCTTGCGACGGTATCAATCACGTGAACCGTGCCATCACTGCCAGTTACGTACAGCAGAGTTCCATCAACCGTCAACGAACCCTGGATAGGCGTGGCATTCGCGGCCAATGCGATGGCGGAAGAAGTTTGATTTCCAATATTGAAAACCAAAATACTGGCCAGATTGCTGGTGAGCACATAGGCTTTCGAACCGTCGGCTGAGACGATCAACTGAGTTGGAACAAAGTTGCCCTGGCCGAGAGTCACTGAACTAACGGTGTTGTTTACCGAAGTCGCGCAACCCGCGGCGGGGGTCGTGCTCACGTTGATTACGTCCATAAATGGTGGATCGACCGCGAGCACCTGAGTCGCGTCTGGAATGGTCTTGATAAAGAATGGAGTCGACGGCGTGCCCACAGTCTGCGCCAGAGCGTTATCACATGTTCGACGCACCGTGACCGCCGACGAAGAGCCGCCCGCCAAGTAAGCAAATGTTCCACTCGCAAGAAACGAGACGTCTTTCGCTGGAGCGGTGAGGGAGATCGTTTTCAGCGCGTCAAGCGGCGAGTACACATAGAGCGTGCTTCCGGCCACGATATACGCTTTGAAACCGTCAGGCGAAAAATCAGCCGCCGTTGCTCCGGCGATGGGTAACGCAACAGTGCTGCTGTTAGCAGTATCGAAGATGAAAACCTGATTTGGCAGTTCCGTCGGATCGGTATGAGAAAGAATGACTTTCTTTCCGTCCGGTGATACTGCCAATACTTTGCCCGGGGCCGAGGCGAATTGCGAAACCGAGTTGGCGCTTACCGAGATTACCATGAGCCCTTTTGTGCCCAGCAGTCCACGATTTGTGCCAGCAAAGACTTGAGTCCCATCGTGACTGAAGAGCAATGAGTTCGGGGTTGCCGGTAATGAAGCCGCGTTCCCAACAGTATTGGCAGGGGTAGTGACCTGCGCGATGTTGCTAACACATCCATTGGTGGTTCCGCAGCCCTTGCTTGCTACCCAGACCGTCGTGCCTTGGCTCGCACCCGTCACGGCCAGACTGACCACTCCGTCCGGATAAATCGGCCGTGTAGGTGTAAATCCAATGTTGCAGTTGGGGGGCGTACACGAGGCAATCACCGTCGACCCACCCGCGTTTGACGCTGTAGCCGTGACACTACCGTTCGTATTCGCACTGCAATTTGTACCCCCACTTACGGACGTGGGTTCCGATGAACACCAGGTTAGAGGCACACCACCAATCGTCACGTTCTGACTGTCTACAACCGTAGCGGTAATAGTTTTACTAGTGCCCTTTGCCACAGTGAGGTTGTTGGTGGCACTGCCCGTCACTGCAAGCGTGATGGATTGAACGGCGCAGGTAACAAAATTGAAGGGCACGCTAGTCACTCCGCTGACGCTGGCGAATACAGAAGTAGTGCCGGGCGTGTGAGCCGTGAATCGTCCCTGACCGATTGGGAATCCTGTGGGGCTCGCATTCAAGGTAACCACGTTTGAATTCAATACCTGCCAGTTGAAGGTTCCGACCGACGAAGTGATCTCGGTATTGCGGCTAAAGGCGTGAGCCTCGTAATCCAACACCGTATCCTTTGAAAAACAAGGTGCGCTCGTGGGCGTGACGGGGTTAACAACGATGTTGTCGATATGCTGATGCACGTACACGGTCGTCGGAGGACTACTGACCCCCTGTGCGATCGCCGTCACCTGAGCGTTGCCGACTTGTCCAGGTGTACACACTTGAGGGGCGCTTAGAGAATCCCACGTCCCAGCACAGGCTAAGCCGTTCGAGGCGATAGTCAGGACCGCAGTGTTGCTGGACTGGAACGAAATTGGAGTGGTGATGGTCTGCTTGTTATTGTTCTGCGCCGTGGCGGTGAACGATTGGGTGCCTCCGAGATCAATGGATGCAGTACTGGCCGGCGAAAGGAGGATGCTTGCGGGGACCGGGAACCCTACGGGCTTGCTGCTACTGCCGCCGCAACCTGGAAGGGCGGCGATCAAAATCAGGCTAAGAATGATTCCAAACGCAAAAAAAACAGACCTACTCATTCATCCTCCCCGCCCCATGTGGTGTAAGGGGCGAGCACCTCTTTGTGGTGGAAAATTTCCAGTTTAGAGCGTGCGAATCTTTTCAGCAAGTTGAGGTGCCTGCGCGGCATCCGAGCCGCGCCGAAATCCTGAGCAAAGCGAAGGATTTCGCAACTTTTGAGATCGTCTCGCATCTCAAAAACTAGGTACGGTACGGTTTGGATCCGACACTTTCAGTTAAGCTAGTCTGCCGTCCGCAGTTCGAACCCATCCAGTCAATCAGATGCAGCGCAACACGGTTGACGATGTGCGACGTGAGTTGCTATATTTATAAGGTTCCGCGAGTTAAGTCTGGCTTGCCTGTACGCGGCGGTTTTTCGCTGCACGTGTGTGCGTGCGATACCTCCGAAAAACGCAGCTGAGCTTTTAAGTTCCACGTCCCCGAAGTAATATTTTCGGAAGACGCCCTCGCTGAAGAACCCTGCGCGCACCTTTCGCCCGTTGGAAGGCTATGCAGGGTAGTGCCGACGAAACGGAGTACCTCCCGATAGGATTCGGGCCTGGGGCCACCGTCGCCGGCGTTAGTCTGAACGGGAAACCAAGAATCTCTCGCCGGCCTGTTGCGCGGCGGGAAGCATGGTTGGCGTATCCGCCTTCCAGCACTGAATCAGGGAATTAAAGAGACAAGCAGCGCTCCTTGTGTGCGCGTCCATTCCGGCGCGGACTACATCCTCGCGCTGAAGGAGTTGTAAAAAAAGTGCCTACTTTCAATCAGCTCGTGCGCGACGGCCGTAAGCGGCCCCGGTATAAGACGGCGAGTCCGGCTCTGCAGGGATGTCCGCAGAAGCGTGGTGTCTGCACCCGCGTTTATACCCAGACACCGAAGAAGCCGAACTCTGCACTGCGAAAAGTAGCGCGTGTGCGATTGACCAATGGAATTGAGGTCACCACGTACATTCCAGGTGTCGGTCACAATTTGCAGGAGCACTCGAT
>Ga0137390_10001831_pt1 | contig 16446 bp, 17 predicted proteins | sample 15con2h24AmetaG_FD_104937 | JGI IMG/M metagenome (GOLD analysis project Ga0137390, IMG submission 104937) | Vadose zone soil microbial communities from Angelo Coast Range Reserve, California, USA - 15con2h2.4A metaG | ecosystem: Environmental > Terrestrial > Soil > Vadose zone > Saprolite... | reverse complement strand
GGCCAACCCGCGGGTCGTCAAACGCAAGATGTCGAACTACGGGGTCAAGCGGCCAGAGCACCGAGCTTGGCCTCAACCCACCCGGCGCTCAGAGGACGCCATCGTGGTCATCCGAGCTTAAGTAAACGGTATTGGAGCTAGCCCCAATACCGTTTACTTAGCCCGGATGCCGGCTGTGCGACTCCGGCCCCGATGTCGTCCGTCCCAGAAATGGACACCAACTTTGGGTCAAAAGTGCCCATTTGCGGTCGTTTTGACCCAAAGTTCGGGAGCATGTCGTGCTTGCGGCGCTCTTCCATGACCTCGACCCTACGGGCTGCCCGACTCCTTGGGAGGATCATCCAGTGGCATCTCGGTCACACGGCCTTGAGCCCGCCACGGTGGGTGAGTAGGATCGCCAGACATCCTCGTCCAGAAGGTGAAGGTTGTGGCGAACGAGCGCCTACGGGCCCAACGGATATGCGAGGCTGGTCCCTGGAGGACGTGGCCCGAGGGCAATCTCGATGCCGGCATCGAGATTGGTGAACGGCAAGTCGCGGTCACCCGCCACCTGGTCAGCCGGTGGGAGCGGGGCATCACCATGCCCCGAGCGCCCTACCCGAAGCTCCTCTGCCGGCTCTTCCAGACCACCGCCGAGGAGCTGGGCCTGGTTGGCCCCTTCCGGCAGGTTCCCGCGTCCGTCACAATGCAAGGGAGCACCATCGAGGATCGGGACGACGTGGAGCGACGGGAGTTCCTGGATCTGTTCTCCTCGGCAGCGAAGGCGGCGGCCGTGTGGGCTGTGCTGCCCCCGGGGGTGAGGTCACACGCAGTCTCGTCGGCCACCCTGCCCATCTGCACGAGAACGGCGCCCTTGAGGCCCTGACCGCCGTCACCGAGAGCTACCGGCGCTTGAACGACAGCACCCCGCCACGTCAGCTTCTCGGCCCTGTCCTGGCCCACCTGGACCACGTTCGCCGTCTGATCGACGAGTTCGGGTGGTCGAGGGAGCTGGCGGCCACCGCTTCGAACACGGCGCTGCTCGCGGCATGGCAGGACGAAGGTTCGGCCGGGGAGCACCATCGGGCGGCCATTGCGTACGCGCAGCGGGCAGGCAGCCCGGTGCTCGAAGCCTACATGGCGGGGTGCATGGGCTTCTGGGCAGCTCGGGTCCACCTGCCCGATGACGCGGTGCGCTGCCTGGTCCATGCCCGCAACGTTGCCCCTCCGGAAGCCCAAGCCAGGCTGGCCGTGTTCGAAGCCTCGATTCACTCCTGGGCTCGAAACGCGACCGGGTGCCTTCGTTCCCTGGAGAGGGCCGAGGAGGCCACCGCGCTGGACACTGACCCCCTCTGGCCCGAGGCCTTCGGGTTCGATGAGGCTCGCGTGACCCGGTACCGGGGTGGCTGTGCCGCAGATCTCGCGCTTGTGGACATGGCCTTGCCGGCTCTGGCGCAGGCGCTTGTGGCGGCGCCGGCGGGGCTCAGCAAGCTGCGGGGCCGCATCCTCGCCGATCTGGCTCTGACTCACCTGTACGGCGACGAGCCCGAGGAGGTCTGCCGCTTCACCGGCGACGCCTGGGAGATCGCCGTGGGTATGTCCTACCCGAGGCTGCTTGGACGAACTCGGGAGGTCCGTACGGCATTTCGTGCACCCTGGAAGGGCACCCAAGCCGTCAAAGAGCTTGACGAGCGGATGTTTTCGGCGCTTCTCTAGAGAGGAGCGTCACGTCAGCGTATCGCAACAAGACAACCCCCCTGACGACGAAGGTTCGTCGTTTTTTCGCGGCATGTCCGAAAGCCGTTGTCGGAGACTAAGCCGACACAGGGGTCACACCACCGGCCGCGCGGGTTCCTGGATCACGATCCAGGAACCCGGTCTGTACCGGGGTCCCAAGCTCGTGGGGATGGCCGGGGTCCCTCGACGACGAGGCGGATCGGTCCACCCATCCGCGGGCCTCGACCACCAAGTTCCGGGCTTCCCAGTATTGGTCGAGGGGCGTGGCGATGAACTGGGCGTCCCCAGTCTGAAGGAATTGGCTTTTCCCCTAGGACAGTCCCCAGTCACCTCTTTTGTAGAGTTCCGTGACTATAGGGTGAACCCCGAACTCCGGGCCGGATTCCTACTGGCCGACCCTGGCGGGCTTGGCCCTCTCCTGATTCGGAGGCCTCGCGAGCTCGATGATGTGGCAGAAGGTGCCGGGGTTAGGCGCCGGAAGCGTCGTCGCCTTCTTCACCAGGCGCTCCAGCTCGCTTCGCATCTGCTCCAGACCTCGGATGTGTTCGGACAGGTTCCGGATTCGCTCCTCCATCAGGTGCCTGACGTGCAGGCAGGGAGCTTCCCCACGGTCGCCGAAGTCCAGTACCTCCTTGATCTCCCCGAGAGTGAATCCGACTGCCTGTGCCGCCCTGATGAATCGCAGCCGCTCCAGGGCACCGTCGTCGTACACCCGATAGCCCGACGCCGTTCGGTCCGGCTCCGGGAGGATCCCGATGTCCTCGTAGTAGCGGATCGTCTTGGCAGACAGACCCGCCTGCTCCCCCAGCTCCCCGATGCGCATTTGCCTCCATGATAACCGCTTGACCTTCCAGTCGAATGGAAGGTGTACCTTGGCACCCGAAGGAGGTGACGCACATGGCAAAGCGCCAAGTTGAGGTCTTCACGGCAGGCTGCCCGGTCTGCGAGCCGGCCGTTCAGCTGGTTCAGGAAATGGCCTGCCCCGACTGCGAGGTCACTATGCACGACCTGCGTCAAACGGATGGCTCGGCTGCTGACAAGGCGGCCGAGTACGGCCTCAAGACGGTCCCCACTGTGGTCGTTGACGGGCAGCTCGCATCGTGCTGCCAGGCTTCCGGGCCAAACCGGGAGGAACTGGCCGCCGCCGGCATCGGTAAGCGGCTCTAGGAATCCGTTGCCCTCCCGCCGCCCGGGCTGTTACGGCTCCGGCGGTGGGAGGGACGGCCGCCGCAACAGCAGGCCTGCACCGCGCGTTCCCCCACGCCTCCTGGGTTGAAACGCACGACGGGGCGCGGGGGGGTCAAGATGAGGGGGACCGAGATGACCGACGGATCAGTCGAACCTGCGGCCGACGAGCGGCAACGGTTGCTCTACATTCTGGCGGCTGCCACGTTCCTCGTCTTCTTCCAGGCGTCATGATCGCCCCACTGCTGCCGGCTCTGGCCGCGATCTTCTCGACCCAGCCGGCGTCGGTGGGCCTTGCCATCCCCGCCTACCTCATCCCGTACGGGGTGATGACGCTCGTCTGGGGACCCATGTCCGACCAGCTTGGCCGGGGTGGCCGTCGTCGTGCTCACGGCGGCCACTGCCGCGGCGAACTCTGTCGGCACCTTCATCGCTGCGCGAAGCGTCACCGCGATCGGTGCCAGCGGCGCCGTGCCCATCGCCATGGCCCTGCTCGGCGACCTCTTCGACTTCCACGCACGAGGCCGTGCCCTCGGTTGGCTCTTCGGGGCCATGGCGGGCGGCATGGCGGTGGGATCGACAGCCGGGCCCTCCTCGAGCCGGTCATCGGCTGGCCGGGGCTGTTCTTGGGCGTCTCAGGCCTCGGTGTCCTGGTCCTCGCCCTGCTCCTCCGTCGGCGCGATCTCCTGAGCGGACGACCGTCTGGTGAGCCTCGGCGGCTCGGGATCGTGGCCCGAGGCTACATCGGGCTGCTGGCTTCCTTCCGCAGCCAGCGCACGTACGCCTATGTCCTCGTGAACGCGGTCGTGCACTCGGGGATCTTCACGTGGTTGGGGCTCTCCTTCCAGCGGCACTACGGACTCGGAGAGATCGGCATCGGGCTGCCCTGCTCGGATACGGGATTCCGGGCTTCCTACTGTGCCCCGCGATCTGTCGGGTTGCCGGTAGGTACGGACGGTCCCGCCTCATCCCGCTCGGTCTCTTCACTGCAGGCGTCAGCGCTCACATCCTGGCCATCCGACCCCCTTTGGCTTTGGCTGGCGTCGCCGTCACCGTGCTCTCGCTCGGCTACGACCTCACGCAGCCCTTGCTGGCCGGGATCGTGACCGACTTGTCGGCCAACAGGGGACAGGCCATGGCGCTCAACGTCTTCACTCTCTTCGCCGGCTTCGGGCTCGGCAGCCTCGTCTTCCAACTACTTCTGGGCCGAGGCATCCCCGTGGCCCTCGAGATATTCGGAGCGGCCGCCCTCCTCGCCGGTGCCCTGGCCCTGCCTGCCTTCCGGCGGGAGGCGCGTGCACACGAGGGAATGAGGCCTGAGCTTCCAGCCGTCAGTGGCAGCCGGACAGAGGGCCAGCTGACCGCACAGAGTCTCGCCAAGGCCGTGCAAGCCCGATTGCCCGCGGTAGACACGTCGACCATCTACCGCACCCTGGAGCTGCTCGAGAAACTCGACGTCGTGCGGCATTCCCACCAGGAGGGCGGAGTCGCCTACCACCGCGTCGGCGAAGAGGACCATGTCCACCTCTGCTTTCGCTGTGGCCGCCAGGACGATCTGCCGGCGGAGCTCGCGGAGCAGCTCAGACGGCGCGTCATAAAGCACCACGGCTTCGAGCCGGATCTGACCCACTTCGCCATTTCCGGGCTCTGCGTGTCCTGCCGGGAATCCGAAAGCTGACAGTCCGGATCAACCTGCTTCTTCCGGGGCGCAGCGTCACCGTGACGCGTTGCGGCAGCGGGACGACCCTCGGACGGGACTTACGCCGGCCGGCCTGCTACCAGCCGCTCCAGCAGGCGGCGGTTGTCCTCCTCAGGGCTTCGATCTGCTCGTTGAGCGCTCGTGCCTCCTCCCAGGGCTTCCCGGGGGCGTCGGCGCGACTCGCCGGATTGCACATGGGCTGGACGTCACTCATCGAGGCCGCTCTCGTCGTTCCCGCAGTGGTGGCCCGGACGCTCAGCAACGGGTTCGCCAGGATACTCTGGCAGTCCTCGCTGATCGGTGGTTTCTGCGGCCTGGGTCGCGTGTACCTCAGCTACCACCTCGACATCTCATCGGTGGCCACCATCGTGCTGGTGGGCTTTCTCCTCTTCCTACGCCCACAAGCTGCTTCGGACGGCAGGCCTGGTCACCTTCCGGAAGGAGGGACGGATCGTCTTTTACCGGCTGGCCGGGCGGTTCCCCCACGAGCTTGCCGAGCATTGCCTGCGCCAGCTCCTGAGCATTACCGAGGAGGGATGAAGATGAGCGCTTCGGACAGTAGTGGCATGCTGTGAAGGAGAAGGAGCCACCCATGGACGACCACGCCGGGCACGACGAACACGGCGGTCACGGGGCACAGGCTGGCCACGGGGCACAGGCTGGTCACGGGGCACAGGCTGGTCACGGGGCACAGGGTGGTCACGGGGCACAGGGCGGTCAAGGGGCACAGGGCGGCCATGCGGCAGTCTTCCGGCGCAAGTTCTGGCTGAGCCTCGCCCTGACCGTTCCGGTCGTCCTCTACAGCCACATGCTGATGCAGCTGACCGGGTCGACGGCCCCGGGCTTTCCCGGTGCCCACCTCGTTGCGCCGGTGTTCGGAACCGCCGTCTTCCTGTATGGCGGCCGGGTGTTCCTCGCCGGGGGCTGGGCCGAGGCACGGAGCCGCCGTCCCGGCATGATGCTGCTCATCTCCATGGGCCTCGTCGTTGCCTTCGGGGGCTCCCTCGTCACCACCTTGGGCTTGCTCGATGTCGACCTGTGGCCCGAGCTCTCGACCCTGGTCACCATCATGCTGCTCGGCCACTGGCTGGAGATGCGAGCCCTCGGCCAGGCCGAGGGAGCTCTCGCGGCCCTCGCCGCCCTGCTCCCCGACGAGGGCGAGCGCTTTGGTGCCAACGGTGAGCTTGAGACCGTCCCCGTGGCGGAGCTCGTTCCCGGCGACGTCGTGCTGGTCCGGCCGGGGGGCCGGGTGCCTGCCGACGGGCGGATCGTCGAGGGTGCGGCGGAGCTCGACGAATCCATGATCACCGGCGAGTCCGCTCCGGTGCCGAAGGGTCCCGGCGACCGCGTGGTGGCTGGGACGGTGTCGGCCGACTCCTCGATCCGGGTGCGGGTCGAGGCGGTGGGCGAGGACACCGCCCTGGCGGGCATCCAGCGGCTGATCGCCGATGCCCAGGCGTCCCGCTCCCGTGCCCAGGCGCTCGCCGACCGGGCCGCGGCCCTGCTCTTCTACGTGGCGACGGTTTCCGGACTGGCGACGTTCGTCGCCTGGTGGGCACTCGGCGACCTCAACGCCGCCTTCGTCCGGGCGGTGACGGTCCTGGTGATCGCATGCCCGCACGCCCTCGGGCTGGCCATCCCGCTCGTCATCAGCATCTCGACCTCGGTGGCGGCCCGGGCCGGCATCCTCGTCAAGGACCGCCTGGCCCTCGAGCGGATGCGCATCGTCGACGCCGTGCTCTTCGACAAGACCGGCACCCTCACCAAGGGCCGCCACGCCCTGTCCGGGCTCGCAGCCACGGGGATCTCCGAGGACGACATGCTCGCCCTGGCGGCATCAGCCGAGGCAGAGTCGGAGCATCCCGTGGCGAAAGCAGTCGTGGAGGCCGCCCGCAACCGCAGCCTTGAGTTGACCCCGGCGGGCAGCTTCCGGGCCATCACCGGCCGGGGCGTCGAGGCAAGCGTCGGCGGCGCCGAGGTCGGCGTCGGCGGGCCGGCCCTCCTGCAAGAGCGGGGTCTCTCCGAACCGGCTGAACTGGCGCCCGTGGTCTCGGCCTGGAAGCAGCGGGGCGCACCGGTCCTCTACGTCGTCCGCCACGGTGCCGTCGTCGGGGCACTTGCGCTCGAGGACGAGACCCGCCCCGAGTCCCGGGCATCCGTCGATGAGCTCCACCGGCTGGGGATCAGGGTGGTCATGATCACCGGCGACGCCCGGCAGGTGGCCGAGGCCGTGGCGGCGGAGCTGCGTGTGGACGAGGTCGTCGCCGAGGTGCTGCCCGAGGACAAGGAGCGGGCGGTGGCCGACCTGCAGCGGCGCGGCCTGCGGGTGGCCATGGTGGGCGACGGCGTGAACGACGCTCCTGCGCTGGCGCGGGCCGACGTGGGCGTCGCCATCGGGGCGGGCACGGACGTCGCCATCGAGTCGGCGGGCGTGGTGCTGGCTTCTTCGGACCCCAGAGGTGTCGTCGGGGTGATCCGGCTCTCCCGGGCGAGCTAACGCCAGATGCTCAAGCACCTGGTCTGGGGAGCAGGTTACAACCTCGTGGCGATTCCCCTCGCCGCCGGCGTGCTCGCCCCATTCGGTATCACCCTTTCCCCGGAGGTCGGCGCCATCCTCATGAGCGCCTCGACGGTCGTCGTCGCCGTCAACGCCCAGCTGCTGCGCCGCCTCGACCTGCGCCTGCCGCCTGTGGAGCCCTCAGGACCGGTTGTCGGCACCGCACGGCTGCCGGGGGAGCCGGCGGAGTCCGGGCCGAGGGAGCCGACCCCGAGCCAGCGATAGGGTGGGGCGGTGACGAACAAGCGGGGCCACTTCGCCGTCCGGATCGCAGTCGTTGCGCTGCTCCTCGTCTTCCTCGTGGTGTGTGGTGCCCATCTCGGCGGCCTCAGCCACGACGACGCCGGCGGCCTGCATTCCATTGCGATGGCTGTTGTGACGTTCTTGGCGGTTGCCCTCCTCCTGGGGGCGGCCGCCCGGGACGGCGCCCAACGCCATCGATCGACCGGCGGAAGCCTGGCTGCCTACGCCTTTCGCGCCGCGGTCGCATGGATCCAGGGCATATCGAGGCCTCTTCGCTGCTAGGCCTCTCCTCCGGGATTCGCCCATAACCGGAGAGGAGGATCGTATGGCTTGGGAGCTTGCAGCTCTGCTCATCATTGCTGTGCTGGCCGCAACCGTGGTCGGGCTCAGGAGGCGAACCATGAAGAAGGGTCGTCTCGAGGCCCTGAGACGTGCTGTCAGCAACCCCACCGGCGACAGCGCTGGGAGCAGGTACTTCTGCCCGTTTCATCCCCATGTGCGGGCAGCCTCGCCAGGTCGCTGCCCGAACTGCCAGAGAAACCTGGTGCGGCAAGAGCCGAGCGCAGGCCGCTCGGGCGAAACGGGCGCCGGTCCGTGAGGACCCCCCGACCAAACGGCTCTCACCAACAAGAAAGGAACCCAGACACATGCGCATCCGAATCGGCCTCAGGCTCCTCGCGGTGGCGCTCGTCGCCACCGCGTGCGGCAACTCAGGCATGAATCACTCGGGCATGAACATGACCGCCCCTCCTCCCAGCGCAACCGCGGCGAAGACCGTCGACGTGGTGATGAAGGACATCTCGTTCACGCCCAGCACTCTGAGCGCGAAGCAGGGGGACACAGTGAAGTTCCGTTTCACCAACACCGGAGCCCTGCTGCACGAGGCGGTCATCGGGAACGCTGATGTTCAGGCGGCGGCCGAGATGGCGATGCAGCAGGGCGGCCACCAGGGCATGGACATGACGAGCGTCGTCGAGGTGAAGCCCGGAGCGACCGGCGAGCTGACCCTCACGTTCGACAAGACAGGTGAGGTCTTGATCGGGTGTCACCAACCTGGACACTACGCAGGAGGGATGCGGGCAACCGTCACGGTGAGCGCGTAGCGGATCCTGACGGAGACTTCTGTCACCCGGCCAATCCCTCGCCGGTGGGATCGCCGCGTGACAGACGCTGAGCGAGGACCAGAGGCTAACGGGAGTTGGGCGGGCTACGGACTGCTGCCTGGCGAGGCGCAGTCGTTGGCCTGCGATCGGCCATTGACCTCTTGATGAGCAAGGTAGACATGGACCAGGCCATCGCGCACAGCCGCAACGCGGCAGGTCGGTAGGTACCCCGCCACTGCATGGATCTCCGTACCGATCGGGAGAAAGGACGCCGTGCGATCAACGAGCGGAGGGTCGGCACGATCACTTGGATGATCTCTCAAGGTGCACCGAACCTGTGCCACAACTGTCCCGAGAGGCTCAGTGAGTCTGACTGCGGGCTGTTCGCCCAGTCCGGCTGCCATCATCACGGTCTTCTCCTTCATGGCCCCTCCCCGCCCGCTTCTCCGTCATCGGGCTCCAACAGGTCCACGGGGTCCGCTACTCCGTTTGCAGGGGTAGTCGGAGCCTCGCGGACAAGAGCCATCTGGCAGTTGGGACAGTGGCCGGGCGAGGTCCGCTTCACGTGGGGATGCATAGGGCAGCAGTAGCCCTCTGGAGGCCACCATCCGGAAGAGGATTCGAAGTTGCCGGCCTCAGATCGTTGAGGCGGGCGCCTCTTCGGGCTCGCCGGCGTACTCCCAGGATGACGAGCGGGATTGCGGCGAGAAGGCACAAAACCAGAAGTGTCCAAAACATCAGGTTCCCCTCTCTCGCATGATGAGTTCGAGGGGAGGAGATCGTTTCCTCGAGAGCCCTAGGTCAACGCTCCTGACCCCTGGGTTCTCCCGCCCCCGCTGACCACGCCCCCACGTTCCTACTACTTATAATAGTAGCTGGCTCGCCATTCGGTTCGTGTAGGAGCCCGCCCTTCAGGCCGCCGAGGACGACATCTCCGATGGAGAAGTCAGGGGGAACAGCAATAGTGCGCCCAGCGAGGACAGCCAAGACGCAACCGCAGCCTGATCGAGCCGTCATGGAACTGCTCTTGCTACAGGAGGCCGTAGCTCAGCCCGAGACGTACTCAGCTGCGGATGTCGTCATCATTCGATGGCCCGAGGAGGCCGCCAGCCTGCAGCGCCTGCGCACTCTCGGCCGTCCGCGCCTGCTGCTCGTCGCTCCCGACGCCCCCGCACCTGCGACGGTGGACTGTACCGAAGACTGGATCCGCCTCCCGGCTGAGGATGCCGACGTCCGTGCTCGCATCGCGACCCTCGCCGCTCGGGCGGGGCGCCACGGCTCGGCCCTCGAGGTCAAAGGTGACGGACGGCTCACATTCCGGGGACGTTGGGTCAACGTGAGCGGGGTCGAAGAAGCCCTTGCCGGGGTGCTCTCGGCCCATTTCGGCGAGTTGGTGGACGACCAGACGGTGGAGGCGGCGGCTTCGGCCGACGGACTGCTCACGTCGAACGCGCTCCACGTCAACGTATCCCGACTCCGCAAGCGCCTGGCCCCCCTGGGCCTCGTGATCCGGCGCGTCCGCAACCGGGGCTATGTCATGGAGGCTGTCTAGCAGCCTCTGGAGACGAGAGACGACCTCCGACGCAAGCCTGCGGGCTTGTTTGCGGAGGATGAGGCACCCCCCCAGCAGAACACTGCCACAACGCCGGCAGGGAATGGTCGCGCAGTCTTGAACGCCTCTTTCCTCCGAGTTGCGTCGTCTTGCCCCTGGTCCGGGACGGGGTTCGTGACGAGTGAGGGAGTACGTGGGGCCAGCAGGGCCCGCGGAGGATGGCCTTGGACCCCAACGAGGGATGCGCCGGTCGCCCTGTTGCCCGCGAACTTTCTACAGGAACACGCCAAACCCTTAGCTTTAGCCGGCGGTCTGAGGGCCGCTCACGGGGGGCGCGGTGTTCAGATCGGTGTAGGTGTGATCCATGAGGTGGCCCTCGGCGCGCATCTCCTCGTGGTGCACGAGCCCGTCGTCGACACCCACCCAGAGGCGGAACCAGGCAGGCAGGTCAGGCTCGAGGAGGCTGATCACGGACATGTCGGCCCCGTCGAGGCGGTCGTGCCCGAGGACCCGCACTGCGACGGCGTGCCCCCAGAAGATGCTGAAGTATCCGCTTGGCCATGTGAAGGGCCGGCCGGGCCAGTCGCCCGCCACCCATGCGCTCGTCGGGTCAGCCTTCTCGTAGCTGCGGGCCCCGATGACGATCCGGCTGTTGCCGCCTACCTGGATCTCGAAGGCGTTGGGCGCAGAGAAGCGGTACCCGGCCACCTGGGCAGGACCGTTCTGGGCGCCGCGGAGCTCCTCGTGCATGGAAGCCGAGCGCAGCCCCTGCTGACTGACGAGGGTGTCCTGAAGGGCGATCGCACCGTCGGGAGTCGGCACCGGCGCGGCAAAATCTGCATGGATCGGCTGTCGGGTCGAAGCCATCGCGACCGTGAAGTTCCAGTTGCCCGGAGAGGGAATCCGCCCGCGGCCTGTGAAACAGCCCAGGCCACACGCCCCGAGCATGACCCGGCCCGCACCTCCGGCTCCGTCGCTCAACCCGACGTTCGCGTCGCCCAGCCCGTCTGCGGCGTCCACGCCCAGTACCTGCACCCGGAAGGTCACGGGTCCGGGCTCGGGAGGCATCACCGTTAGCCCGACCACGAACGGTCCCGAGGCAGCGGCGACCGACAGCGCGGGCGTCCGCCCGAGTTGGGCGAAGAACGCGGCGGGCCCGGCGGCGCGCTCGGCCGCCGCCGACTGGCGGGGCGGGTTGGGGAAGCCGACGAGGACGGTGGCCACCGCGATCGCCACCCCCGCGGCCGCCAGCTCAAGGCGGACAGGGCGGCGGAGCCCGGTCTCGGCAGTGGCAATACGGCGTCGCCGCAGGCTGTGGGTGAGCCCCAGCGCCGCCATGGCGGCCAGCACGGCGACCTTGACCAGGACCGTGCGCCCGTAGCCGGTGGAGAGCAGCTCCGACGGCCGGTCCAGCTCGACCGCGGCGTTGAGCGTCCCGGTGACGACGACCGCCAGGGCGGCGGCCACGGCATAGGGCGCCATCGCGGCCAGCATGCGTCGTGTGGCGGGGGCCAGCACACCCGCCAGGATCGCGAACACCCAGATGCCGACCGAGGCCAGATGGAACAGCAGGAAGACCGTTGCAAGGGGCGGCACCGTGGACGAGCCGGCGTGACCCGAGGCTGCCTCGGCTACGAGCGCCACCCCGACTAGGGGCAGCTGCACCAGGCGGCGGGGTCCCGCAGCCACGGCGGACGCCGCCGCCGCAAGCTCGGCCGCCTGCCAGTGCCCCGACCGCCCCCCCGCCAGGACCTGCACCACCGCGGCGAGCCCGTGGCCGCTGACCAGAGCGACGGAGACCACCGTGGCCGCCCCCCCGGCCAGGACGATGACCGGCGCGAGGCGCTGGATACAGTGAAGGGTGCGCCGCTCCAGGCCGCCCACGAGCGCCGCCCCGGCCAGCAATGCCGAGCCTGCCCACAGGCCGAGGCCAACGAGCGCGACCCAGCGCCCGACGAGGCCGAGGGGCCCCTCGGAGCCCAGGGGGCCGGCACCGGAGACCTGGCCGGAGTCGGCGCCGGTCCCGATGGCGAAGTCGTAGCTGCCCCGCAGGGTGTGGCCGTCGAGGGCCGAAACCGTCAGCCATTCGACCGTGTACTGCCCCGGCCGCAGGAAGCCGATCCTGCGCCGCATCGAGAACGGGTCCCGGGGAACCGCCTCCGTCGGTGCCGCCCCGACCTGGCGTCGCTCCGCGTCGAAGACATCGATCCGGCTGAGGCTGAGGTTGAGCGGCTCGCTGAAGCGTATCGCCACCGCCCCGGGGGCCTCCGGCAGTCCCGTGCCCGGCGCCGGGCTGGCGGAGACGAAGCTGGCGTGGGCGGCTGCCGGAGCGGCTGCGGCGATCACGACCGCGCCGATGATCATCGCGCCCACCAGGACCCGCCAGCGGAAGTGCCGCATCGACCCCGCCAGTCCCCTCACTCGGGTACGGGTGGTTGAAGTGATCCCTGCGCCTGTGGTCCGCACAACTCCTACACGCTATCGTAGCTCCCCCAGCGCCTGACCCGACGCGCCCCGGGTCCCCGGCGCCATGGCGCTGCCACCCGGCTTGCGGTGGCGCGCCTCGGCGTGGCTGCCTGCCTGGTGATCATGGTGCTATCCGCGTGGGCCGGGCGGGCCGAGGCGCATGCGTTCCTCGTGGGCACCGACCCAGCCCAAGGAGCGCGGTTGGCGAGCCCGCCGGATGTGGTCGCGCTCCAGTTCAGCGAGCCGTTCGCTTCGAACGGTGCCAGCGTCTCCATCGTGGTGGGCGCCAGTCGCAAGCTCGAAGTGACGCTGCAACGCCAGCAGGGCGGCCTGGTGCTCAGGGCCCTCCTCGCCGAGCGGCCGGTGGGGATCTACCTGATCCACTGGCACATCGTGGCGGAGGACGGCCACGAGTCTGAAGGGGAATTCGCCTTCGCCGCCGGCCCCACCTCCTCCACGGTGCCGGCCGCCCTCGAGGCGTCTCGTGGCCCGTCGGCTCGAGGAGCGCTTCAGAGCTGGCTTTTCTTCATCGGCGTCTCCCTCGCCGCCGGTGGGCTGGCCACCGGTCTCCTTGTCGATCCCCCCATGGGGAACCGGTCGATCGGCCGGGCCGGCCTGCTGGCCGCCGCGGTCGGCGCTGGCGGGGCCTTGATCACCGACGTTGGGGGCCAGCGGAACCCACGGACTCTCGCGCGCCGCCGCGGCGGCCACGACCGCCGTCGTGCTGCTGTGCGCGGCGATGCTGGCGGCGACCTGGGCCCGGCGCCGTCTCACCATCCTGGCCTTGATAGCGGGCGCTGCTCTCGCCTGGTCGACGCGAGGCCACGCCGCAAGCCGAGGAGGAGCTCTCGGGCTCGCACTCGACGCCACCCACCTACTGGCAGTGGTGCCGGGTGGGCAGAATGTTTCACGATCCCGCTTCGTTCTCACGGAGCGTGGTCTTCCAGGCTTCAGAGCGCCCACCCTAAGACCGAATCGTCCAGTTTCCCATGGGCCTGACTGTTTCTTTGAGTATAGAATGGCGTAGAGCGCCGCTTTGTACTCAAAGAATGCCAGCGGGTCGTCGCTCAGGCTGGGAAGCCACCACGCACAGTGGCGACGTCCGGGAATCAGTCAACGTGCCTCACGAACCCGCCACTCGACCGTGTTCTGCAACCCTCGATCGGGGGTCGGCTGGGGGGCCGCCTCAGCCTGAGCCTCGCACCTCCCGAGCGATCCCGGTTAAGTAAACGGTATTGCCTCTAGACGACACAGAGCCCTTGACAGCTTCTCGCATTGCTCCCCATCGGGCCGTCCGCCGAGCCGGCCGGAGTCGTCAATTGACCGGTATCCTGTGTCGCCGGCTCAGGGTCGTCGGGAGGGCTTCAGGTGCAAGGTTCGTGCGAACTCCACCATTGGGCCCCACTGACTCCGGCCCACCCGCCTCCACCAGTTGTCTGCGCCCGGTTGGGCCTATCTTCACGCCGGCAGGTATGAGCGAGCGCGGTGGGGTGCGCCACCCGGTCTTCGCCAGAATGTACGCATCCTCGAGCGCCAGGGTTGAGGCGAAGGGGGCCGCACTGCACCGACGCGAGCTGCTGGCCGGCCTCACCGGGCGCGTCCTCGAGGTGGGAGCAGGCAACGGTCTCAACTTCGCCCATTACCCGCCCACCGTCAGGCTGGTGGTCGCGGTCGAACCTGAGCCCCACCTGCGCGCGCTCGCCGTCGAGTCTGCGGCGAAGGCGCCCGTCTCGGTTCAGGTGATTGGCGGCCTCGCCGAAGCCCTCCCCGCCCAGACGGCGAGCTTCGATGCCGGCGTTGCCTCTCTGGTGCTGTGCAGCGTGGGCAAGCCGGAGGCCGCGCTGGGTGAGCTGTTTCGCGTCATCAGGCCCGGCGGGGAGCTCCGCTTCTATGAGCACGTGCGGGCGACGACCCCCGTCCTGGGGCCGCTGCTTCGCCTCGCCGAAGCGAGCTTCTGGCCCCTGATCGCCGGCGGCTGCCATCCAGCCCGGGACACCGAGACAGCGATCGGCCAGGCCGGGTTCGTGATCGAGGCGCTGCGCGAGTTCAGGTTCAGCCCCTCCCGCCCTCTGCCCGCAATCCCTCACATCCTGGGCCTGGCTCGAAGATCCGAGCCAGGCTAACTCCCCCATTCCTGCCCTGCGGCCTCGGACGAGGCGGTACGGGCAGTCCTGCTCTCGCTGTCGCACGGGGGGCCGCCGGCTCTAGGGCGCTGCCTCCTGGGGTCACCTCATTGACGTAAGCAGGGACGTAAGCAGGCGGCAGCGCCCCGGGGAGACCACTCCAGTGATCCGGCCTTGGGCTCAGCGCCTGAATCCGCGGAGCCTCAGCGAGTTGCCCACCACGCTCACCGATGAGAATGCCATCGCTCCTCCCGCGATGATCGGGTTGAGAAGACCCAGGGCGGCCAGCGGGATGGCCGCGGTGTTGTAGCCGAATGCCCACCCCAGGTTCTGGTAGATGATGCGCAGCGTCCTGCGGGACAGCCGGATGGCAGTCACCACCCCTTCCAGGTCTCCGGACATGAGCGTGACGTCCGAGGACTCGATGGCCACGTCCGTGCCGGTCCCGATCGCGATCCCGAGATCGGCCTGGACCAGCGCGGGTGCGTCGTTGATGCCGTCGCCCACCATCGCGACCACCTTGCCCTGGCTCTGGAGGCTCCGGACCTCTGCCGCCTTGTCCTGGGGGAGCACCTCGGCGAGCACCCGGTCGATGCCAAGCTCGCTGGCCACGGCCGTGGCGGTACGGACGTTGTCCCCGGTGATCATGGCCACCTCCACCCCCATGGCCTTGAGCTCGCGGATCACCCCCGCCGCACCGTCCTTGACCGTGTCGGCAACGCCCAGGACACCCCGCACCCGGCCGTCCCAGCCGGCGAAGACCGCGGTCTTGCCCGCCGACTCCAACTCGAGTGCGCAACGTTCCAGCTCCTCCTCCAACAAAAGACCCTGCTCGGCCATGAGCTTGCGACGCCCGACCCACACGGTTCGGCCCTCGACGGCGGCCCTTACGCCGTGGCCTGCCAGCGAGGAGAACTGGTCGGCCTCGGGAAGGCCTGCTCCCCTGGCCCCGGCTCCCGCCACGACCGCCCTTGCGATGGGGTGCTCGGACGACGCCTCGACTGCGCCGGCCAGGCGGACCAGCTCCTCGGGACCCTGCCCCGGTGCCGCCTGCACGTCGGTGAGCGACATCTTGCCCCGGGTGAGGGTGCCCGTCTTGTCGAAGACGATGATCTGGATGCGACGCGATCCCTCGAGCACCTCGCCGCCCTTGATGAGCACGCCCAGGTCGGCGCCCCGGCCGGTTCCCACCATGATCGCAGTGGGGGTGGCGAGGCCGAGCGCGCAGGGGCAGGCGATGATGAGCACCGCCACGGCGGCGATGAGGCCCCGGCCGGGGTTCCCCGCCAGCAGCCACCACCCTGCGAAGGTGAGCGCCGCAATGGCGAGCACGACCGGGACGAAGACCCCCGAGATGCGGTCGGCGAGGCGTTGCACGGGCGCCTTGGACCCCTGGGCCTCCTGCACCAGGCGCACGATCTGGGCGAGGGCCGTGTCCCTGCCTACCGCGGTGGCCCGGATGGTGAGCACCCCGTTGGTATTGATCGTGGCGCCGGCGACCTTGTCGCCCTCGCGCTTGTCGATGGGCACCGACTCGCCGGTCAGCATCGACTCGTCGACGGCCGAGGAGCCGGAGGCCACCTCGCCGTCGACGGGGATCTTCTCGCCGGGCCGAACCCGGACGAGGTCGCCCACCCTGACCTGCTCCACGGGGACGAGGCGCTCGGTGCCATCGTTTATGAGGCGCGCCTCCCTCGCCCCCAGCTCGAGCAGCTTCTTGATAGCGCTGGACGCGCGCCCCCTGGCCTTGGCCTCAAAGTAGCGGCCGAGCAGGATGAAGGCGATGATGAGCGCCGCCGTGT
>Ga0137390_10001827_pt1 | contig 16462 bp, 21 predicted proteins | sample 15con2h24AmetaG_FD_104937 | JGI IMG/M metagenome (GOLD analysis project Ga0137390, IMG submission 104937) | Vadose zone soil microbial communities from Angelo Coast Range Reserve, California, USA - 15con2h2.4A metaG | ecosystem: Environmental > Terrestrial > Soil > Vadose zone > Saprolite... | reverse complement strand
GAAGGGCGAGATGACCGAGCAGGTCGGCCGCGGCATCGACAGCTGGTCGGTGCGCCAGCCGCTCGGGGTCTGCGTCGGGATCACCCCGTTCAACTTTCCGGCGATGGTGCCGATGTGGATGTTCCCGGTGGCGCTGGCCTGCGGCAACACCTTCATTTTGAAGCCCTCCGAGCGCGACCCCTCGGCCGGGTTCCGCATTGCCGAGCTGCTGTTGGAGGCCGGCGTCCCGCCCGGCGTCTTCAATGTCGTCAACGGCGACAAGGAGGCGGTCGACGCGCTGCTCGCTCACCCCGATGTCGCGGCGGTCAGCTTTGTCGGCTCGACGGCGATCGCCAGTCACATCTACGCGACCGCCGCGCAAGCCGGCAAGCGGGTGCAGGCGCTGGGCGGCGCCAAGAACCACATGGTGGTGATGCCCGACGCCGATCTCGACCAGGCGACCGACGCGCTGATGGGCGCGGCCTACGGCTCGGCCGGGGAGCGCTGCATGGCGGTCAGTGTCGCGGTCGCGGTCGGCGGGGTCGGCGACAGACTGATGGACAGGCTGGTGCCGCGGGTGCGCGCCCTCAAAATCGGGCCGGGCACCGACCCCGAGGCCGAGATGGGGCCGCTCGTCACCGCGGCGCATCTGCAAAAGGTGCGTTCCTATGTCGATCTCGGCGTCGCCGAGGGCGCCAAGCTCGTCGTCGATGGGCGCGGCCTCAAATTGCAGGGCTATGAGGACGGCTTCTTCCTCGGCGGCTGCGTCTTCGACGACGTCCTGCCGGCGATGCGGATCTACCAGGAGGAGATCTTCGGGCCGGTCTTGGCGGTGGTGCGCGCGCCCGGTTTCGAGGACGCGGTCAAGCTCGTCAACGAGCACGAATACGGCAACGGGGTCGCGATCTTCACGCGCGACGGCGACGCCGCGCGCGAGTTCACCAACCGCATCCAGATCGGCATGGTCGGGATCAATGTGCCGATCCCGGTGCCGATGGCGTTTCACAGCTTCGGCGGCTGGAAGCGTTCCCTGTTCGGCGACATGGCGGTGCACGGCATGGAAGGGGTGAGGTTTTACAGCCGCCTCAAGACGGTGACCGCACGCTGGCCGACCGGGATCCGCGCCGGCGCCGAATATGTGATGCCGACGATGCGGTAGCCGCGGACAGTACCAGGGCAAGCACAGCCTTTCGTTGAGTTCCGGCCGAAGCGTTTGCTGTATCTGCAGCGAATCAACAGCAAAAATGCCCGCACCAGTTGTGGCGGTGCGGCCCGCGGCCGCCGCCGGCACCGTCTGCCTGTTTCTCCTGTTAATACAGGGAAAAACAGGGGCCGCGGTCCCTCGCTGGCCGCATCCGCAGGGGCTGTCTGCGCGCATTTGTAGCGGCAGAACTGCAAGGCGTGATCCCGATGTTTGCCACCAGCATGCACCAGACCGTGGATTTTTGTTCTCGTTTTGCCCCCTAATACGTGGGAAGCTCCGCCAGGGCTGTCAATAGCTCGATCCAACGCTTCAATCCGGACACGGCGAGACCGCCGCCGATCGCGCAACGGCGCTTAGCAAGGTACGCCGGGCGGTGGCATCGCCGCCGCCGGCGTAGTATCGTCCGGGCGCCGTCCCCGTAGCTCAGTTGGATAGAGCATCGGTTTCCTAAACCGGGGGTCACAGGTTCGAGTCCTGTCGGGGACGCCACCTTGCATTCTCAGCCGTTTCCTTTCAATGGCTTACGGGGCAATTTGGCTAACCCGCTACTCCGGTTAGCCAATTTGGGTTCCCGGTTCGCCCCAATTTCGGCCGCGTCGGACGGCGCGGCAAAGGCTGTCGTCACCGTCGCCATTGCCGATCGCGCCATGCGCACCTGATCGGCGGCGGCGCAATACCGCTGCACTTCCCGGAGGCTCGCGTGGCCGCTTATTGACATGATCTCCGGAGCCGAGCATCCGGCTTCGGCGAGCCGGCGGCAGGCGGCTTTGCGCAAGCCGTGCGCCGAGCATTGTCGCGGCACGCCGGCCTCATTGCACCAATCGCGAAAGAGATTGCCGAAGCCGGCAGCGCTGAACGGGGAACCGCTCCCGGTTGTCAGGAACGTTAGATGATCGCTCGCGGTCGCATCGATGACCGATGCAAGATCGCGATGAATTGGAATGGCGAGCGCGGCTCCGGTTTTGCGCTGCGTCAGGTGGATTGCGCCGTCGCGGATATGCTGTCGCCCCATGCGGATCACGTCCGAACGGCGCTGCGCGGTGTAGAGCAAAAGGGCGAGGGCGAGCCGGGCGCGCGATCCGATCGGGTGTTTCGCCTCGAATGTTGCGATATCGACTTCGGACCAAGTGTAAATCCCCTCCGAGCGAAGCTTGACGTTTTTTATGCCTGCGGTCGGATCGTCGTCACACATGCCGATGCTTTGGCAATATAGTATTAAGGCGTGAATTACCTTCAAAAACGATTGCGCCGCAGCCGGCGTCTTTGCCGCCTTCGCAGCAACCATGTCGGCAATGTGCCGGCGCTGTAGCAGCGCAACCCGCTTGTCGCCGTGCTGGCTGCGGAACCGCTCCAAAATATTGCGGCGCGTGCGGCGAGTTTCCGGGGCGAGGTTCATAAAGGCTACCGAACCGTAATACCCGACGATCGCGGCGTTGACGGTGCCGGGCTGCGTGCGGCTCGCGCCTATCTCGACGCGCGGGGCCTCGCCGGCGAGCGCTTCACGGTACGCAGCCATGAACGCCTCGGTGCCGGGCGTACCCGTCAAAGGCACCTTCCTGCGGCCAGGAAGGCGGACATAGCGCCGAACCTTGCCGTGCCGATCGCGGAACTCGTGAATGTGCTTAAGCCTGATCTTGGTCATTGTCCCATTCGTTCCTATCGGCGGCGGCTTCGGGAACCGTCGAGGTTCCCTTGCTCGTCACGATGACAATTTTCCCGTCTTTGGTGATCTCGACGCGCTCAACCTCGCAGCCAGCCAGCTTCGCGGCTTTGATCGCCGCTGCAACGTCTCGTTGCCGGAAGGTGGTGGGGCCACGAGACACCGAGCTATTCCGATTGCTGAGCCTGTTTCAGGGCGGCACCCCATGCGGCGACCGCTTCGGGATCGGCTTCCGGGGCGTCCCGAGGCGGCGCGCCTTCGCGCACAGCCTCGCGCATTGTTTTGAGCCGCGCCGAGAGTTCTTCCCCGAGGCGGCGGCGCTTCTCGGCTGCCCAGCGCTGGCGCGCCGTCAGTTGGCCGGGGTGATCCTCGCCGGTGTCGCCGAGATCCCATAGGAGCGCATCAACACGCGCATCGGGGCCGCTCTCGGCGGTCGTACCGTCGCCGGGCGCGCGCAGCCGGCGGAGAACGCGGACGATGCCGCCGGCCGCTGCGTCAAAGCCGGCATCGTTGTCGAGCCATTCACCGTGCGGCGTGACGATGCGCAAAACCTCGCCGATCAGACACAGCAGCCCCGCGTTATCCGGGCCATAGGCCAGCACCATCGCCTGATCGAGGGATTTGTCGCTTTCGAGGCTCGCGACGATCCGCCGTTCGGCCTCCTCGGATAGGTTTCCGCCCTGCCCCTCCGCCTCAGCGGCAAGAGCCGCTTTGATCCCCGACGTGGTGCGGATGCTGAGGGTCACTTTCCGACCGAATGGCGTCGCGATCGTGGGCCGGCCGCCTTTGCCTGTCATTGCTCAATAATCCCGATCTTTCCCTGGATTTCCGATCATATGCATAAACCCTTGCGGGCCGCAAGCGCGGATCGTAGGATTTCACGCAATTCTAGGAAACCCCGGAGGAAAGGACATGCCTGATCTGCCCCTTGCCGATGACCTGATTGAGGGCGCGGAGGCCATCGGCGCGGAATACGGCTTTACGTCGAAACGCGCGCATCAACTGATGGAACAGCGGGCGATCCCCGCCTTCAAGATCAGCGGGCGATGGTTCGCGCGACGTTCAACGATCCGGGCTGATATCGAGCGACGCGAGCGCGTGGCGCTGCGCGACGATCGCCCGGACCCGCCTCCGCCGGCAGCGTGAGGGCCGCCATGATCCGCCAAGCGCGAGCCGCGACGGCAAGCCGCTGCGGCGCTCGCTGCTGTCCTATACCCGCCAGCGAACGCGTCGCCTGCCGGCCGCTTAATGCTGTCGTTTTAATGGGGACGCTGTTGTGCCCATGAATTTGAACGAAGCTCAGGAATATCGCAGCGAACATACAGAGTTTCGCTCCGTCAAATTAGCTGAGTTGAAACCCCGGATCGGCGAATTCGCGACTATGTTGCTCGGTGAGCCGAACAAAGAGCGTTCAACGAAAAACGATTTGAGATTTGGCAGCAATGGCAGTGTTTCGGTAATTGTAGCTGGCCCCAAAATCGGGAGTTATTTCAATCACGAAACCAAGATGAGCGGCGGCCTATTCGAGCTAATTCAATTCGAGGGGAAAACCTTTCCGACTGAATGGTTGCGCAACAATTTCGGTATGGAAATTGAGCAACAAAAGTCGTTTAAAGAGCGTATCGAGGCGATATATGACTACCGCAATGAAAATGGTGAATTGGAATTTCAGGTCGTTCGATTAGAGGGGAAGGATTTCCGGCAACGGAAGCCAAAAAGCAATGGCGATTGGGAATGGAGAACCGGGGATCGCCAAATTCTGTATCGCCTGCCTGAGTTGATTGCGGCTCCCCAAGATGCGCTGATCGTAGCAGCCGAGGGAGAAAAGGACGCCGATAATGTCGCGGCGAAGCTGGGATTTGTTGCGACCTGCAATCCCGGCGGCGCGGTAAAGAAAGGGAAGGGCAAAGACCACAAATCGAAATGGCGCGAGGAATACAATTCGTATTTCATTGGCCGCGACGTAGCCATACCGGCCGATAATGACGACGCCGGACGGGATCACGCCAACGATGTAGCCCGCAACCTCGCGCGTGTCGCGCGTCGGGTGCGAATTGTCGAATTGCCGGGGCTGCCGCCAAAGGGTGACATTTCGGATTGGATTACGGCCGGCGGCACGCGGGAGCAATTCGAGCAATTGGTGGACGCTAGCCCGGAATTCCAACTTGACGAACTCGAAATCGAAAACAATACAAAAGAGGCGAGCGAGATAGAACAAATCCAACGGCATTACCCGTTGCCCGAAATGGACAAGAAGATATTTTATAAACGTACACAAACCGGGGAGATATGGGCTCACAAAGAAATCGAAAAGAAGGATGGAACGGAAATATTGCCATTTTCTTCGCCATTCACGATCAACGCTCGATTGCGGCGTGTTGGAGGAAAACGGGACGCTTATAGTCTCCGGGTTGTGTTTCAAAACAGGGACGGAAAACCCGGCGAAGCCGATATCGAATGCGGCGCGCTCGCGGCTGTGAGCGGTCGCAATGTCATGGTTGAGCTTTTGGACGCCGGGCTTCGTACCGACAACAGGGGAGATCAAGAAGTAATTCAAATCCTAAAGGCTTTCAACCCGCCGAGTGAGGTTCTCGTTGTTCAGCAACCGGGTTGGTTTTTTGATATGCCGGGCTGCCCCGATCCTGTTTTTGTTGCGCCATGTGGAACCGTATTCGGCGCTCCCGAAGCGGTGCGGATCGAATTAGATGCGTCGATACGTCTACGACCCGATATCGCCAGAGCCGGGACACTTGAAGGCTGGCAAAACGCCATCCGCACAGCCATCACGGCAAAGGATGTCCCGCATTGGACCCTTGGGGCATGTGCTAATTTCGCCGGGGTTATTCTGTCGCTGATCCGCATGGCGAGTTGCGGCGTCAATGTTTCCGGACATACCTCCGGCGGAAAGACTTTGACGCAGGAAATAGCAGCCTCGGGCTGGTCAACTCCCGATAAGCATCGGCCAGGATCATTGTTGCAAATGGCTAACAACACCGAAAACTCAATCGAGTTGGCGGCGAAGCGGGCAACCGCAACGGCGCTTAACCTCGACGAGTTGCGGCTTGTTAGCGGGAAAATTCTAGCCGGATGGATTTACATGCTCGCGGGCGGCGCTGGTAAAAAGCGCATGACCGTAAATGTAACGATGCTCGAAACAATTGTTTGGTCGGTTTTCGTGTTGATGTCGAGTGAGCATAGCCTCGCCGACAAAATCAGGGGCGATGGCGTCGAGTACGATCCCGGAATGTCGGTTCGGATTGTCGATATCAACATTGACGATTTCAATCGTTCGGTCGATGCCGAGACGTTGAATGCGATTAACGGCATTCACCGAAACTACGGTCACGCGGGAATTGCCTTCGTTCGGAAACTGGTTGAACGGGGAGATCACCGTCGCGCGTCGGATATCCACAAAAGCATTTTACAATTGGCCGATAAACTCGCTGGCGACGGCAGCGATCCGGCAATGAAACGGGCGGCAATCCCGTTCGCATTATTGACAATCTCCGGCAGCATGGCAAAGGAGTTCGGAATAATACCGGCCGAAACCGACGTGAGGGACGCGATCAAAGTGCTATGGGATCGGTTCAAACAATCCGCCGAAGCCGAGGTTCTTGAACCGGAAACACTAATGGTTCGGAATTTGGCGAGTTGGGTCGCGCGAGGTTGGGATGTCACCGTCAAATCCGTTACTGAACAGACCGGAGTTAACAATCGAGATACCTGGGCTTGGTACGACGAAAACGCCGTCTATATCCCAAAAGATCGAATTCAAGCCGCCTCCGGAAACGCCATGAAAGAGAGCCGGATCGGGGCCACTCTCAATCGAATGGAATTATTAGCGGATCAGGCCCCCGATCGGTTTTATGTGCGGTTCGTGCCACAAACCGGAAGGGTTGATGCCTACGCGCTCAAGCGGGAACGCTTCGGCCGCTCGAAACACGATCGGGACATCGACGGCATCGACGACGTGATACCCGATACCTCCGATCGCGCTGCCGAACCGAAGCCCATGAGCCTGCGGCAGTTGGCTCAGGCCGGGCGGCTGGAATTACGCCGGCAGGGCGATAGGCTTTGGGCGGATATCGATCGCGGGAGGCACGCGAATATCACGATCAGCCAAACGGCTCTCGCTGCGCTCAAGGCATTAGGTGTGCCGGAAACGCAGGTCACTTGGCCGCCGGTAGCGAATGAGGCGACAGGCAATGACTGATCGCGATCTACAATCAATCCTTGATGACGCGGTTCGCCAACTCGCGGAACCCGTTGATTTGGAACAAAACCCTGTTTCCACGATTTCCACGGTTTCCAGTTTCCAAACCGAAAACCAGACCTTATACGCGAAGGAAGAAACACCTGATCTTCAATGCGATCACGATCCCGACCAAGGTTTGCACCCGCGTAAGGGTAATACTGGAAACGGAAATTATGGAAATTATGGAAACTCAACCTGGGCGGCCGTTTCACGGCTGTTCCCGTACCTAGAGCGCAGCAGCGATCCCCGCCTTTTCGATCACCTCAACCCTGATCGTCCGCCCGGCGACATGCCGCCGAACCGATGGCGGCAGTTCATCGAGGATGCCCGCGCGTTTGTTGCAGGCGGATGGTGCGATCAGGCGCGGTCCCTCGGATGGGTGATCGGTGACCTATTCGGCGCTGACTACTACAAGCCCTATGCACGTATCGACAAAGGGGGGTTGGTGCTGCTGTTGAACGGCAATCGTGTCGTTGCGATCAGCGCGGATGTAGCGGGTATCGAGACAAGATCGGGAGCGCGTCTGACATACAGGCGGAGGGGTGCAAGCTACACCAAGCTTATCGAATGATCGCCGATCAAACGCTTCAATCTATTATTCGTATTGATCTATTGGGTTTGGAATTGAATAGATTGGGAAAAGCAATGGGAAAAGGAATTCGATATACCAATGGCTTTAGATAGCCGCGAGCGGGTCCTTTCTAGGGTTGCACGCAACAGGGGTCGGGCGGAGCGCGAACGCACGCCACCTATTATGTTTTGAAAATTCATTAGCGTTGTTGTTGTTTAGACGGAGGAAGGTCAAATGCCTGAAATGACCGATAGGGAATTCATCGACTTCTACAAAGTAGACGTTTGCGGAGTTCCGAATATGAGCGATGACGAATTCATCGATCGTCGTCGCGAATTGGAAGCCAAGGTTGATGTTGGTTGGGATACCCAGAAATATGCAGCGGCATGGCAAGATCCTAATCGCAGGCGCAAGCTCGTTAGCAAAAGCGAACTAGCGAAAATGCTAGACATATCATTATCGACGATTGACGCTTGGGAACGAAAAGGTGCGCCAATTCATACGAAGGGCAATCATGGAATTGCCTATCAAATCGATTTCGGAGCCTTGTGGGAATGGCAAATGGCGCGTTCGCATGGGGTATCAATCGAGGAATATCGGCAGATCGTATTAGAGGATGAAATTAGAGCGAAGGAACGCGACGAAGCGCGATGGGCGATAATCGAAAACAAGCAACTTATTAAGACCGTCCAAGCGCTCACGGGGGAACTCGCCTCATTACGCCGTGAAGTCCAAACGTTAAAGCGCCGCAAGACGAAATAGGATTTGCAATGCCGGCCCGCGCAACCCGGCGGATCACGGCCGCACCGCGCCCGGCGGCGGCGGTTGGCGAGGGTAAGCGCAAGGGCAGCGCAGCGGGCGGCAAGCGGCGGCAGACGATTGAATTGCCGGGGCCGGGCGATGGCGGGGTGATCCGCGATCCCGTAGCGCTTGGGACATTGGCGTTCGACCTGCTAAACGATTTGAACAATAATCCCAATCCCCTCGCCAAGCCGACAGCCCTATTCCTAATGAAAATACCGGGATGGCTTGAATTCCTTGGTGAGGTTGCGAATGCGCGCGGTGAGAATTTCAGCCGTGATGTCAAAAATACGCTTCGGGACGACGTATTGGTTGACCTAGGCAAGACGCAAACGGCGGAAGCTATTGCAAAGCTAATTGCCGACGATGCAAAAGGCCGTTCGGCGGATGAATTGCTTAGCTTAAATCCGTATGATCCGGGCACCCTGAAACACAAAGCGCGGCTTGTGCTTAAGTACGGCCGCGCGGTGACGATCGATGCGCCTCGGATACAGCAGATTTTGGACGACGCAAAAAAATTGAAAATCAGATCCGATTTGATTTCGGGATCGCCGGCTTAGACTTCGGTTGCTGCGAGGTTGCAAACCGAGGGGTGAGCAATGGCTTTCGGTCGCGGGCTTTACGATCGGCTCACCGGAGGCAGCGCCGCGCCCGGCGGCTCGACGGCTCCGGTATCGGCTGCCCCGGCCGGCAGCGGGTCGGGGACCGATCGGGCAATCGCTCCGCCCAACCCCGGCAATTTCTGGCGGGCTGGCGATGTCGCGCGAAGGCTGCCGCCAGCGGCGCGAGCGAAATTCCTCCGGTTACGAGAAGACGACGCGGATAGACGCTTGATGGTGCAAGGGCTCAATGACCAGCGACGCGCGCGCGTCGAAGCCCTATCTGACCGCCAACGCAATTACGAGCGTTTGCAACTGTCGCGCGCGGGCGGCTCCGGCGGTGGCGGCAGGGCCACGTCGAGCATTTCGACCTTCATGTCCAGCAACCACATGAACCCGGCTGGCGGGATCGAACATCGCATGCCGGAACAGCACGCCGGGGCGCGCCAATTGGAAGAAGCCGAGCGCGAGGTTGCCGAGGCCAGGGCCGAAGTCGATACCCTCACTGCGCGGATCGCGACGCACGAGGCGCGAGCCAGCCGGCTCGCGGCGGCGATCGGCGATTGGATTGCCAGCATCCCGGCTGGCGTTGCGATCGAAATGCACCGCGACCGCGAGGCCAGGAAGCCTGCCGCCAAGCAGCGGCCAACGCCGGCCGATGTCGAGGCGGTGCGTCGGCAACTCGCGGAAAATCTGGCCGGCGGCGAGCAAGTCGCGGCCTCGCCTTATCCCTCCGCAGAGTGCAAGGCGCTCGTCCGCGAGCAAGTTAAAACGCTCGGAGTGCGAGCCGAACCGGACCTTCTCGGGGTGATCGCACATTTATCGCCTGTCCGCTTTAAGGAACTCCATCGGACGCTCCCGGTCATAACCGGAGCCGGAGCGGGAGTAGTCTCGGATACCTCACTGGATATCGCGGGCCTTTACTGTTTGGTTCACGGCAAGGATTTGATTGCTTGGCTTGAGGCCCGGATTGACGCACTCGCCGAGGATCATATCGCCATTTCCAGCGAAGATCGCAAATCCCGCGAAATAGCCATTCTCGAGGACGCCCTTTTTCTCGAAAGACAAGAGGAAGCATTGATCGATGCAATAGAGGCTGGCGGCGGGTCTTTTTTGCGCCGCGACAATGCCGATCCGAGGGCAGTTTTAGGTTTGTCTTCCGATCTTCCTGGCCCTTCCTCGATGTATTAGGAACGGAGACTGAAATGGACGAAAACGCAAAACGCCTCGCGCGGCACGGTCGAGAACTCCGCCAACGGATTGCTCGCGGCGAATACGGCGCGCTTCCGGTCGCGGTTTCAAAGCCAGCGCCGGCAAAACCGGCAGCAACGCGGCAAGCCCCGGTCAACCCCCAAATGTCGGAAACCGAGCGGCAATCCCGCGCCCATTGGACGAAGAAACTCAACGAGCATTCGGAAATCCTCGCCTTATGCCGGCGCTACAACGCGCCGATCAATTTGGCGCTCGAATACAGCGAACGCGGCCTGTCTCCGGGCGAAGCCGAAATCGAACTGGCGAAGCTGGCGGTCGTGCAGGGATGGTCCGTCGCACTCGCCGAGGCGCGCGGCCCGATGCATTGAAAAACCCGGCGCGCGCCTTTGCAGAGGCGCGGCCGGGCCGGTAGTGGAGTGTGAACAAATGGACGGTAGCGCCGAGATCATCGATCTCCAAGCCTATCTTGACGCCGGGGTTTCGGATGGCCTCGCCGTCGCTGTTCGCGATCGGACGTTGCGGCGCATTCGGCTCTTGCGGGAGGCCCTTGATCGGATCGAACCGCACGTCACCGCGACCAACAGCGATGCGGCCGATGTCGGCACCGATGAATTGCTCAGCCTCGCCGGCTTGTGGTTCGGCTGGGCGTTCAACAATCCGCCGCCGGACGGGCGGCAGTACCGAACGGAGGCATGGCGCGATTGGTGCCGCCGAGCCGCTACGCCGTGAGTTCGAATGACGCGCGCGCGGCCTTTCGAGGATTGGGGCCGCGTCGCGTTGCCGGCGGGTGATTGAGCGAGGCCGTCTATCCATCCGGTTCAAGTTCTCGCTCGCCGATGAAGGGGCGGCCGGTGCTGATGTTCCTCCGCGCCGGCCGCCCTCTTTTCTGCCGCTACGGCGCGCCCTAGCTGGCGAGCATCGGCAGGCCGGCGGAACCGGCTTCCCCGTATCAGGCAGCCGCTTAATGACGCTCGCGGGGCGCTCTGAGCGGGAGGGAACGTCGCCAAAGCCCGCGCCGTCTTCCGGTTCTCGGGTTGAGCCTCGATGCCGGGTCCGGGTGTATCCTCGCCGGCATGGCCGACGATCGCCGGGCCACGCTCCGCCGTCGCCTCGCTGAGATCCGCGCGAGGCTTCGCCGCCCATGCGACGGCGCGCTATTCGACGCGCTGTTGACCGAGGGCGCGGCGTGCCAAGCCGAGCTTGCCGAACTCGCTGCGGCCGATCGCCGTCAACCACGCGCTCGGCGGCCGTGGAAAAGTCCGCCGCCAGAGCGGCGCCGGATCAAACGACAGCGCCGCCCTCCCTGGCGAGGCACGCGGCCGGCTGGCTTCGGTAGGTAGGGCGGGGAATAGGCCGGTTCAAAGCCGCTTAATGGACCGCGTTTAGAGGCGATCGGCTTCCGGTCCCGAACCGAGGGGCGTTACGGATAAGAGCGTGTTATGCTAGGGTCTCACGGTGAAACCCTAAAGGGGAATTGGAGAAATTAATGAGGAAATTACTGATTGGAATGCTGCGTTCGCCAATCCCTGGTGATCAGGTCATCTTATACAATTTAACTATAGGGGGATTTCGTTTGAAACTCGGATTAGATAATCTTGTATTAGGAATTCGCAGATAGCGGAGGCGTCACGGCCAAGCCGCCGCGATCAGCGCGGCGAGAACGATCAGCGCGAGCACCCGGCGGAAAGCGAAAAGGGATGAAGGCGACGATTAGGAATTCGATCATGGCTGTCGCTGGCGATCGGCGGCGGCTGCGTCTTCGGCCGCGCACTGGTCATTGCAGAACTCGCCGGCAACCGATGGCGCGAGGGTTTCGCCGCACCAAGCGCACCAACGAAGCGGCACCGGCTTAGCCGCCGCGCTCGCGGCAGCCTCGGCGACAAGCTCGGCGATCTTGCGCCGGCCGGAGCCTTGGCTGTAGCGAACTGCCGCGCGCAGTTGGTCGAGATGCGCCGTCGCTCCCATGTTTTCCCTATACGGCCGCTGGCAACCGGGCGTCAACGGCGTGATCGGGCTGGCGAATTATCGGGGTGATTGTTCAATCCAGCGGATAGGCGGAGAGTGCCGGTTGGCGGGAGGGCCGTTCAAAATGAGCACGCTCAGGCGGGTCGTAACGATCGCAGCAACGGCGGGCCTGTTGTTCGGTTGCGCCACGGCGGCGCAGCAACAGCTTCAAAGCATGGCTGCCGGCACTCGGGTTGCTGCGCAGAGTGTTGAGGGGTGCGTCGCCGCGATCTACAACCAACCGGAGCTTGAACCGCTCCGCCGGGATCTGCCGCTGAATGTCAAAAACGCCAGCCTCGAACAGCTTTCAAATCAGAATTCCGTAAGCGAAGTAGAAATCCGGCTCATTTTAGCTAACCACCCAAAACTACAGACTTGCCGGAAACAGTTCGTTGACCAGATTTCACAAACAATGCCAACCGTCGCGCCGATAATGGTGCGGACGAGCACGACCGAGGACAATTACCTAATCGATCTGTTACAGAAGAAACTTCGTTGGGGTGAGTTTTTGCAGCGAGTGCGAACAGCACTCAACGAAAGAGACGCGGAGATCGCGGCGGAGGGCAAGCGGATCATGGCGGGCTTACAGCTATCCCACGACGCTGAGCTTCAGCGGCGACAAGCGGCCGTTCAAGCTATCGGCCAAGCCCTTCAAGAGTACGGGCGCGCGCAACAGGCCATCAGCGCCATGCGGGTCAACTGCACGACGATGGAAATCCGGCCCGGTTTTTCGACCACCAACTGCTATTGATTGCGGCGGGCGGGCATGGATCTGACCCAAATTGCCGTCGCGCTCGGCACCTGGGCGCTTGTGATTTGCACGGGATGGCTGGTCAAGGGGCAGCTATCAAGCGCAAAAGAGCAAGCCAAAATTCAACTGTACCTGCAACTTCGCAAGGAATTTGATGGTGAGTTGATAAGAGCACGTAAGCTTCTTGCACGACAAATATTAGATGGCGCCTCGCACGCCGAAATGAATGAGACATCCTAGATTTCTTCGAAGATATGGGGATGCTTCTGCGTCGCGGCTATCTCGACCGCGAAATGATTTGGGATACTTTTAGTTATTATGCAAGATTTTGGTGGAGCGCTTGTAGAGATTATGTCACCCAAGAGCGTGCCAACCTAACTGACGAAACGTTGTTTACTGATTTTGATCACCTAGCAGAGAAGATTTCAGAATACGAGGCGAAAAAGAAACGAGTGACGAGAGTGCAACTTGAACCATCAGGATCTCAGGTAAAGGATTTTCTGGAGGCAGAGGCAAGCTTGTGATTTAGCAGGCGGCGTCTTTTAATCTTTTGATTTCTATATCATGTTGATCTTTGATTGTTTTCACCACATCCCAAGCCGTATGCTCTGGGTTGAATGCAGGTAATCCGTAGCCGCGTCTCATGTCAGCGGCTAACTGCCAAGCTATATAGCCGCATTTACCGGCTTGTAGGTCGCAGGCATGCAAAAGAATTCCTTGGTCTCCAGGCTCTATATCCCACCAGAATTTGATGGTCCCGTCGGCGAGGGATAACTCATTAGGTAACGAAAGAGTACGGGCGGAAAGTGCGGGATCTAGGGCTTTCCAATCCGTGTCGGCGGGGAACTCCCTAAGAGGCGGAAGTGTTCCATGCGCCGCTCCCGCGTGACCCTCGGCTTTCTTATACAAATCATTGTCGGAAATGACGTTTGCACATTCAATTGCAAACTTCTCCAAGATTACCGCAATCCTCATGGCCGAATACCGTGGATCGCGCTTGGTTGAGGTATGATCCTTTTTCCAATCCCTCAACCATCCCAACAAATTATTTAGCAAGGCGGTAATTACACCAGTGCTGAAAGCGAGGGTTAGGATGTCCGATATTGATAATACGGTTTGAGTGGCCGCCATCCCCGATCCTCGTCTGTTCGTTTACCTTCGCCGCTTCTTCGCCAGCACCAAGCTCCGCTCGCCCGGCGGCTTCGGCGGCGGTAGCGGCTCTATATCTTGCGTGCCGGCGAGCGCATTAACTGCATTTTCGCGTGTGACGGGGTGGCGCGGCTGGGCGTCCCTGCTTCGATCCTGCGCCACTCATCACGGATGACGGGATGATATTGCTCGAAGTCAGGGGGAGGGGTGGGACAGTAGTGCGCCCGCGCCCACTGCCGATATTGTTGCTCCTCAAGCGTGGTCAGTGTTTTGAAGCCGTGTTGACGCATCATCTGGGCCTCCAATACGGGTAGAGGCCCCACGGTCATTGCACGTTGGGGACAAGACGATCCTATATGCCGGTTGCGGGCGAATGCAAGGGCGTAAGACGCGCCCGGTTTGTCGGCATCGTCGAGTTCCGGCACGATCTCATTATGAGGCGCAGTCGCAGCGAAGGCGAGCCTACACCCCTGACCTTGGGCCAGTCGCTCGATGCGCGCGTGCGGATCATCGTGTCGTGCAAGGCTTGCCAGCATCGGGCGGAGCCGGACATCGCGGAACAGGTGGTGAGCTATGGCAGCGATACCGCCGTCATCGATTGGGCGAGCCGCTTGCGCTGCTCGGCGTGCGACGGCCGCGACGTGGATTTCGTCGTCAGCGGCGCGGCCAGATAATCGGTTTATCGCGCTGGCGGGGCCAAGGGCGATCATGTGCCCCGAACGTTACTAGCGATCGTCCGGCGGCGGCCGGCCGGGTAGCCACTCCCCGAAATCGCCTTTTGATATCAATACGGCCAGATAGGGGGGTTGGCCAGCGCAAACCCGTTGATTTTATTGAACTGTCGCACTCCTGTCGGGGACGCCAATAATACCATAGACTGAGAGGTCGTCCGGCGACCAAAACGGTCTCAACTTTCTGCTCTGGGCTAACGGATGGGCTAACGAATGCGCTGGCTGGGTTCACTCCGGCTAACGGCGCCACTCGGTGGCGGCCTGAGTGCTGCCTTGCGCTAAAGTTGGGGATTTCCCATCTGACCGATAATGAGCGACGAGCAGCAATCCACAACATCTGAACCCGCGCAGGCGGAGGAAAGCATTCCCCCAGCACAGTTCCTAGAGAGCGTTTCGCCCGGTCAAGTTCGTAAGATCACAACTCGGATTACCGTGCAGGCTAAGGACCAATCGGGGAACCCAACTCGGTTACGTGTCCGTCTACCGGAAATACAACTACATTGTCCTTCTGATGCCTGTAACGGGGAACGATTTTTTCGCATAGAAGATGAAGATGATAGTTATACAGTACTTCGAGGCACAGACTGGAACGATGAATATGTGACGTACAAATGTGCGAATTGCCAGAAGCAAACAAAAACATTTTCTCTCGCTTTAAGAATTACACTTGACGCAGAGAAAGCGCCGGGAGCGACCCACTGCTACAAATTTGGAGAACTTCCGCCTTATGGCCCGCCGACACCCTCGCGGTTAATCTCACTATTAGGCGCAGGACGAGAGTTGTTCCTCAAAGGCCGTCGCTGCGAAATTCAGGGGCTTGGCATAGGCGCATTCGTCTATTACCGGCGAGTGGTAGAGGGCCAGAAAAACAGAATTCTTACTGAAATAATCAAGGTGGCACAGGCGATTTCGGCACCCCCGGAAGCCATTGCTGCGCTTCAGGCGGCGCAAAGCGAACACCGATTTAACAAGGCAATTGATAATGTTAAGGACGCCATTCCTCAACGTCTCCTAATAAATGGGCAAAACCCGTTGACATTGTTACATGCTGCGCTAAGCAGGGGATTGCACAATCACAGCGACGAAACGTGTTTAGAGTTGGCGACCGACATCCGCTTAATCCTTGCAGAGCTCGCGGAACTGCTAGGTTACGCATTGAAGGATGAACGCGAACTGAAAGAAGCTGTTGCCCGGCTGAGCAAATTGCCCGCATTACCGCCAGCCTCTATATAAATCCAATCATTATCACTTCGCCATCCCCCGCCTCAGCGATGGTGCGTCCCCCGGCTCCGGGTCGCAGAGGACGATAGGCGCAGCCTGGACCGCGGGTAAAGGTAGCAGGCTTCGACTAGCGGGCCTCTGCGGTCTTCCCGGCGAGCGCCCGGCGGAACATTCGCCGCCTGATGATCGGGTCACAGGTTCCAGCCCGCATTCCCCGGATGACGCGCCGATTTGCGCCGCTCCCACGATAGATCTGGGATAAGATTCAGCATCTTATATTGGATTGCGCGAGGCGCTCATGGCGGACCCGGCGGGTGAAGCGGAT
>Ga0137390_10001826_pt1 | contig 16462 bp, 18 predicted proteins | sample 15con2h24AmetaG_FD_104937 | JGI IMG/M metagenome (GOLD analysis project Ga0137390, IMG submission 104937) | Vadose zone soil microbial communities from Angelo Coast Range Reserve, California, USA - 15con2h2.4A metaG | ecosystem: Environmental > Terrestrial > Soil > Vadose zone > Saprolite... | reverse complement strand
TCTCGCAGCATGCGCAGGCGCTCCGGGGCATCAGGATAGGGATAGCCATACGCTCGATACTCGTGCTCGTACCACCCCGCCCCAATGCCGAAATTCAAGCGGCCATGTGAGAGGACATCGAAGTTGCTGGCCATTTTAGCGAGCAAGGCGGGATGGCGATAGCTATTGCAGGTAACAATCTGGCCAATGCGGACGTGTCGCGTGTCGCGTGCCATGGCCGCCAGCGACATCCAGGTCTCAAAGGTGACCTCCTGCGATGGCGTGGGAACGGTGGGAGACACCACTGATGATAGAGGTCGAGCATCTCTGTCTCTCGTTTTGCGGCATCACTCTTCTCTGAGAGATATGATACGATATTGCCGGGTTCTCCCGCACATGAGCAGCCGCTTCGGGAGATCTCTGTATGAAAGAAAAAGCCGACACTCCAGAAAAGAAAGAGCGGCACCAAGATGGCGTGATCCGCTGTGCTGGCAACTTAGGATATCCGTTCCAATAAATGCGTCGCCGATGGCGCTCTCAGATCCTTTCCCGCTCCATCTTTCCATTGGGCAGATGGCGATAGAGTTGCTCACGTTGCTGTTTCCTGCTCTGTTTGAGAACGGATATCCTAAGTAGCCAGCACACGGTGTGGATGCCGTCACTCTGGTTCGCTTGCTCGATTGGTGTGCTGAAACACCGCTGGCCAAAACGCGCCAGACACCTATCGCTTGGCGCGCTTCACCTGCTGAAATGAATTCGCCAGGCACAGGCGGCACGAGAGCGCCGAGCGAAGGCTGAAGCGCGCTCCCGTCAGGTGGAGCAGCGGCTGAAACGGGAACGTGCCCAGGCAACGCGGGCGCTTGCCGAGCGCCGAGAGACAATGGGAGCAGCAGGGCGTGTGGCCGTTGCGCCTCGCGCTTCAAGCGCGAGGCCTTCCGTGCCGGAGGCAGCGGCCAAGCTGGCCCCCCTCCAATAGTGCAAACGCCAGGCCGAAGACACGATCGTTGTGGCCTTTACCGCCTGCGAGCGGGCAGGCCCTCGCGAGCGCGAGCGGCTCGCGGCAGTTGGAAGATCTGGCGGCAAGCGAACGGACGAAGTATGCATATGCTTCTCCCTTCTTTCGGTTGTGACCGTACAAACAAGAAGGGGAATATCGAAAGGCCAGCTTTGAGGGGGTGCGCCCGCGGGATTGAGGAGTGACTTCGGAGCAGCCCGCACATGCGTGGGTCGAGGCAAGTTACTCCTCGCAAACGGTGAAGATCGCGTATGACGAGTGAAACCGGGTACGAGACGCTCTCCCGCCTGAGCACGCGGCATCAGCGGTTTCCAGTTGGCTCCTCCCTGCACGACTTGAGCACTGGAGGAGTCCCCTGGCTTCATCCTCCCAGCTTTTTCGGGATTCCCTTGCTTTTCACTCCCCCTCGCTTCTGCGGCCTGGTTGATTCCTCGCTGAGACGCTCACCAGGCCAGTTCATCGTTCTCAATCTCTTGTATCAGGCTTCCCGGGCTTTTGCGTAGCGCCTCTTAGAGTAGACGGTACTTTTCAGCTAGTCCCTCAGGGATTTCCCCGTGCAACGGAGAAGACCGTGCTAGTATTGCAACACACTCATCTTTCAAGATGTGTCATGAGATGTTACCGTAGTTCAACTGGTCTTCTAGGGAGGATATCAGGTAGTGATGCGAGAGCATCAAGCCACTCGGCACAGCAAACCGCGTCCCCAGGGCAGACGCCTCTCACCACTCGCGCGGATCATCGTCTTCGTGCCGCTCGCGCTCCTGCTCTTTGCCTACGCGCGAACATGGGATGTGAGGCTGTGGAATGCCGCACAGTCGCTTGCCATTCAAGCCCACACCGATTCCTCCAAGCCCATCAGCTTCACGGAAGTGCAGGCTTCGGGGCCGACCTTTTCCCGTTCCTGGTACGTTCAAACTCCTCCGAGTACCGCCATGAGCGACATGCAGGCGCTGGCCTGGCGGGATTCCGCCTGGACATTGAACAGTCATCAATGCGACACAAAACATTACGCCAGTTTCGTCCTGCTCGATTTTGGCGAACCTCATACATTGAGCGGTGTCTATGGCACCTTCTCGGTAACCACCAACCATTTCTGGTCTGATAGCGATATCGCCGCCGCCGCCCAGCGTTACCTGCTCGTGTGGCGCAGCGTCTCCTCGAACTGCCGCCTCAAGCTGGCCATCGGACTGAGTAACCATCATCAATGCGCATCCGATGGCCCTGCTTGTCGTATTCCAGAAGTGGGAATCCGTTGGGCGGAGATGGTGAACAACCTGAATACCTGGATACGCGAACAGGGCTACAACCAGCAACTGCAAGTGTGGGCCGCTTACGATGCCGAAACCACCTGGGATGGAGCGGACCGGACGCGGCAGTTTGTGGACGGCTTTACCGCTCATGACGCCTTCCAAGTCCCGCTCGTGGACTTTGGCGATATGCGGCAGGGAGACCCTCTCGTCGATCCAGATACGGGTCAACCAGAGCAAAGATGGACCGACGAGGACAGGTACTATGTGGCGTGGAAAGCCGCTTACGATGTCTCATTGCCTGAAATCTATGACGGCAACAACCTCTGGGATTGGATACGGCTTCAGCAGAACGACCACACCATGCGCTTCCTCGGCATCATGACGGAAGCCTGCGCCTCCGGACAGGCGCTCGTTCCGAGCGACCCAAGAGTCACGTGCGGCTCGATCTTCAACGGCTACGGGTATGCTCCCTCTACTGCTTTCAATCAACTCAAGCAGAGCATGCTCCAGCAGGCGCCTCTGTACTATGTTACAAGTATGCCTGTGCCGTTTTAGCGCTGTACCATTCTGATGCCCCTTTTTTCCTGGCTCATGTGATCAGCCCGACGTTGTATGTTTCCCGTTGGGAAATGAAGGGTACAGCACGACGTATCGTAGAGATGTGGGTACAAAGAAGTTGGCAGCGTAACGGCTCCCCATGGTTGCTGGCCAGGGGCTTGTGGAATGATGCCGGTGTATCGTCGTTGCGCCCCACGCGTTGGTTGCGGCCCCATGGGCGAGGCAGGCTCAAAGCACCCCATGTCTCGCTTGGCACGATCTGGAACACGCGCTTCCTGCAACGTAGATCGCCGTGTGCTGGGCCGCGAAGACCAGGTGTAACACGGAAGCCCCCAGCGCGATGGGCAGGATCACCGTCGCCACGTCGGCGGCGAAGAGAAAGGTCATGGCGACCAGGCGCAGGCGATTCTGGGAAGCTAATGCGCAAACACAACAGGCACAGCCTGTTTCCTGACAGGAGCTATTTTCTTCATCTCAGCAGCGACCGTGCTGCGTATAATTCTCGATTATAGACACCAAGTTTAAGGCTTCAGATAATTGTGAGTCTCAGGAAACGGTGGTTTGTTGAGACTCTTGCTCCTTGTCTCAAAACTCTTTATTACTTCTTCGTATACATGTCATTTCCAACTCCCTTGAGTAATTTTATCCAGAATCACTTGCGTATAACACCTGATTCTTCAAGGGCCAGCCCAGGTAGACTATGAGCCAACCGCCTGAGCCTCGTGCTCCCCGCACGGGGAATGCCATAGGCGGTCAGCACCATGCCCAATCCTGCGCATTGCCTCCATTCCTCAGGATCAACCTGGGCCTCGCCACCGCAGAGAGCGCATTGCCGATTACCGATTACCGAGACCGCCAGTCCACTGAAGAGCAGATTGCGCATTGCGTCCTTTGAAAGGTTGGAGCACGCTCGCCTCTCACCGGTCTGGTCATCTCTGTTTCTCTTGAGAACACTCTTACACACATTCGACCAGGCGACGGATGCTGCCGCGTACCGGGACGCGCTCAAACCGCTGGTCCTCTTGGATGATGCGCATGGGCATCCCATACGCCGGGTTCAGGTCGCTGCCCTTCGGCTCAATCCTGGCATTCGGCACGACCGCAAGACGGTACCGCTGGAGCAGCATCGCCAGCACCACTTTTATCTCCAGAAGCGCGAATTCCGCCCCGATACATCGGTGTGGTCCGGCGGCGAAAGGCAGATACTCGTACGGCGTTCGGCTGAGCGTTTCCCAGCGTTCCGGCTTGAAGCGGTCTGGCTCCTCATACAGCGAAGGTAAGCGGTGGGTCAGGAACGGGCTGAAGAAGATCGTTGATCCTTTGGGCAGAGCGAAGCCGCCAACCTCACACGGCGCGGACGCGATGCGCATGCTGGTGGGCGTTGGCGGCAACAGACGCAGGCTCTCCTTGATGACGCCATCGAGCAGGGAGCATTGCTGAAGCGACTGGGGCGCCGGGGCCTCGCCGTGCAGCTTGTCATCAAGCTCAGCGAGCAGGTCAGCATGGATGCGTGGATGCTGATGAAGCAAGAAGATGGTCCAGGTCAGCGCGGTCGATGTGGTCACGTGTCCGGCGGCATACAAGCTGAGCGTGTGACTGACCAACTCGTCATCCGTGAGCTTGGTTCCGTCTTCATCATGCGCCTGCACCAGCGCGGCCAGGACGTCGGTACTCTCGGCATCTTTGCGCTTCTGTGCAATCATGGTGCGGAGAAAGCTTTCCAACTTCCCGGCAAGCTTGAGCGTGCGATGATAGGGCATAGCTGGCACGTCGATGAGCGGTGTATACATCAGCCGTGACTGTGCAGCTAGTAACTGCTGGAAGAGCGCTCCGATATGGTCGATCTCTTTCTCATCGTCCAGCCCGAACAGCGTCTTGACCGCGATCCGCTGGGTGAGTTGCTTCATTTCAGCGTGCAGCTCGATCTGGGAGAGAGGCCGCCAGCGTTCCAGCAACAGCCTTGTGAGCGCCACCATGTCGTCATGATACTGCCCGACCTGCCGTGTATGGAAGGCTGGCTGCATCAAATGACGATGCAGTTTGTGATGCTCCCCGTTCATATTCAGCAGATTAGAGAGGAGGAGGCGTCCCAATGCGGTGTCTTTCGTCCCCTTCAAGATCTTCCCTTTCCCCACCTCGAAGAGAGCGGGCTGAGAAAGCAACTGGAAGTTGAGCGCATGCCCAAAGGCAAAGACGTAGGTGGGATCGCCCTGAGCCATCGCGACGACATCTCCGTAGGTGTCGTGCAACCAGCGCGAGTAGGTACACGGGTCGCGGAACAGTTTGAGCAAATTCGCCCCGCTGCCAAGAAGCGGCAAGGCGGATGGGCCGGGAAGAGTTCGCTGTGGAACGGTACTTGTTACCATAAGAATATCTCCATGCTCTTGTCATGTTTCGTCAGGGAGGGGAAGAAACCGAAGCCTGAGCAATCAGGCCGATCTCTTTCCCTCTTTTTGTTCAAAAAACAGGAATGCCGAGAGGACGCTGTTAGATCTCTCTCAGTACTTTTTGCGTCATCCCAAACAGCATCGCCAGACCCAATACGAGACCGCCGAGCGGAAAGAGGATTGCCGGGCCGAACTGGTTCGAGAGCACACCAGCCAGAGCCGTTGAGAGCGGATACAACCCTGCTGAGCTGAACATCAACAGGCCCATGATGCGCCCCATGAGATGGCTCGGGATGTTCAATTGGACCGCGGTGAAGAACAGGACCGTGAAGCCGCTGTTGGCGACGGCAGCAATCAACATGCAGACAACTGCTCCAGGGACGCCCCCAACAGGGAGAAGCGCAATCATGGCAGCCACGATCAGGCCACCCAGGAAAATGATCATCCCTTTGTGTTGGCGTTTTCCCAACATGCCAGCGAAGATGGACCCGATAAGCGCGCCCGCGCCCCAGCCCGCCAGGATGAAACCATAGCTGCTCGCGGTTCCATGCATGGGACCGTGGACCAGCGTGGGCAGGGCCACCTCGATCAGCCCGCCCGAAACGAGGCTAATCACGATGAAAAGGAGCAGGGTGATCTGAATCAGCCGCGAGGTGCGCAGAAAGCGCCAGAAGCTCACCTGCTCACCTTGCTCCTGGGTGCTGGTCGCTGGCTTCTCCAGCCCTACTTCTTTCTTGCTTGTTCCGAGTGTGGCACGCTTTTTTGTCCCGCGCATCAGCGCGAGCGAACCCGCCGAAACGAGAAAGGTCGACGCGTCGATGGCCAGGGCCGTTGCCGAGGTGAACGTGGCCACGACCACGCCAGCGACAGATGAACCCACCAGGTTCGCGCCCTGCATCGAGGCCATCATCAGTCCGTTGCCAGCTTGCAGGTCGTCATTACTCAGAATATCTGGCGTCATGGCTATGGAAGCGGGTATGAATGCGCCCCCAAAGGCTCCCAGCGGCACAGCGATCGCACAGAACTGCCAGAGCGTGGGATGTTCTCCCAGGGCCAGAGCCGCCAGGAGAGCCATCAACAGCAGACGCACGGTATCAGCTATCAACATGACCCGCCGCGGGCGCAGGCGATCCGAGAGCCAGCCGCCCGCCAGAGTACACACCGCGCGGGGAATGCCGTAGGCGGACAGCACAATGCCCAGTTCCTGCGCGTTGCCGCCCGTCGTTAGGATCAGCCACGGCAGCGCCACCGCGTAGAGCGCATCGCCGAGGATCGAGATTGTCTGTCCGCCGAAGAGTAAAGTAAAATTGCGCGTCTTGAAAAGGTGCAGCATCCCTCCCGCGACCAGTTTGGTCGCGCCTGTTTCCATTGAACCATCCTGCGCATTGGCAGAGCTATCTTGCTTCTGTATAGTGACTGGCATTCCTTCATCTGGATGAAAAGATGTTGACATGTAAATTTCCCTCCCTCTTTCTTAATCGCAAAGATTATGTTATACTAATATTCGCTGATCCGTTAAATAAGATCAATGAAAAATTACCTTGTCTACTAAGCTAATTATATCTTAGCCGGAGGAATAAAAATTGTCAAGTAGTTCGCAAAAAAAACGCGCGGAGGTACTAGGGGAACTCCGGCAGTTCACTGGACTCGGATTGTCCTTTTTCCGGGCGGCGGCGGCCCGAATCGGGATGACCGTCACGGATATGCAGGTCCTGGAGATTTTGGAGAGTAGCGGCCCGATGACCGCCGGGCAGCTCGCTGATCTCACGGGGCTGACCACCGGGGCCATTACCGGGATGCTCAATCGCCTGGAAGAAGCCGGGCTTGTGCGAAGGGCTCGCGATCCCGACGATGGTCGCAGGGTCATCGTCCAGCTTGAAAGAGAGAAGGACGAAAGGCAGAAGATGAGCTCCATGTTTGCTTCCCTTGGGCAAGCATGGGATGAACTGGCGTCGGACTACGATAGTGAGCAGATCGCCTTCCTCGTGAAGTTTCTCAAACGAAGCAACGCGCTGACCAGGAGGGAAATAATCCGCTTGCAAGAGGTGCCAGCGGGCAAGGAGGGAAGCTTCTCCGCTCCCCTGGAAGGAGTGGAGAGTGGGCGGCTCGTTGTTTCCTCTGGGGTCTCCCAACTCGCTTTGCGCGCGAACGAGGGGATGGACGAGTTCTATCAGGCCAGCTTTGAGGGGCCGATGCCGGACGTGAAGGTCAAAGATGGGGTGGTCACCATCCGTTATCCACGACGCTTGTTGGGGTTGGGTGGGGAGAAGCGTGCGGCGGAGATCACCCTGAGTCGCTCCATTCCGTGGCAGATTGCGATCCAGGGCGGAGCATCAGATGTCACTGCCGAGCTGGGCGGTCTCAAGCTCACCGGGCTGGAGGTCAAGGGAGGACTCAGCTCCATCAGCCTGGAACTCCCCGTACCCGTCGGCATAGTTCCCATACGGATCAGCGGGGGAGCGTCAGACATCACTGTGCGGCGTCCCGCGGGCGTCGCCGCGCGAGCGCACCTCAAGGGCTGGGTCTCCACATTTATCTTCGATGATCAAACCTTCGGCGATGTGGGCAACAACGTGCGACTGCAAAGCTCTGGTTTTGAACCGACTGCCCCATACTATGACATCGAAGTCACAAGCTCTGCCAGCATGATCACTATCACCTCTGGTTGACGCCGAACCCGATCACGAACGTGCCCGCGATCACCCGGTTCCCCGGTCATGGAAGCCGTCATGTTCAGGCGCGAGGCCTCCCTGCAGTTAGAACTCTGGACACTGCAGAAGTCGATTGGTATGTGATCATCCAGGCCCCTCCCTATGGCCCCCGCCCGCGCCGGAAAAAGAAGAAACTCGTTTTTCTCCAGATACCATTGTTCCACGAACGTGATGGAATTGGAGGGTAAGCTCGTTCAGAGAGCTTGATTGCTGCGTCCAGCGGCATACACGACCAGACTGCCCGAGGGATCGCATGGACATGATTGCGCGCTATTTGGAACTGTACTGGCTACTTAGGTTATCCGTTCTAAAAATAGCATCACTGGCGGCCCTCTCATTTCCATTTTCTTGCCATTCATACTCCGGGTAGGTGATACATAGGGTTCCTCAATGACTGTTTCTTTCCGGATGTGAGAACGGATAACCTAAGTAGCCAGTACAGGGATACTACCAGGTAGTTGCTCGAGTGTGAGGAGTCTTTGAGAGAGCTTGCCGTGCGGGGCGATAAAGTGAATTACCACTGGTGAGAGAGAGGTCGATGCTCTTCGGTTCCGGTTCGATTATTTATTCATGTTACTATTAATACTATAATTTCTGTTCTCTCGCCTCGAAATCTCCTCCCTACGCTGGCTCTCGTGTCTCTATGTTCCCAAACACGCTCTTCATTGCGGCATTGCAGATTCCCCCTCTGCCTACTCACTCAGTACTCAGAGGCCTTCAGTTCGTCCTTTTCTCTCATCATGCTCGAACAGCTAGACCACGTAGCCAGCACAGGGCTGGTGCAAGTTGAGAACCAGGGCAAAGGACACGTTGACCATCGGTGTGGCTCCTCTGGTGGCTACTGGTCGTCGGTCACCATCTCACTGACGCGCCGGCAGAGCTCGGTGCCGTAGTCAGTCCAGATTCCCGCACCCCAGTAGCGGTAGCAACTGGTCTCCGCGGTCAGCAGGTGGAACAGCGCGTTGCGGTACCGGGGATCGGAGCTTTGGATGCCCGAGGCTGTGATCCGCTCGTGAAACAGGGAGCTGGCCCTCTCCATGGGCACGAGCACCGTGTCGTAGCCCTGGACCCAGGAGATGGTGTTGGTCCAGCTGCCCCCTTCCATGTGGAAGCGCCCGTCCTCGGCCCGCAGCTGTTGGATCACCTCAGCCAGCCGGTCCGGTCCATCGCCTGGGACCATGCGCTCCCAGATCCGTGCTTGGAACAGCGGTTGGATCACCGGGAGGTCGTTTTCATGGACCCCCACAGACTGGAGCCGCTCCAGGTATTCGGTGACGTTCATGATCGGTGTAAGAGAGCCGGAGCACTCGCGGATCACCTCGAAGTACTTGGACGGGAATTCGTTCATCATCACCCCGCCGTTCTCCCCATCGGCAATCTGGGTAACCAGTGGGGGGATCTGTTGGCTGGCGAGATCCAACCGGGACAGACCCTTGGCCTCATCGTACGGCTGCATCTGGCCAATCAGCTTCGTGTCACTGCCCTGTGTCTTGATCACAGCCGTGATGGTAGCGGTCTCACCCCGAGAGTTTGTGCAGACGAGGCGGTGCGGGAGATGGCGGTGTTGCGGAGCCTGTCCATCCGGCTGCTCGATGGTGTGCTCACCGACGATGACCCACTGGTAGCCGCAGTCGATGAGGGTCTTGACGAACTCGTAGGCCACGTCGGGCTGGTTGGGTAGTGCCATTTCTGAGGGCGAGAAGCCGCGCACCCGGCAAAGCGCGTCAAGGCCAAAGATGGCGGCAAAGTGGTGCTGCCAGGCCTCGACGTGAAGGCGGTAGTCCTGGACCGGAGTGGAGGGAGCCACGGCGTGGCCCCACGGGCAGCCCAGCCACTCCACCGCCCGGCGGTTGCGCTCGTCACCTGTGAGGCGTGCCAGGGCGTCGAGCACGTCGGTGGCGCCCATCTGGCGCAAGCCGTAGAGCAGCGTGCCAGAGTATTCGAGCATGACCCGCGGCTGGAACCCCTCGTCGAGGAGTTGAGGGACGAACTCGCCCATTCGTTTGTAACACCACAAAAATGCGCGCGCGTTGTGGTTGTCACCGCTGTCCGGATTGTCCAGCATCCACTGCAAGTTGCTGATCACCTGTGCCGTTGGCAGCTCAGGACCCCCTGCCGGGATGAGTGGCTGGTGCATGTGCAATGCAATCGCGAAGGCGCTGTTGATCTCGCCGAAACCTGAGGCCCCCTGTGGCAGGAACAGCGGCGCGGTCCGGCTAGCCTGGATCGCCTGCCTGATGCGCTCCTCTGAGCCGGAGATGTTGGGAAGCCCATCAACGTATTCCGCAAGGTCAATCATGGTTACGCTCCTCGCGCCGGTCTGGACCGGCTCTCACTGATGACGGATGTACTCGTAGATGTTGAGGGAGTGCTGCCCAGCGCTGGCCCACGAGTGATCCTGTTGCATGCCGTTGATCATCAACTGCCGAACCTGCCCAGGGGATGCATACCACAGTCCAAGTGCGCGAGACACGGCCGACTCCAACGCATGATGATCGACGTGGTGAACCATGGTATTGTGACCTTCATGAGAATGGCGGAGCTTGCTCCTCCTGCTCTGAAGCGAAGAGGCCACTTGGGAAGGGAGAGGAGCACTCTCGTAAGGAAAACCCATCAGCGCAAAAACCATGAAGTGGACACTACCTCGACAAACGTTCTGAGCAAAAGTAAGGTTGTCGATGGCTTGATCCAACGCGAAAAACGTTCTTGGATCACGTGAAAGCTGAAACAGACTCGTTGCTTCATTGAGATGAAGACACAAGGCACGCATTGACCCTCTCCTTGGTGAAATAGGCGCGTTGGAAGACGCGTAAGGGCAGAATGGATCTCATGAATTGTACTCGCATCTCACATGCTTCGGCAAGGAAACTTGATCAATCATGCACAGCATGCCGATTTTTTCGAACGGATGCCCTAAGTAGCCAGCACATCTCTTCGCGTGTCCACACTGCGCTCGGTCTCCTGGTAGCCTTTTTCTCCCATGCCACTAGACTCGCTTCTGCGAATCAGGTAATCTTCTGTCGAATAATATTTAAGAAGTATATTTCAATCTCATCGACATTTAAACTCATTTTAGTGAGAATGATCTGTAGACTGAGTTTTTATACATTCCATTCAATAGACTCATATGCCTTCCTGCCATATTGAAGACAGCTAAGACTCGAGGTAATAAGCTCACTCGTTTGTCTATGGCCCATCAGCAGGATGATCACACGATCTCGAGCGTCTGGTCATTGGTCGGAAATCATCTCATCTGGCACGTGGAGAGCATGGGAAAGGAACATCCAATGAATAGGCTCTTGTCTGGGAAAGCGCCCACTTCCTGGGCAATGCACCCTACCTTCTTACGGGGCGCTAGTGTAGAAGGAGCGTCTGATGCAGAAAAATATGTATAGATCAGCACATGATGCACTTGCAGAACCTGGCGGGTCACTCCCTGGCCTTGCACAGCAGACCGTTGAGCCTCAAGGATGGTTGGAGTGGTGGTATCGCCTTGCGGCGCCATTAGAACCCCAGCATGCCACTGCTCAAGATCGAGAACGAGTCCGGGCTGGAAAATTGTCCAGCATTATTTTACTCATCATGTTCTGCTTCGGACTCACCCAGGTGCCTAATGCGCTTGTCAGCGTGAATCACTTCTTTCTGTTTATTTTGCTCACAGCGATGGCCATTAATGTCGGTGTGTTCGTACTGAACAGACGAGGCGAGGTCCTCATGGCAGGAATCATCATGGTCGTTGTGGTTGAAATCGCCTTTATCATGGTCGTGCTCACGTCGCCTGTCGGTCTGTCGGCGCGTTCATTGACGATATTCTATCTGATCGTCTTGACAGAGTTGATGGCGGTCTCGCTGCTTCCACCAAAGAGTGTGTTCCTGCTCGCCTTGTGCAATGGGGTGTTTACCTGGGCGGCTATTTCCTTTCTCCGACATAGCGCAGATTTCAAGCTCCTTACTCCTTCCGCCTACTATAGTGCCCTTGCAAGTCCTCTGGTCTTGCAAGTGATTGTGGCTCTAGTGACCTATCTGTGGGCCCAGGGGGCCAAGCAGGCGATCGAGAGAGCCGAGCGAGTCGCCGCGCTGGAGCGTGCTCTCGCCGAGCGGGATCGTGCCGCAGCCGTGCAGAAGCAACAGTTAGAGCAGGGTATTGAGCAGATCTTACTGACGCACATCCAGGTCGCGAATGGGAACCTCGATGCGCGCGCTCCACTTGCCAGAGAAAACGTTCTCTGGCAAGTTGCCTATGCCCTCAATAATTTACTGGCGCGACTGCAGCGAACGACTCAATCGGAGAACGAACTGGTGCGAGCGAAAATGGAGGTTAGGCGTCTGATGGAGGCTGTGCGTACCGCCAAAGCAAGGCGGTATCTGCTTCAAGTCCCCAAGAGCGGAACTATTCTCGATCCGCTCGCACAAGAACTCACCGGAACCTATATTGACCAGGCGTGACCTGTTTCGCGATGGACTCGCGAAACAACATGGCCAACTGATTGCGCCCCGTTGGGTCCTGTATCTCTGCTGAGTCTTGGGCGGGGTAACGAGCCTGATCGGTGTGTGGGCAACCATCGGTTCATCCTGGGATAGTAGGCTCATTCCGGACAATTGGTTGCTTCTATCTTGGGTGTGAACGTCAAGAGGAGAGTGGATAGCATTCACACTGGTTGCCGCAGTGGTAGTGCAACAGGAGCATTGCTGATATGTGCCTGCGCTAGCACAAGCTGAAGTTTTATAGAGCTTGCCGTGCGGGGCGAGAAAGTGAAGTAACACTGGTGAGAGAGAAGCCGTTGCCCGTCGGTTCCGCCCGGTTGCTTTCGTATCAGGCTGTATTGGCTACTCGGGTCATCCGTTCTAAAATAGAGCGTCAAAGAAAGCTCTCACCGTTCCTGTTCTTTGCTATCTACTCACCAGACAGGTGATGTTTTGGTTCTTGTATCATTGTTTCCTCCTGATTTTAGAACAGATATACCAAGTAGCCAGCACAACGCAAACGACCGCCTGATGTGACTGAGGCCCGCTCCCGCTCGCAGCGTGCCAAGTTGGATACGCAGGCCAATGAGCGAATGTCCCAGGCAGCCTCGTCCGGGGCATCACATGAGCAGACCGAACACTCGTCTGCGCAGGCCAGGCGCCGTGCGGCGACTACCTTGGCTCGCAAGATTGACGATTACCCGCAAGACCACGAGGGCGGCAACTCGAGCCGGAAAACGCTGGAGTGGCACCACACCGCACCTGGCCTGTTGCAGACGTTCCTGGAAAAAGAGCGCGGCATCACGCTCGTTGCAGAGGTGGACGCCTCCGACATCAGCGCCTGGTTTGCGTACCTGCGCAAGGCCTCAGGAAAGCATGGCAGGCCGAGAGCCGAGCGGACCATTCAGACCTACGCTCGTTCGGTGCGCGCCTTCTATCACTGGCTTGTGCGCCGCGAGATCATCGAACGCAACCCGTTTGACCGGGTCGTGTTCCCCAGGGTCGGCAAGCCGACGGGTGAGAACGAGCGTTGGTAAGACGGATAGGTGCCAGCGCAGCGGCGTTGACAGAACGAGCAAGAACTGCACATATGGCGTTGGCAAGGCGGGTCAGCGCCATTCGAAAACAGAACTAGTGGAACTGCTCCACTTCTGTCGAGCCTGCCAGCGCGGTAGTCGAAGACATGCCACCGGCGACAAGCTGAGCCACCTCATCGAAGTATCCTGTGCCTACCTCGCGTTGATGCTTTGTCGCGGTGTATCCATCCTTTTCGAGCGCGAACTCGGCCTCTTGCAGTTCAGCATAGGCTGTCATGCCATGATCGCGAAAGCCCAACGCTAGTTTGAACATGCTGTAGTTGAGGGCATGGAAACCAGCCAACGTGATGAACTGGAATGTATATCCCATCTTTGCAAGTTCTTTCTGGAAGACTGCGATAGTATTGGCGTCGAGCTTCTTTCCCCAGTTAAATGACGGAGAGCAATTATAAGCCAGCATCTTGCCGGGGAACTGTGCGTGAATCTCGTCGGCGAAGTGCTGCGCTTCTTTGAGGTTTGGCTCAGATGTTTCACACCAGATCAGGTCACAATATGGTGCGTAGGAGAGTCCCCTGGCAATGGCTGCTTTTATTCCACCGTGCATTTTATAGAAGCCCTCTGGCGTTCGCTCTCTGGCGAGGAATTTATGGTCGACAGGGTCGATATCACTGGTGATCAAGTGCGCCCCATTCGCATCAGTTCTAGCAACAATAAGTGTTGGCACACCAAGTACATCGGCGGCTAAACGGGCCGAGACAAGGTGCTTGATTGCGGTTTGCGTTGGCACAAGCACTTTCCCGCCCATATGTCCGCATTTTTCTCGGATGACAACTGGTCTTCAAAATGGACACCTGCAGCACCTGCCTCGATCATCGCCTTCGTCAATTCGAAAACATTCAGAGGTCCGCCAAAGCCGGCCTCGGCGTCCGCTACGATGGGCGCAAACCAGTAGGTGTCGCCCTTTCCCTCCACCTGTTGAATCTGATCCGCACGTTGCAATGCCTGGTTAATGCTGCGTACCACATGCGGTACACTATTGGCTGGATAAAGGCTCTGATCCGGGTACATCTGTCCGGCCATATTTGCGTCCGCAGCAACCTGCCAGCCGCTCAGATAGATAGCCTTTAACCCAGCCCTTACCTGCTGTACTGCCTGGTTTCCCGTCAATGCGCCTAGAGCTGCTACATAAGGCTCAGAGTGTAACAGATTCCAGAGCCGCTCTGCGCCAAGACGCGCCAGCGTATATTCAATTGTAATGGATCCGCGCAACCGGATTACATCCTCAGCACTGTAGGGACGCGCAATACCCTGCCAGCGCATTTTCCCTTTCCACTCTGCTTCAAGCTCGGCAGCAGAGTAAGCGTCCAATGCATGTTTACTGCTACTATGACCATTCATACCCTGTTTACTGTGTCCATTGCCATGTACCGCATACTGTTCGCTCATGATGATGATCTTCCCTCTCTTCTAGGGCTAGTAGTGGATTTATGAGGGAGATACCATTGTCTCCTGCCTTTTCTCCACTTATTGGGGCTAGACTACTATCGTCCACTGGCAGCACCGAAAAGTACCGTAATTCGAGCCTGCTAGGAGCTAGCGGAACCAGGTCCCGAATGATGCGCATCTAGGAAACGCCCTTCTACTTGCCCAAGAGGCTCATCATTTATCTAGATCCTCACAATCGTGTCCAATGACCAACCTTCTTCCCTTAGAGGGTATCATTATGCTATCTCAATGCCATCGCGGAACAAGGAAGGAAGGTCACAATGAATTCACAATGTGTGATTTAGTACCAAATTAGTCTCAACAGCACTTGTTCCTCTAGAGGTTGTCGTTTAGCCCACACTGCCGGACATCTCCAGCTGGATCAGGCGGTTTAATTCAACCGCGTACTCCATGGGGAGTTCCTTGGTGATCGGCTCAATGAAGCCGTTGACGATCAGCGAGTAGGCCTCGGTCTCATCCAGGCCACGACTCATCAAGGGGCTTTGTGCAGGCTACTTATCCGTCTCTTCAGGGGTTCACCCCAGGAACTAGGGTGTATTGCCCTGGTTTTTCCTCCTGAGAAAGCGGAACATCTTCATGGGTTCGCTATAGTAGCCAAGACGGCGAAGCATCCGACGTTTGAAATTTCCTGGCGCACGGAACGGTCGCTTTACAGCTGTGATGCCTACGGCATTGTTGAATCGTTTTTTTGCTGTCGTGACGCCGAGCATGGTTTTTAGGCTCGGGTTGCGGTAGCGGAAAAGACGCGTAGGCACACCTCTTGACCTGGATGCTCCTCCGCGAGTGACAGCGTGTAAGATGGCGAGGAGAACACAGGCTCCAATAAAGGCCACCACAATCGTCCCGATCAGGCCAAAGGAGCCGAGGCCCAGCAGGCCGGCCAACCATCCTCCGATGAACGCTCCGATCAGGCCAACGACAATATCGCCGATCAGCCCATAGCCTCCCCCACGCATCACCCGGCTGGCGAGAAAGCCAGCAACCAACCCAACCACCAGCCATCAAAGCACATTGGACAGACTAAGATTGAGATCAGCCAGGATAAGTGTTGCCAGTGTCATGATCGAGTCCTTTCGTTGCTACAGATGGATCGCTCTCCGTGCTTTCTGTCCCCCTGTAGACCTGCTGGGCCAGGAAGGAAAGCCATACGCTCTTTTTCAGTGTACCTACGGAGCGTTATACCAAGCGTTAAATGCCATCTCTCCCCGCTCAACTGCCTGCTTGCCAGCTCGTCTCGACGTATCAGAGCCAGGTGTCGATGCCGCGGGCGATCTGTATGAAGATGTCAGCCGTATCGGCATCCTTCAGTTCGGGCGCCTGCTTGCTGGCGTAGCGTACATGTCTGCCGAAAGCCAATACGCGTCGAGCGCCGTCCGCCTGGCGACCACCTGCGCCGTGCCATCAGCCATGCCGCCCAGCTGCACAATGTGCTCGGCCATCAGGTTCGCATCCTCCTCCACTCTCTGGGCGACCTCTCCTTGATATTCCTGGGTCCGCCAGAAGTGCGCCATGCTGATCAGCTGCTGCTATTCTCTACACGCAAGGAACTCGCGTA
>Ga0137390_10001824_pt1 | contig 16466 bp, 18 predicted proteins | sample 15con2h24AmetaG_FD_104937 | JGI IMG/M metagenome (GOLD analysis project Ga0137390, IMG submission 104937) | Vadose zone soil microbial communities from Angelo Coast Range Reserve, California, USA - 15con2h2.4A metaG | ecosystem: Environmental > Terrestrial > Soil > Vadose zone > Saprolite... | reverse complement strand
TTTTTTCTTTTTTTTTCATGCTGTGGTGGCTTTTTCCGTTTTGCAGTTGATCAGAGAGGCCGATTCGAACATCGGTACGTTACACTTTTTCGTTTCGTTAACACGTGATATTGAAGACCTGCCATCGCTAGACGCCATTGCCGCCGGTGCTGTGCAAATGACAGAGATGTTTGGTGGCTACCGGCACTCGAGTGACATCGCTAGCAAGCGCCGTGTACGGGAGGCGTGCAATGCTGCCGTCGCGGGCCTACCAGAATATCCACCATCTACGTTGTACCAATAATCCTACCCGCTGTGTGGGCGACGCGTAGTGTGAAGAATATGTCGGGGTTTTACATGATTTTTCTCCATCTGGCCTGGAACAGGTGTTGTACTTTCAATGTGTGTTGTAGATTCGTGATCCATTGTAACTGTACATGTATGCGTTACATACCAACCACAGGCTTGCAAGCTCCAGTAACCAAGCAACGATCATGCAGTCTAGAATGAAACAAAAGTCTACAACGCGCCCACTATATGATGTAGGCTTGGTGGAGTAAAGATTATGAGTACACAAGCGGCCGAGGAGAATCCAACTGGCTGCTACGTACGATCTCACATATACAGATGCGTCGATAACTAGGGTGCTATGATAATGGAAGATGGTTCGAAAGCCCGATGCGCCCAGTGCCTGTATTAACCCCATATACACCTCACAGACGGGCAACTCTCGGTGCGGGGAGCAGCCCCATAATGCCGAACGCGAGCGCATATAATCCAGACCCTACGCAAGGACAAGCAAAAAGTGTGAGAAATGCAAGAGTGGGGGGGGGGAAGAGTATACGACGTACCTCCGATGATGCCAAGTATGTACCCCATACCCGAATACCGTCCAAGCACCCCACAGAGCGCTGCCCAACCCGAGATGATCGATACCGTCAAGACCTACACGCGCGCGCGGGGGGGGGGGGCAAAAAAGAACAAAACAAAGCACAATCCAACAGACCGCGTGAGCCGCCACGGATCCGAAACGAACAACCAAAAAAGGAAACAAGATATCCGGGTCCGGATGGACGAGAAGCGGTGTACATGTGTGTGTATGTGTTGGGGGGGTGGATCGAAAAAAAATAAAAATTGCAACGCACTGGGATGACGGATGAAAGTTCCCCAGACTCTCTCCACGACCGATACTATAAAAAGGGGAGAAGGAGAAGTCAGTCGGTTGTCATCCATCTGCAGCCTGGTCCATGACGGTAGTCTACGGTGCTGCTGCGCTGCGACGCACGTTTGGTGGGATGCCCTTGATCATGGGAATCAACAGAATGTACAAGAACAGCGCGACGGTCAAGAGGCCCGACAGCGCTGAGACGCCCACCAAGGGTCTACGAAGGCGGAATGAAAGAGTGATCGAGGGTCACGGAAGTTGTTCGAGACGTGGCGGAAGAAAGAAGAAACGAACCGGGCAAGGGGGGCGGCGTTTGACCAAATGTGGGCGAGTAGAGAAGGGGTATGGAACCAGTAGGTAATAGCAGCGCCCGGGAGGACAAAACGAAGCTGGCGAGCGAGGTGACCGGAAGGCATAAGGCGGGTGAACGTGGAGAACGAAGGACTGTCACCCACACTCAACTCGTGGCCCTGGCAGGTCAAGTCCGTTAATCACATGTCACCACTTCGGGTCTCCCGGCTCGGCATCAAAACTGACTTTTAAGGCAATCGATCTGCTCGACCTCCGCGACTTGTTACATTTCATTTCTTCGGTGCTAGGGTATGTATGCTATGTTATTACAGCTCTAATAGTCTGTCTCCTTCACAAGCTCAAACCACCAAAGAAACCAGAATGGTCGTCAGGCCAACTGCCAACATCATTCCAACAATTGCCCCAGATGATATGTCTCGAGCAACCGAGTTGGCCTTTACTGACGGTGACTGGCTCGGTGACGCACTACCACCCGACGACTTCGCCGCTTCCAACTTGGCAGGCGCAGAGCTCGAGGGGGCAGGGGTGTGGACCGCGGCTGCCATAGGACTCGAAGACGTACCGGAAGCAGCGCCGGGACCATTCGTGGGGCTACGAGGCGTGTTAGAGTGAAGCCGAAATATAAGGAACTGATGCCTCCTACGTTGCTGAGCTGCTGGACTGATACGCTTCCTTGCCTTCCATCACCTCGTCACTGACACAGCTGGGATTTGTATGTGGTCATGACCGACGTCCAACTGAAGATTGCTGCATATACAACCATACCTTGAGTCAGTCCCACTTTGGACAGTTGTAGGCGCAGAGTAAGCTTGCTTGCCACTGCCGTCCTTCACAGAAACGGTGCTTGTAATGTGACCGTAAGTACATTCGTACAAAATCTTGTATGGTGCATACGTACAAACCTGTGCCAACGGGCAGATCGACCTTGGGCCAGGTATAACTCGTCCCTTGCTGTGCAGGAAACTGTTTCATCTTCAACAAGGAGATACATTAACTTTTGGAATAATTGAGAGAAAAGAGCACAGAACGGCTTACAGCCTTCTCTGTAGGTTGACCGGCTGATCGAAGATTGGTGAACGTCATTAACAGAGTAAAAATGATCACAGGAAAGTCGAACCAGGGATAAGGGAAAGATAGTACGGCGGCTGCGAGTCGTCTGCAGACCAAGTAAACTGCAGGGGCTCTAGACAACAAATCAAATTCGTGAAAGTCGGCGGTGGGGACAATGCTCACGGCAGCCAACCGCGTTCGTCCTGCAGGAAAGGAAGGAATGAGCCAGTCTGGTACGTTGTAACTCTTGTCACTCACGGTGTATTGGCGGTAAGTGCAGATGCGATAGGAATCAACGCGACTAGGATGATGAAAGAATTCATGGCGGGCTAAAGTTGTGATAGAATTGGGTCGTTAAAGTGCGAATAAGCTAGGATAAAGATGGAGGCGTGAAAGAAGAGAAAGTAGAGAGCTGGTCCAAGGAATGAGTCTTAATGGATGCCATTCTCTTGCAACTTAACCGCGGGTAATGAAGCGGAGTTCGGTAGTTGGGTGCCGGTATGTTGGAATTCGAACCAGGGATCAAGAAATAAGAACCGACATTGAGATATTGAGCATTGAGAGTTACATGGTAGTACAATGCAATGAAATTGTGACTCGTGTATATAAGATCAGCACTCGGCCCCAGCATCAAAGGCGATAAAGACAATAAATGACGAACACATTGACCCTCGACTTCCCTCTAGTCGAGTCCAAGCACCTCCACGACAACATTGATCGTCATGATCACCATATAGAAGCAAATGAGGAACACGCCCCACTTGCGTGGGAGGAAATAGCCGTTCAGAGGAACGAATATCACGGTCGTGATGAGGAGCATGAGTAGCCCAACTGTGCTCACGAGCAAGGTATTGGAGAAGTGTAGCCTGTAGGGTTGACCGGTAGAGCGGATGACATACGAGCCAGAAATGCCGACCCCCAATAATATGTTGAGCATCGGCCCACCGAAGCAAGCAGAGAAGCCCATGATAGGGGCGAACGCCTGAATCAACCTGAGAACAAAATTTCATGCAACAGATGAGGTAGACACGCACAGCCACGCTCGTATTAGCCACCAGGTCAGCGATAGAGTTTCCCGCGGCAAATATTGTCAGACCTATGATCGCATCCGACAATCCAAAAATAAAGCCGAAGGTCTGCCAGAGATTAGCTTAAACCATATCTGGACCCATTCGGTTAACTTACCCGTAGGACATTGACAACCTCGTCTGCTATAGCCATGATCCAAACCATAGCGACAAGAAAACCCATCAAGCAGCGGGCTAGAAGCCACCCAGGGTGATCTCCTTCGTCGGCGAAGAACGCCACAGATATACCGGCAGCGACGCCCGCCAAGCCGATCCCTAAGAGGATCCATGGCTCATGTGCGGAACCCTCTGCATAACACGTCAGATATCTATCACACGAGAAGACGACCTGCGACATATGATGTCACATATTAACGTACTAAAAAGTACGCCAGCGCAGAACAGCGGGCCGAAAGCGCATTGAACCGCCACAAGCCACTTGTTGAACTGCAATTCATGCATCTCGCCCAACACCTCTTCTTCGGCGATAAGTGTTAGGTCAACATCATCCTCGTCGATGGTAGAAAGCGTATGAATCACGCTTGGGGCCTTTTCATGGCGGGAGCCTAGGCTGTCAAACGGTCTGACCACAACAGGAAGGGTGATAGTCAACAGGAACACCGCCGGTGTAGCGAAGACACCTGCGACCTTTCCAAGTAAACTCTTGGTATGAAATTGGTGTAGTGTCGGGAAAAGAATGTGCGATGCGCGCGCGAGAACGAGACGTATCCTTTGACGGCGTGTTGGTGGGGTATGATGTGCGATATCGTTGTTAGGATCGGACTGAGGAGATGCGGGCGTGTGCAGAATCTGAGGGATCTGTGGCTCAGCGTCACTGTCAATGGGGATGAGGGGAGCCGGTAAGGAAGGCCCTAGACCTTCGGCGGGACGAGAAGGCGCTTGGGGCAACGGGGAACGATCACTCAAGGGGACGTCAGACGAACAATCCGATAGGGGCGGGCTGCCACTACGGATGGTGCCTGAGCGCGATCGCGAACGACCAAAGCTGTGGTAGTGTCCACCGGGGTATGGCGATAACAAGGGTTCGAAGGCGCCCAGAGAAGTACCAGTAGCTTCTTGCTGCAATGACGAGATCACACTTCGAAATTCGAGTGCACCGACTAGAGAGAACGATGGCAACGTCATCAAGTGCGGGGACCGTGATGGCGACCTCGAGCCGGGTTGCGAGTCCCAAGCGTGTGGATACGCTTGCTGCACGGGTAATTCGAGGCGGGGCAACGGTGGCACACGAGGATCGCCAGTGTTAGGGAACAACAACGGAGAACTGGAAGGTGAACGCGTAGCTAGAAGTTACGTGAGAACAAATCCTGGATATAGCAATGGCACTCACGTTCATCTCGGTAGGGCTCATAGTCCCGGTAGGGTTGCACGCCCTCTTCATCATACTCGCTCCGTATCCGGGCCTCCAGCAGGCGCTTCTTCTCACACCTGCGTTCCCACCAGTTGCCTACAACCACAATGAGGACATACGCGAAGTACAGCAGGACAAGGAGGGCGGCTTCCCATGCGTGTATCACCCCGTCAAGAAGGATGAAAAGTAGCGTGGTGACAGAAACGGCGAAAAACGCGGCATCTCGCAAGAAAGGTCCTCGATTGACCCGGAAGGGTTTGATGATGCACATGGAACCCACGACGCACGAGACGATGAAGGTCGCCGCGCCTAAAAGCTCTCCTATGGCCAAGCTTCCCGCATTTGCACGCAGGGCAGAGAACGTCGCAAAAACGTCGGGGCTGCCGTTGCCAAACGCAAGGAAGGTGACGCCTGCGACATTCTCGTCGAGGCTCAAAAGCTGCGCGATCGTTGCTAAATTCGGACAAAAGAAGTCCGAGGCGCTAATGCCGAGCGTGGAAAAAAGGAAGCCGAGCCAGAGCAGGAGGCCGAGGAATACCAACGGCCGACCGGCGGGACTGGCGCAAAAATAGGCTGGCAGGTATGGGATGGATAGGAAAGTTTTTGATATGGGGCATGTGTCGTACACGACTTTGCACTGATCTTGGACGGGGACGGCCAGTGGTTGGCACTGAGGGCGAGTTAAGAATAGGGATTCGCCGTCAGTGAAACTGGCCACACACCTCGTCCGGACCTTCAACGTATGTGCTATATTGCCCGCTCGCCAGGAGACCGGGTAAAGACCGCTTAGAAACATAGGAGGTGGGGGATAGGAGGGTATGTTCGTTGTGTACTCGACTGTGCGAGCCTTGCGACCACAAGAGAGCGTTGAGAATCAAAATGGTGACGAACGCGACTTTGACCGTGACGTACGACCCCATTCGAGACTTCGGCTTGTGGGGTTGCCAGTGGGGGCAGTGGCAACGAGGTGGCGCAGGGCGCTAGCTATTACATACTCCGTGGGAACATTGTTATGTCACCTACGCACCCGAGTCCACGTCATGTAAACTTCTCCCAGTTGGAAAGCCGAGATGGCGAAACAAAACAGATGACCCAAGAATCAGATATCGGGTAAACACCAGTTGCTGGTCGAGCCTGTCGTCAGTTGGATGGCTATTTATAGTAACAGGTAGATCACAAGCGCCAAATTGATTGATGCATGTCAAACGAGAGACCTTCATAAGCCTTCGATAGCTCAGTTGGAAGAGCGTGGGACTGTAATTTGCAACCTTAGCTCAGTGCTATCCCAAGGTCGCTGGTTCGACCCCGGCTCGAAGGATGTTCTTTTACTCATTCTCTCTAACAATCAATGTGTTCCAAGCGCTACAACAAGGATAACAATGCACAAAGCCAAGCTACGACTCGTTCGACGTTCCATGCTCCATGAAGACACAATTTACGGTCTCTCAAAGCCCCATCCAGCTACTCCTACCGCCGGGATTATGTAGCATTGTCTGTCCAATCTTGACAACACCGGTTTCTATTTTGGAGACCTCCCCTACTCGTTTCATTACTTCCTTCATCAATAAGTCGCCGGGGACCAGGAAGGGATTGTCGATCGCGTCAACCAACGGACTGGGTGGGACAATCGGCGTCGTTGTCGCCGTCACGAAGGATCCGTGTCCATCGACCCTGGGCAAGGGCCCGACTTTCGGCGTCTCTGTGGGCGGGCGCAGCACCGGCAGAAACGACTCCGCATACCACTCGTACCATACTTGGCGTTCGTCAGTCAGGCGCCAAATGGAGACCCGAAGCTCGGAATTGCTCGGCAAGTATAACGGTTCCTATCAAAACCGGCATTCTGAGATGGATGATGGGCGGGGACGACAGAACAGCACGAGTGATGAGGATGTACGGCCTTACCCTTAGGGGAAAGAACAACGGGAACCAACTCAACATGTCCTTAGAAATATGTTCCTTCCTGATCGGATGTATGCTCAATCCGATCTTGCCGTATAACACCGCTTCAAAGTAGCCAGCCAGCCCATGGAGAACGCCAGCGTGAGGGATGTGGAAGGTCAGCGTCGCAGACCTGGTGTTGTGGCTGTTCGTGACTGGTAACCCTGAAATACACGTAAAAACTGTCAGCGCAGGACAAGTCGACTGATCGGGCATGGGGGCCTCGGAAGACCTGCCTCGATCGTCGAGCACTACGTCACGTCTCGGGTGCTCAAACTCCCAACATTCCTGTATTTGTGTACCGCAACGACCCCCATCACCGCCGCCCGCACCGCTGAGGATATTCACTGCCTGAAACATCACGACGTAGGGCGTCTCTGATGCCTTGTCCTCCTTACCCGCGCGTACCTCGTTATAAAGTTTGGACGAGGACAACGGGGCCAGATAAGCAGAGTACGAAGTGGGGATTGAAATTCCATTGGCTAAGTACGCCATGAAACTGGGCACCGGTCACTAGGGAAATCAACAGGAACATACGTTTCAGGAAGCGCATTGCGCCGTCTAAGCATTCCGGACTAAGCTCATTGTCGCCAAAGGATCCCAATAATTCGCTGACAATAATATCCGCCAGTTCCGGGAGCACTATAGAACGCATGTCCCCAAACAGCAGGTCGACCTGCCCCTTCCATTCGGAAGCCTTCCGCTGCTGCAGACTGGGAGAGGTGTGTCATGGGCACGGGAGAATTGAGACCCTTTTGGGAAATGTCCACGGTAAAACTCACGTAACGTAGGCGCTTGGATTCTTCTCGATCGCGTACACGGATACATTACGATTGGCGCGCGCAATGGCGCTCAGACATCGCGCGACGAGAGGGCCCCGTCCAGCTCCTGCTACGCAAATGACTCTGGAACGGTAACGACGTTAAACGCATGCAATGACTCGACGTCGATGAACTCACATCCTTTCCGACGGTGGCCATTCAGATAAAGCGGCGAATACCGCCTGTGGCACGTCATGGCGCTTTTATTTATCCACGAGATCAAGTCGCCACTTACCTCTTCATACTTTTGGTACTTCACAGGGTCTTGCTCGAACGTCTGATAAGTGATGCTCTGCAGGTTATCCATAAGGGGCTATCAATGGGTCAGCACGTTGTTCATGTGACAGCGTTGGCCCCAACTGAACCTGTAAAGGCGCCTGAAGATAGTCCTGATATCCCCACGCGAAATTCTCCACAGTGCCTGTCGTCTTGGCTTGTACTAGAGCAGGGCTGGTTTTATCTAAGTGGCGTACGTATTGTACATACGCGGCCTCGCCCCCTTTTACGTGTAAACCAGACGTCGTATCAGACAGTATGACCACTGGGCGGTGCTGAACGTGGCAGGGGTAAGGACTGAGCTAAAGAAAACGATCGGTGGTGAGATTGATTCGTTCTCACCTTCATGATGTCGTGAATAAAGGTCTGCGATCCCTTGGGTAGAACGGGATACCCCTTCGCATTTGCAATGAAAGACGACGCCGGAATGAATAAGTGTTTGATGGGCTCCGCAGCCCAGCGACTCAAGACGCCCGGTACTGACGGCAGAGGCGGCATGAGGTCCAGGGCTAGACAACGTAGGGTAGTCAGGCACAATCCTGGACACCAACCACACAAAAGCAAGCACTTAAGGTTAAGCGCGGGTTGTAAGCACAGATAGACCGTATGGCGTCCCACATCTCCCATGTGGCATTCAGCTCAGCTTCTGACGCCTTCGTTGAGGGTGGGGCCCTGGAGTCCGGTGAGCGAATCGGCGTCGACGGTGAGGGGGAAGATGTGGACGGAGAGGGCAGTTGGTCACGCGGTAGCCCAGAGGTGGAGCGGGTAGGCGAGCTGGATTGAAAGATGGAGGGGTCATAGATGGGAAGCCTGATGGAAAACTGCATGTATGGCGTCCGCGCGAGGCAGGAGTTGACGGCACGGCCGTACGCCGCAATCTGACTGCGATTGCGGGGGGGTGGAAAGATAACGGTCTGCACGTCCAAGTATGACGCGTAGAATAGCTCCTGTTGCAGGGCCTGGTCAAGTGACAGTCAACCATGATGCATCATGATTCATGGACGGGGTTAGGGACGGATCTCGAGGGGGGAACGCCCCCAAGTTGAGGTCAGAGAAAATGATGGACACTTACGATCTCAGAGTCGTGTCTGACCCAATTGTCCTCCGCATCTAACTCTAACCAATCCGAAATCATCGCGATGACGCCTTCAGCTTCGTCTGATCCACGAAGGTCAGCAGACGCACCCAGGCCTCGGGAAGGAAGGAAGAAAAAAAAAAGGAACATTACCAAGGCGCGTCATGGTCACCTCGCCGAGCTCGAATACCGGATGGGCTCTCCAAGTCTCCGCGCGAAACTCAGATCCTTCGCCCCTCTCGCTGTCACGGTCGCGCTCGGACGATATGACGCACATGCTCCTCCACCTGTCCGTCCACTTGGCCGTAGTGAGCTGAGTGCAGACCGCGTCGAATGTCCTAGAGCGCGCGTCATCAATGAGGCGAGAGTCCGCCGTCGAGCGGTTTTCGAGATCGCTCGATGAAAAGAAGGCCGCGACAGGTACGGGATTGTCCCATGAAGTCATGGCTCGTGCCGCGCTCGCGTTGCAGGCTCGAGACTTTTGTTGCGTAAAACGTATCTAGGGGACCCTGATGATGACAAGTTTCAGCGTTGCTGATGGCGTAGCAGGACCACCACCGGCGCGGGTCTCTCGGTGGCGGAAAAGGGTGGGCTGAGTGTCCACGATCGGCAGGATCGAGATGGAAGAGCCTGACGAAAAACACGCTTTGCTTGTCCGCGCCCACCGACTTTTGGATTTGGCGCTTCGTGCGATGTCAACGCCCGATTGCCAGTGTCCGATGTCGCAGCCGCTGTCTTAGATCTGATTGATGGTAAATCACAAGAAGGGTTACCTTCCGCGATTCGCAGGGCGGTGTCCGTGGGAGGGGTGAGGCTTCGGCGAGTCGGTTGGTGTCTGGGTCCAATGAATGAGCTGCCAGTGGCGTCAAATCAAATCGAAGAAATGTAGCACGAATTGAAACGCGCGATTTGTGCGTAGAATATGATTTACATTATTCTGTGCATCAAGGTGCTATTCCACGCTGAGTAGTCCTCCCGAATATCTGCAACTACACGCGTTTTACTGCCGTTTTGTCTGAATCTTTCCAGCACGCAGCAGACGCCTTACGTACCGGGAAGGGCCTTTGCCCAGTTTCTGCTGTTCATCTGGGACGAGATCTGAACCTCATTCTCATTACGGAGTTTGGTTGCGAAACCGAAGTGTCCGCGGACGCGGACGTCACCCTACTCTACCGTCCACGGTGCCACGCATTACGGTAACCAAGTGTCTCCCGTGCCTGAGTCATTCGTCCCTGCGACGTGTGATCCGTTCTTACCCCGCAATTCAAAAATACTGTATGATCGTCTGCATCGTCGATTAGTATACGTTCTTTTTAAAACATATGTTTGCTCTCGATTTAAAAAATAATTCTGCAGCGGGTGCGCAATTTAACCATTGACCTCACAACTGGCTGTCGGGCTGATCCAAACGCCTCCGTTTTGTGGAATCGGAGTCACCGTTCTGCAAATTCCTGTCGAACGTCTCCACGTTGTCGTCTCCATTGACCATACCATACCCGGTGATCATGCCTTCCAGCACGACGCGGCCGACAGCCTGCCTGAGTTCCTCGTCTCTGTGGCTCTCATCTCCTGCCATTTCGTTCTGAGCGATGTCCCTCAGCTGGCTCATGAGCGAAGAAGTGAGGCGTTCTGATGCCGCCTCTTGTGAGTGCTGAGAAGGGGGCTGACTAGAAACGCGATTCTCTGGTTGCCCTGACTGAGAACCGGTAGTGACAGAATTCAGATAGGCCGCCACTTGTGGGAAATCCTGTTCAAGCGAGGCTGCGGGCTAACGCAGTCTCAGGGGGGGAGCGTGGATAACGAACGCTTGGCATACCGTCAATCCTTCATGATTTCGCCAGGCCGAGTCTGCTCCGTTATCGACAAGCAAGCGAGCGGTCTCGATATTTTCTACAGTATAGAGAGGAGTGTCGCCATCTTCGTCGGTTACGTTCACATTCCCACCTGAAATAGGGTGATCAGCTGAAACGAGCCACCGCCGAGATTTGTTACCTTTTGAGATAAGGTATGTCAAGATATCCAAATGGCCATAAGATGCGGCCGCGTGCCTTTCAGAAACCGCATGAATACGAAGGATCCGAGACACATAATCGGATAAGAGCCGCACATGGGGGTGTATGTGTAAAAGTCCGGTACGTTAGGAGATATAGCTGAGCGAGGGAATATTCACGGAAATGAGCGGAGTTGGGGATTGGGATTGAAAAACTTGCATTGGTGCTCAATCAAGTCCTGTGATGATGTTTCGGGTCGATCCAAGACAGAAAGGGGAGATACTAACCCTCACTCGAGAAAGGTCGCCATCGCCAGCGGCAACCCAAATATTCTTGTCGACTGTCGAGACGGGCATCCTGAGAATGTCGAAAGACATGATAAGGTCGGGCCGGCGGGGGTTAGATTGATTGGCATATTTGGCATTGTTTGGAGAATTCGAAGGACATACGGTTAAAGGTGTTGTCAAAATTTACGGATTGGGGTGAGACATGAGGTGTGAGAAAAGAAAGGATGGCCAAAGGCAGATAAGGGGAGATAGGAGATAGATAAATATAAAGATAATGAATGGATGGGATTGATGGGAGGGACAAAGGACATAGACCGCGGTACCCGAGACCGGAGACCCCAAGATGGAACCTGTCCACGGTTGAGAGTTTGAGTGAGTTGGTGATTGCGAAGCACTGGCAGCCAGGAGCGGGATGCGGATCTGGAAATCGGATCTTGGAACCGATCATGAAGAATCAATCATGTGACGGTGTCCCGGGGGTTGTCACCCAATCACGAGTGAGACGAGTCGCAAAGGTGTCGCTTGGCAGTGAGCTCGAGGGTCGGGCTGACTCGTCCTAGCGATAAGGGGATGGTCACCACCGGCACAGCACTGCCGAGCCGAGAAGCGACGGCAAGGTAAGGCGCCGAAGGAGGTGGGGGGGAGCGAGAGGAGGAGAGGGGAGAAGGGGAAAGAGGCCACGCCCGCGCCCGCGCCCGCCCGAAGGTACAGGGAGAATATTGAAATTAAGGTAAGGGAGGCCGAACCCCTGTGTTTTGCCTGTCGCATTTACTGTGCCGCGCCGAGACATGGGTCTCTTCCTTGCAGTCTAATTAACACCGCTGCCCGCTTCCTCCCTTCCCCTTTCCGCATCCGTTCTTCGTTCTGTTCTCTCAATCAATCTACTACCTTACATTCACCTTAAACATTTCTCTCCTCTCTTCTCTTCTTCCTTCTCCTTCTCATTGCCCCCCCCCTGCCCAGTTCTTCTTCTCCAATGAGCTTTCTCGCCAATCCACACAGGCCCTACGAGTCTCCTGACCCCTCCACTTTCAGCCACTCCCAGCTTGCTGCCCAAAATGAACGAAATATTGTCAACATGGCTTCCTTCGACTCCCTCTCCGCTCATCACTCCGCGCAGGCTCCCGATCATAAACTCCCCAAAGTAGGCGAGACTCGATGCTGTCAGTATCCCTATTACTTACTTTTCTGCACGATCGATCGTTCATTGTTTATATATCCCCGCCTTTTTTGCTCCTTCGAGCGCTTCGTAAACTCCTCCGCTGACCCATTTCCCTTTTCTCTAACTCCTCAGATTGGACACTGCTTTCAGCAGACCTGCGCTTCGTCTATCTCGACCCTGTCTTGTCCTACCATCTGGTCGATCAAGCGGACCTTCTAATAGGGCAGTCCTTACTCAAGTTTGTCCACCCAGATGAACAGGCTTCTGCGAAGAACGACCTCGGAAATGTTCTCAGGACCAAAGCTTTGCATGGAAGTGTCACTCGGTACGCCTCGTTTCTCCTTCCTCGTGGTCGGCCACGCTTGATGGTCCCCTTTACCACCCGTATCACTCATGTCTGTCTCCCGCCGCTAGAATGCGTTATTCGCGCCTCTCCCGCGTGCGTCGCCTCCTTGGCCACCAAGGACCAGCACATTTCTGGCCAGATGGGGATAAAATAGCTGTCGACTCCAACTACATGGCCGTAGATCTCGTCATCAATTGGGCTGCTGATGATCTCGTCCTCTGCTTCATGCATGCAGCAGTTGACCTCACGCCCTACGACAACGACGAGCACGCCAAAACGGGTTGGACGAATTGGTGTGGGACGAATTCCATGACTCAGGAGCAAGCCCAGGTTCTCTACTCGCGTCTTCTTAGCAATATCCCCCACAACGGGAATATGTCCAGAGTTTTCCAGGTCATGACAAACCAGCCTGATCGCGCTCTCCTCTTGAGCTGGCCCCCTGACCGCGATCAAGCTCCTTCAGCCCGCGATTTCGCCAAGCTGTCGGGCGACGTCCAAATTCGAGGCGACGCTGCCGGTGCCAGTGACGCCAAGACGACCTGCACTCGACGCTACAAGGCAAGCTCCACAATTCAGACGCCGGACGGTTTTCGAGATGTTGAATCCGTTTACATTCCTCACGGTGGGTTCTTGCACGGCCACCTCGTCACACGCTAACCCTTGCTCCACCAGGGTCCATTATTTTTGCTTGTCACTCTGTCAGTTCCGACTTGAGATCCGCCTCGGAAAGTGCCGCGTCCTTACAGCAAGCGGAGTACGATGCCTCGTATATGACCCAGGGACCGCAATACTATCCACAAACAACTTCATACAGTCTCCCTCCCATGCACTCCACCACGACGTACAGCAGCTATCTTTCACAAAGTACACCCCAAAACGCCCAGCCAACGGCGTCCCAGGTTACGTCCCAGTACTCTTCGCAGCAAAGCTGGACACCAGTCGTCGATCCCTCTCCCACGTCGGGCGCATACAACCATTGGTCATCAAGTGCGGCTCAGACGGGGTCACAAGCATACCATTCTAGCTCTCAACAACCTCGGCAGACTTCCTATGCTATTCATCAATCACCGCATTGGAGTTCCGCCACCTTCACTGATACGGACAGCCCGTTGCCCCCTCCATATCGTTCCTTGTCCCCAGGATATTCATATTCTCCCCCAGAAAGTACCCAGGCGTCTCCAGGCACAATGGAGACCGTTCCCCCGCCTCGTGGGTCCCGCCGTTCTACGCCTCCGAGAGGTGTCAGGGAGCATTCCGCAGGTAGTGGCCGTGCGTCAGGAAATCCACCCGTGGGTATATCCCGCTGTTCGAGCTGCAGTGTGACAACGAGCCCGGAGTGGAGGAAGGGGCCTAGTTGAAAGAAGGACCTTTGCAACGCGTGCGTGTTTCACATTTCGCGTGTTGATGCGCGTTTTTTTTCTTACTCACGCGATATGGCACATTTTAGATGCGGGCTGCGGTATGCGAGATCGCGAGCTAAAAAGGAAGGCATCACGACCCAGCGACGCCGTAAGGACAAGGTCATGGCACTGGCCAAGCAGGAGTCGCCATCAGGCGCTTCCGCTTCAGTGCCCCCTATCCCTGTGCCCTACAATAATTTACGCCGCGGCAGTTATGACGACACCTTCCTATCGAGCTCGGCTGGCTCTGCATCAGGAAGCGAAGCCTACTCTCAACAGCAGTCATTGCATGGTCCTTCCCACTTTGATAACCTCACCCCCTCCCCATCACCTCCTGCAGGTTCCGGCCCGTTTTCTCATTACAACGCTCAATCACAAGGCACGCGGCAGGCAGATTCGAGGGCACATTACGCCGTTCAGCCAGGGTCCTCCCTCTACCCGTCTCCCCTGTCCCATCCCCCCCTGCAGTCGCAAGGGCTGAACCATGCGCCGTCACCGTTGCCTCCCCTCCCCCTCGTCCTGAACCGCGCCTCACCAATCCTTTCATCAACGTCATCTGATTCGGCTCTTAGCTCCGCTGTCCCGGCATCCTTTGAGCGCGAGCGGCACAGGGACTCAGTGGCACTGCCCCAGGTCTCATTGACCGAGCCACGCCGTGTACCGAATAAGACTACCTTCGTCACACAGTGAGCGCCATGCCTTCGGGTAAGACATGCTTCTCTCTGGGGACCATGTGCACCCGAGTACCCACCGCGGCATTTGACAACTGGAAAGGGTTTTATTTTTTTCGCACTTTTCTCGCTCTTGTCTGGTTCGCTGCGATGCGTCACTGATGTATTGATGTAATAATTATGCCGCCACGCATCGGGTTTCCCCTTTCTCCCCTGTCCACTTTTGCTAGTGCATTTCCGAGTATTTATTCATTACTGCTCCAACCACCTTGCACATGACCGGTCGCGGATATGCATCGGCTCCTCGCTGTATTACCATAGGACTTTTTTATTAGAAGTCTCTAAAGGGTATGCTATGTAGACACTTAATGGTATAATTTATCCACGTTGTCGACATTGGCGCAAATCCACATCTGCGTAGACGGATCTTTTAGTGATCTCTATCGTGATCACACACTGATCTTTGATCGTTGATGTGAGCTTCCTGGAGCTGTCACCCGGGACGTACTGCTTCGCTTCTCCCGTTGAATTAACTACTAATGATTAATGTCGCACACAAATTGCTTACTTTGGGCAACGAGCAAAAAAGTCTCTTCACTCAGGCTACCACTAAAGCCAAGCCACCCAAACAGGTAACGGTGGCGGATCAGAAAAGAAAAAAATTGATAGGGACTTCCTAGCCTGGTGAGGCCGTGCCTCAATCCTCAATGTTTCACAATAACGTGACTGCTCGACTCGAGGAACCCCTGGTGGGGAGAGTCGGGGCTGGGGCTGGGGCTGTAATGAGAAGGCCAGAGGCGCCCATGAATAGCTACTAAAGCCGGCCGGCCCAATACCTCGGACATTGGCAGGGACCGAGTCGCCGAAAATAGCCCGTCCATCACGCAACTTCAGCAGCGACGAGCGTCAAACTCCCGCCCCCTTACTGTACCCGATTGATGGCCCGAATGGGGTTACCCCCCGAAGAGATTTCAACCAACCGCACAACCAACACAATAAATTATCTAAGCGCTCTTCCGAGTCCGTGTTGACTTGTAAAAAAAACTTTTTCGTAAACACTTCCGCACTTCTGATCCGCCTGTCATGGCGAAGGGAAGTGCATACGAAGCCCTACAAAAGGAACCCCTCGGCCCTCAGGCCTCATGGGACCGTGACTGAGCGACAGCTCCGGTATAAAACTGTACGTATGGCTAATTTAATAATCCGACGGGAGGGAAGGGACTGGACCAGGGTCTGACAGAACAAGTTGGCGTTGGCACTGCACTGCCTTTTTCTGTTGCTTGATTGGCGCCCGAGGATTATTTCGACTTGGCTTTAACCTTTCCAGGTTCAGTCGGGCGCACAGGTGCTCCAAAAAAGGGCGGGGCAGGGGTTTGCGACCAAACGGAAATAGAATCAGCGTGCTTAGTGTGCGGACACCCAAATCATGCGACGGATGGGCCATCCGAGGTCCCAGCTCGAAACACTGACCTGCCCCAACCAATCGCTATGAACCGCAGACGGCGCTGTCATAAAATGATACCGTAGCATGACCTCCCGAGCTTTGGTTGCCGC
>Ga0137390_10001823_pt1 | contig 16467 bp, 19 predicted proteins | sample 15con2h24AmetaG_FD_104937 | JGI IMG/M metagenome (GOLD analysis project Ga0137390, IMG submission 104937) | Vadose zone soil microbial communities from Angelo Coast Range Reserve, California, USA - 15con2h2.4A metaG | ecosystem: Environmental > Terrestrial > Soil > Vadose zone > Saprolite... | reverse complement strand
AGTCCAAGGTGGCGTTTTTTTCCCCTCACAGACTTGTACACATCCTCAATGGTCCTCGGGCTGACAGTCAAAACGATCTCTGACACCACGGGACTTCGAATTCCTTAAACTTATCGGAAGGGGAACGTTTGGCCGCGTCTTCCAAGTCAGGAAGAAGGATACCAAGCGTATATATGCCATGAAAGTACTATCGAAGAAGGAGATCATTGCTAAGAAAGAGGTTGCGCACACTATCGGCGAAAGGAAAATTTTGCAACGTTCGCTGGACTCGCCATTCCTAGTCGGGCTCAAGTTCAGCTTCCAGACCGATACGGACCTCTATCTCATAACGGATTTCAAGAGTGGGGGAGAGCTGTTTTGGCATCTTCAAAAGGAGACCCGCTTCAGTGAGGAGCGAGCGCGGTTCTATATCGCTGAATTGGTACTGGCTTTGGAACATTTGCACAAGTATGACATCGTATATCGGTGAGTGTCGTCCTTATCATCCTTCGATCATTATCTCACAGCGAATCAAGCGATTTGAAACCAGAAAATATTCTTCTTGATGCGACAGGACACGTGGCCCTCTGTGATTTTGGCTTATCAAAGCCGGACCTCGGCGCTGACGAATTGACCAACACGTTCTGTGGGACAACCGAATACCTTGCACCGGAAGTTCTCCTCGACGAACATGGTTACTCAAAACTCGTCGACTTCTGGTCGCTTGGTGTTTTGCTTTTCGAAATGTGCTGTGGATGGAGCCCCTTTTATGCTGAAGACACGCAGCAAATGTACAAAAACATCTGCTTTGGCAAGATTCGTTTCCCTAGAGGTGTTATCAACGAGGACGGGAAGCAATTTGTCAAGGGAGTAAGTACTGCACCGTTATCTAATCCGACCTCTTGTTAAGTACTAATGTGTACTTTGCCAGCTCCTCAATCGTAACCCGAAGCACAGACTAGGCGCGCAGCGGGATGCGGCGGAGCTCAAGGAACACCCTTTCTTTAAGACCATAGATTGGGACGCACTGGCGCGGAAGCATGTGACCCCGCCGTTCAAACCTGTCGTCGAGTCTGACGAATCGACTTCAAATTTCGATCCCGAGTTTACATCGGCGGACATCTCACATATCGAGTTGGTAGGCGAGCTGAACCTAGATGACGACGATCCTTCCGAAGACTGGGTCTCACAGTCGGTCTCCGGTGGTCCCCTCTACACACCTCACGGTCCGCTTGGAAGCGATCGTCCACCATTATCGACTACCCCTGGAATTGAGATCCGGCAAAAGCGTCGGGGACGCGGCCTCGCCTCTAGTCCTCCCCTCACCAACAGTGTTCAAGAGAACTTCCGTGGATTTACATATTCTGGGGAGTCCGAGAGTCTCATTGCTCGTATGGTAACTTGTCTGACGGAAAAGGACGGCCGCGAAATCGCTATCGCCGATGAAGAAGTTACCTACCCGACGACTGACGATGAAATACTGGATGCGAGCAAACACGCCGGCCGCTATTCTAAGCGCCATGAATACCTCAGCGATTTTGACGACGATATGAATCTGTGACCACTTAAGCTATCGAGTATGTCATCCTATACTGTTCTGTCTTCCCGGCGTACCACTTGTCTTTCCAATCACTTTACATCCCACGCATCATTTCATACACAATCATCTGCCATATTCTATGCTTGCATCGACTTTGGTATAGCATATTTTGTACAACACTTGGACAACGATCTCCATATTCCATTCCCCGTTTGTTCCACGCATAACTTCGTACACGCACGCTAAATCCTGTGGCATCTCATTGCCTTGAAAAATAACAGGCGGGCTTACACACGATACATTAATATGTAATAATAACCAGCGTATCCTCTTACACGTAGTGCTAAGTGTGTATCTAGGCACGAAGGGGGTTGGTATAGTGTGGTAAGATTGTGCATCAAAGCAAAACAGCTATAGGATAAAGTATGAATAGCACAAGAAGGGTCTAGAAGGCAAAGCGAATCGAGGAAGCCACGAAAGCAAGCACTACCAATCATTGAGCCTCTTACAATCTGGTCGCGCGAGGTTGACGCCCCCGCGCAGTAAAGGAGGTAATATCCGTCCCCCGAGGATAGTTGTATGTACGATAGACGCGACCTCGTGTGTCGATACACGGCCGTACCATACGCCAGCACCTTGAGGCATGTAAATCTGTGCAACATCAATCAGCGCCCAGTGCACTATATTTCGACAATGAGAGGGACACCGCACGATAACATTGCCCGCATACTTGTGTCCGCCGATATGCGAAGTCATGAGAATCAACGCCCTCTTCGGGAGGCTTTCATCGAGCTCTTGGAGCGTCCGGCTCAACTCTGCTTCTTTCTCATCCCCGTCGGGGTAATCCTCTAATGGGGAACCAATCGGATCTTCGAGTTGCGTGTGAACGTCCCAGCCTTCGCCCTGCAAGGTTTGCGAAAAGGCTGATGGGCGGTGGACAGCGGATGAGTCACGAGTCAGCAGGTGGAGGGCCAGTCAAAAAAAAATTCTCATGTAAAGACAAAAAAAAAACGAGCGAACCATGCTCAAGTTTAGGCGCCACTACCGCGCATCGGACATCTCGCCTTCGGTGGGAACCTACGAAGAAGGCGCTGCCGTTAAGTACGGAATGGCAAGGCACGCACGCACGTTACGCACACATACACACACACGTACACACGTGTGTGGGTGTGGGTGTAGCTCGGCGGGAGAAGAACGCTCACAGATCAAGATCACGCATGTGTATGGGATAACCCAGGACTTGACCGCGCTCGCTTCCGAGGACGAACCCCTGCGCGGGACGCTCGGGTTGACAGAATTCCGCCACAGCTCGCGGGCGCCGTCCAAAGAACGCGGCACCTCGGTCACGACCTTATAATCGGGGAAAACGAGCACGGTCTCGTGGTCGTTGTCCTTCGACAGCGTGTCGTGGCTGCCGTTCAAAATGGACACGGCGTGCGTCTCCGAGTCTTTGAAGATGCCGGCGACGGCCGTCGGCAGTTGTAGTTGGGAGGTCGGCGGCGTTACGGGGGTGCTGGGCACCGTGCCCGGCGTGGAGGCGCCGGCGATCGTGATGGGCGCAGCTTTTTCTATAGTAGAGATGTGGGAGGCGAGCGAGCCTCGTTCGCCGGTAACCGTGTGCTCCCAATCGGATTTCCCAGTAGAAATGACTACCTGCTCGAGTTTATCAGATAAACATCCCCACAAGTCACGTTTATAAAGGACCGTGACGGACCTGGCGGCGGTAGGGCTTTACGGACCCCAGCATGTCAGAAGTCGTGTCGATCATCGACGCTATTCGTTTTGGATATTCCTCGTGGCCTGTGGTCCATATTGAGCGTATAAAAAAAATAAAAAAACAAAGGGATGAGCTTGCTTGCCATCGTCGCAGGGGTTGGGGCAATTTCGACAGTCAGCGAAGGACACGGGTACTCCAGCAGCTTCTAGAGCGGCATGCGTTTGTTCTGGGTCTTCCGCTGGGTTGAGAAGAACGGCGGCGAGCCGCTTAAGGCGATTCATAGGTTGTGGGGGAGAGTTACGAAGCTACAGCACAGCACCCGAGGACACCTCAACATAAAATTAAAATTGTGTTGTGTCTATAAACACGGCTATAATCGGCCCGGGACCGACAGGCAAAGTCAGGGCCAATTAATCAATCAAGCTAATCAAGTGTCCTGGGACGCCCTCGCAAAATTGAAACACAAAGTCCGAAGCTATCACCCCCATTCATCCGGGACAAACGGTGTAACGAGGTCGTACACATCCGCATTAAGACTTCCTTGTGCTTTTGGCCTGGTTGTTCGGCCCATGAGTCGTTCGATCAACCCCCGCCCTCCTCTCCGTCGCACCTCAGGCTCATCGTCGCCAACCGTTCCACGACTTGGTTGGCTAGGGTAAAGTTGGTCAATCATCTTTGCGAGCCTGCGAAGACCGCTTGATGAGTCACTAAGCGCCCGCCGCGAATCCTCCAGGGCCGACGTCAGATACATCGCCATACTGGGCATCGATATCGGCAACTTGGGCAATGGAGTGCGTGCGGTCGCCGGGATGGTGTAGTATTTCGATATTCGTGATTCTGGCCCATCACGGAGCAGGGCAGGTAAAGTTGATAAGCTGTATGAGTACGGCAGTACGTTAACGTCCGCAGAGCGATATTCAGATGGAGCCGGATGATCAATGGTGAGGTAAATGATGGTCCGCCAGTCTGATGCATTTTGGTGAAGCTGGGCAGAGATCAGAACGGTCCTCGCAGGACGCATGTGATCACGCACCTTGAAGAACTGAACCACAGTTCGCAGCTGTAACTCACCCTTTGTCACAGCTACAGCGTCAAGGGCTGGTTCGACCTGTGTGGCACTCAATTTTGCCATCAGTTTTAAGAGTTGCCGCCAACTCGGCGCCCGAATATGCAACGGTGGGGATTTCCCGTAGGGAAGAGATATAATGTTTGGCAAAGGACCCCGCATCTCGAGATTTTCCATTGGTGGCAAGTGGAACCCAAACGCTGTGATTGGGCGCAGTAAGTATAGCAAAGGTTTGCTCGCTCATTGATGGACGCGCTTACAAACGCCATAGAGCAACTCTGGCCCCACGAATTGGTTAGGTGTCACTAACGATCGTGCAGATTGAGTGGGGGGAGAAGAGGCGTCAGGAGCTTCTTCTTCCTCCTTCGAAGGAGACGTGTTTATTGCTGAAGCCTCAGGTTGCGGACTGGATTTCTGCGCTGGCGACGGCGAGTTCGCTTGGTCCGGTACGGAAAGTAGTAGTTCGTCGGCGGGTGCCGGTGTGGGTGATACCTGCTGGACGAGTGGTCGCACCATCGCATTCGGGTCGAAATGCTCCACCCCTGCGGAGCCGCAATGAACCATGAAATTTAGAGGTGACGCGTTGCATCCGCACGTACCAGTTTTCTTTCCAACGACGTCGGCATAACGCGGCAGTGGGGGGAATTCCGGTGGGCTTGGATCCGCTTTGTGGATATTCTCTGTCTTCGTCGGTGTACTACGCCCATTTTCGTACTCGGCAGCTTCCAGTCTCCGGGCGAGGGCCTCATCGTCTTTGAGTTGCGCGTCGACCGGTGACGGCGCAGGCAACGGAGATGGTGCGTGTGAACTTGACCTCGAACTAAATGAGTATGCGTCCCACGGTTTCACAGGAGAAGACAAGGACACGTTGTCACTATCAATAATCAACGGGCTAGGCTGTAATTTCGGGAGCACCGGTCGTGGCGGCAAATCGAGAAGCGATTCTTCAAGCGCCCGAGCGAGCTCTTCATCGTGGGAAAGAAGTGAGTCCGTATACTCTCTCTCCGCGTGCGCAGACAACTCCAGAGCGAGCTCTAACTCCTCTTCCTCATTCATTCCAAGTTGCCTTTCAACGGGTAGGGTAACAGGGCGCGAGGTCTGCGGGGCAGTTTCGCCAGTGTCCGGGGGCCCATTTGTGGGGGGGTCGGCCTTCGCGCTGGGCGTGGCACGCGATTGTTGTGAGAACGTCTTGGACGTCACATTACACGAAGCAGAGCGTGCACCCCGAGGCTTCTGCGGCAGTACTGGTGGGGGCGGTGGTTGCGATGCTGATGGGCCGTGTTGATTTGGAAGCGATGGCTGGGATTTGGATCGTAGCATTGAATTGGGTCGAACGAGGGCAGGCGGTGGGGGGACAAACGGTGGAGGCTTGGGTGGTAACATCGGAGAGATTAAAGGTGAAGGTGAGGTTGTAATCGGTGTCTTTGGTGGAAGAGGAGGCCCTCCAGGTTGCTGTTTTGGTAATACTGATGATGGAGCTTGTGGTAGTTGTGGTGGTGGTGGTGGCGGCGGCGGCGGCGGCTGGAGGTCGCGATAAGGTGAGGGGTTTACCGCATAATACTATGGAATGACACTAACTGGTAGGAATGTAGGAGGATCCTTAGCCGTAGGATGGGGCCCAGTGCCAGGATCAGAATACAGTAACCCATTGGCGGTACCAGTGACTGATATGGTTTGGTGACGTCCGTAACCTGGTCTTAAGCTAAGTGGGATTGTCGGAAAGGGAGGGTGCGACTGCGTTGGTTCTGTTGAAGAGCGGGTACGTACACCGTCGTGGGGCTGATAAGCCATGCTGGAGGACACTATAGCGGTTGGGGACAAATATGATCTTTTGACCAGACATCAACCCACCTCGATATACAAACAGGGACTAGTCAGGTTAAGCTTAGGGGGTGGCTGTAGCTACGAGAGAGATGAGGCCTGTGAGGGGGCACGGGTTGTTTCAACGCCAACGCGTCGTCCGCGCGCTGTGTGAATAAACCCATATCCGGCCTCACAGCGCTCAATCAATGGCGCTTGTCTGACAGAACGACATCGGGCGACCGGGCGACTAACTCTAGCATACAAAATGCAGGGATGGACAATGCGAGGAAGGATGACGAGGGGAGTGACGAGAAACTGAAGAGAACGTGTTGGGGCTGATGATGCGTAGCGAAAGGTAGCATAACAGAAAAGAACAGAATGCAGGGGTGTGTATCAACATGACCGAACGAATAATATGCAAATGGGTGGATGAGTGTACAGTAACGTAATTATGGCATTCGGCATTCACTTTACCCGACTGGGAGCGTTTATCGCTGCGTCGTACCTGCTTTCACCTTGCCAACGACGGAGGTGTGTGCGGTCGATGTTTTAAATCCGAGCTCCCGCATAGCAGCCAGCAAGTCAGCTTTTTGAAGCGGTTTCGAGAGCGACGCGGCAAACAGCGCACTTGCTTCGCCTATGTCGGCCCCGCTGTAAGCACTGACAGCGATGATCGGGGTGCTTGTATTTTTGTTGTTAGTACTTTTGATGTACCGGGCAGCGCTTTCGCCATCGACTGTGGGTGTGGTGTTAAGCAACTGGAACATATAAATTAGAAATGACGTGGTCACACACCAACTGGCATATGAAGATCCATCAGGATGCAATCGAATTCTGCGTTAATCTAGTTAGACAAGGACCCGAATGGCGGACATATGCAAACACGCAACTGATGTCGCCCATTGCGACGCCGATAGCTTCAGAACCGTCTGCCACAACAACGCATCGGCAACCAAGTCGGCTGAGCAGCGTTTCAATGATCTTTGCTGTAATTGGATTGTCCTCTGCAAGCAAACATGTCACGGCGCGATCACTCGGGTCTGGACCTCTCTTGAGGTCGATGGAAGCCACAGAGGACGGGGTATTAGTGACCTCGATATGGCCGGATGTGGTGTGACCGATGGAGGCAGGCCACGTGTCGGATAAAGAACCTTCCCCCATACTCGACGAAACGGACGCCGTGCGTAGACGACTGGGCATGGTGTTCCGGCGGACCACGTCGGCGTCCATATGATTCTGCTTGAATCGCTCGACAGCGCCAAATTCGGAAGGTTTACGAATATGACTAGCAACGCTACCAGGAGTAGACGGTGGGACACTACCGCGAGAAGGCGACGACGCGATAGAAGAGCAAGATGTTGCGGGGGATGGGGGGTTCGTGATTGATGGCTTGCCTTCAAACGAAGTGACCACGCTTGAAGGTACCTTCTTCTTGACTGACATGCTTCGCTTCCGTGTGTGTGCGCCGCCAGATTCGGACAGTGTATGTGTTATGGGTGCCATCTGGTCCGTCCGCAATTTCCTTATCATATCATCATTGGCTTGTTTGAGTACCTGCAAGTTCTTGAAGGCGAAAGTACCGAACTCGTCGTCTGGTGTCTGAGCATCACGTCCTCGTGGAACTGGAACAGCCTCAGAATGCGGAACGTCAATACTAATGCAATTAGGCTGCAAAGAAGACGGGGTTGTAGGCACGGGGTGATCGTCCTCAAAGAGTTGGAGAATGGCACCACGCGGGTCGAAGTAATCCGTGGACTCTGGGTCAGTTACTTGAGGGATGAACGCCGCCTCGGTCGTGGTAACCTTATCCCATTCGATATCAGCAAACCATGGGTGTGCCTTAACCTCATCGGCCCCATTGGTACCAAGACGTCGTTGAGGGTCCACAGTCAACAATCGCTCCATGAGGTCTCGTGCCTCAGGCAAGTAATCGACGTACTCTTCCAGCCATTCGACCCGTCTGGAAAGGATGTTTTCAAACACCTTCTCCGGCGTTTCATCATGAAAAGGGGGTGCGCCATAGAGGAACTCATATGTGATGACTCCAAGCGCCCACTATCGAAATATGTCAACTCCTTGCCCCAATCGTTTAGCAGTCAAAAACCAAACCTACCCAGTCGACGGCGGCGTCATCACCACGAAGGCCAAGAATTGTTTCCGGGGCCAGATAGTCAGGCGTGCCAACAAACTTCTGCTCGCCGGTATTCGTACCACTTCCTCCTGGCGAAGAATGTGAGCGTAGGTCGTTCGTCAGCTCCGTAGCGAACGATTGCAGTGGACTCTCGTTCGTCTGGCCTCCAGCTCGACGTGCGAAAAAGTTAGAAAAAGAATCAGAACCACTAGATTCACTGACGTCGTCCGTGGACGACAGGAATGAATTCGTTCTTTGGCGATGTATCGGAGCGGGTTGTTGATTGAAGTACGAACTTCCACCAATGATGTCGGCGGAGATGAGAGGCGATGACAGATACGCCGCATCCATGGATGGTGGGCGGGAGTGTGGACTATAACGGGCCCGGGCCGCACGGCCACCTCGCTCCAACGGCATCAACTGGGCTTCGCGAGTCTGACGCCCTAGGAGACCAATCCTACTCAGACCAAAATCGGTCAGTTTGAGATGGCCATGCTGGTCGATGAGCAAGTTATCCGGTTTCAGATCGCTAATTGCATCATATCAGTCAAGTGAAGGCAGTGAAAGCCCGTGTCAGCGTACCGGTGAATGATTCCCCTTTGATGTAGATATTCCAAGCCGAGAACTACTTCTGCAACATAATTCTTCGCCCACTCCTCTGGTAGTGCACCCAGGGACTTGATGAGTGCCGCACAGTCGCCGCCATTGAGATATTCCATGACCAAATATAAATTGTCTTTGCTCTGGAAAGTGAAAAATAATTTCGCGACGAATGGGGATTCGGCCTGCTTCATCAGAATCATACGTTCAGCTTTCACGTTTGTGATTTGATTCTTCGCTATCATATCCGCCTTCTTCAGCACCTTGATGGCATAGTAGTCGCCTGTCGCCTTCTTTTTAGCCAAGAAGACAGAGCCGAAAGCTCCTTTGCTGATAGGCTTGATAACCTCGAAGTCTTTGATCGACGTCGGCGCGTTGCGCGAGAGGGGAGTAGCAGAAGGAAGACGAGGTGAAACTGGTCCACTAGATACGGGCAGAGTGACTGGACTGAGAACCGGATTGATGGTGGAATGGCGGCGGTGCGAGCGACGAGTCCCAGGGAGTTCCAGTGGCGGATTTAGAGGAGACATCTGTTGGGAGGCTTCCAAATTCTGAGCAGACTTTCGAGGACGTACGGTCTTCGTGACACTATCGTTTAGATCCATATAGGGCGGGTTGCAGTCATCCTGGGGGTCAGACGCAATAATCGGGGCCGCCAGGGCCAAGGGAGACGACACCGAGGATGGCGTGGACGAACGCGTCTGCAGCGATATACCTTGCCATGGGAATGCTACAGGAGGCGGTAGAGGTTGCGGCGCAGACGAGATAATAGAAAGGGACTTCTCTGTAGTAGGGCCTGCAGGAATAGGAGGGGTGGAAGCCAAAGGAGTTGGGTCCAAGGAAGCACCGTTTCCACCTCCGAAAGCATACTCAGAAATGGTACTGGATCGGTCGTCCTCTGCCTGCAGATGGCCGGTAAAATACTCTGCGTTTTCATCGCCAGGCTCTTCGTCTTCTTCTTCCTCCTCCTCATCTTCTTCATCCTCGTATGGTTCAAGAGCTTCTGCCACGCGCTCCTCCCACTCTTGTCGTACTTTCTCAGAGTACCTGATAGTATTCTGTAGACGTATGACCGTGTCGATCTTCTGCCTCATCACTCGTTCGGCGTCCTGTACTAGCTGGCCAAGGCCGCTATCCGACGTCGCAGGCTTCAACCAATTACGGATTTGCGTGATCTTCCTCTCTGAGCTAGGCGATAAAAGACGCTGCCGCTCAATTGGCTCCTTTGCTTCGTCTTCTTTCAGCACAGGGACGGAGATCTCTAGCGCAACTTGCAGCGTATCCTCAAGTTGTTCGATTAGACGCCGCTGCATCTTCTTGACGCCAATGCGTTGCATCTTATTGATGCGGAAAAGCTGTAAAGGCGAGGAGGAAATGGGAGAACTCGATGGTGAGAGGATGGGGAGCCCACGGTACTCGGGGCTTGTCACTGGGGAAGAACGATCCAGGGCTGTGGAAATGTCGCGGATAGTGTTACGGAGCTCCGCTATTGACTCGTTACACTCCCCAATCTCTGCCTCTAGACGATGGGTTTCACTGCAGGTTTCGTTGTGCTTCTCAAAGTACCACTGAGGGATGCTGTTCTCGCAAATGCGACATAAGATCGGCGTAACGTTAATGGGACGTGCAAAAGGGAAGGGCATTGATGTCTCCTGACCCTGGATCTCTGGCAAGGACCCCAGAGAGACAGAAGTATTTGGAGGTTGTGTATCGCCATCGTCCTCCACATGGATGGAAGGTTGCAAGTACTCAGGAGGACCACAGGGCTTGATCACCCACATGGTATGAGAAAGTGTTCCCTCTTCCCTGTCGACCACCATCATGCCTTTCCCTTCCATCAGTTGGTAGAGAGCGCTGTTTGTATCGTCGCGTTCGTCGTAGGATTCTATCCGAAGGAAGAATCGGACCTCCACGGTGTGTGAGTCGTCCTCCCGTAGCGTCTGTGTTGCAACTTGAAATACCGACACATCTTGAGGCGCGAGAAGTCGAGATATCCGTGTGCCTTGTAACTCGTCCGGGTCCGTGCTGGTTATTGTTAGTGGGCTCAAACACAGATGGACAAACGGCCGACATACCCAACGACGACCACCCAAGCGTAATTAAGCCAGATGATGTGATCTCCATCCAGGTTGAGCTCCATGACAATATTACGATTTTGGGCAGTCTCAGCTTGTAATCGTAGTCGCTCCGTCGCCAGGACTCGCGCCGACTCGGCGGTGTCTAGGGTTTTCGATGACGACGCCCTTGATGGCTCAGGCGGCGCAACGGATAAAGATTGAACCTCGTCTCGTGGCCGCTTTCCTTGACTTGTAGGGCGGGATAGACGTAAGCGGGGGTCTTCCTCTGGGGCTAGCCGGGGAGTCGGCGCAGGTGGGGGGATGTGGTCATCTGCCGGCTTCATTACGAAAAGCAACGCCTCATCCTGTTCGTCATCGTTGTCATCAAAGTTCCAAAACTGCTTCTCCGCTTCCCACCACTCGACAACGCGACTGAGGCTGGCGACTGCAAGGAGTACCTGCACATACCAGTTGCGGCCCTGCCAATCTGGATGGTCGTCCCATGCTTTGCCAATCATTTGCACTCTCTGTACGATGGCCTCGACGCTCTTGGGCTGCGACGTAAGCTGGGCAACGGTCATATCTATGACGTCGGTCGCGACCGATATGAGTTCATAGAGATTGTTCATGATAGGATCAACGGGATTGTCAACAAGGATGCGGGAAGAACGGCGGTTGCTTGATGAGGCAGGATTGGAAAGGGATTCGGTGAAACTAGAATGGTTGTTCGGGGGAAGGGGTGAGCGGGAGCGAGAAGTGGAACGGGAACTATGGCCAGAGCGGGTGGGACGTATGGGAATGTGAATGGAACGTGATAGGCGACGAGAAGCAATGCCACCAGACGACCACGACGCATTTGCAGCAGCGCTCTGTTTACGTGGACTTGTAGTCCCTTCTCCCGCTTGGGAAGATCCGGCCGCCGAGTTAGAACTGGTTATGAGTGGAGGAGCCGGAGACCTATCCCAGGAGATAGTGGCCTGCCTGCGAATGAGACCCGGACTAGAGGAAGATAGTGAGGCTGCATGGAGTCCAGGGGAGGAAGAGGAATGTGTTAGAGAAGGTGGGCTGCGGGGGGTTGCGTCGAGGGACGCACGCTGTCGACTGTGATTCGCTTCTAGCTCGGCCTCGTAGCCACCGTCTGAGCTAGCGTCGTCCGAGAGAAACGCAGAAGCAGACCTGGGCTCTGCCTGCTGAAGGACGAATGCCTCACGAAGAAATTCAGGATCGGGAGATTGCTGATCACGATCACGCTCGCGTTGCTCTCGTTCGAGCTCGCCCTCACGGAGTTTCTCCTCAAAGAAGGAAGTGATAGAGTTTGTGACACGTTGTAGCTCCTTGTCGCACTCCTGCTTGGCGGCCTTGAGGCGTCTGGTTACATGTCGGCGGACGAAAGGCATGGAAACTGTATTCGATCCGGAGCCATGTGTGCTGCCCGAGCTGACTGAGGGAGCAACTACGGGCGCAAGGGAGGTCTCTGGGGAAAAAACGAGAGGGCTGGGGACCTGACGACGGGGAGGGAGTGGCTCAGACATGAGCGACGAAGGGTCGCACACCCCGATGGGGAGGGGGTGACAAGAGGAGAGGAGAGGACAGAATGTAGAGTGAAGGGGGACGGATTGAGGGGAGGAGAAAAGAGAGCGAGGACGCTTAAGCACGGGCACGGGCTCTAGTGCCAATCGAGCGGGAGATTATCATCAAACCCGTCACACCCTGTCCAGGGTCCCCCCCCTCCTCCCCCGTCCTCCGCGGCTCTCACTCCCACTGCTTCCCCATGCTCTCCCTCTTATCTCGTGCTCGTTCTACCTTGTTTTCAACCCCGGTGGCCGTTCAGACCGCTTCCCTCGTCATTCCTCGCAAAAACCGCGAATTCGCTAGGGCTACAGAATCAACCCACGATGATACAGACGTCGCAGGACGACCACAAACCACAAGCAACGCGGGCATGGACCAGATCACCAACATCCTTGACAACGCTGCCTTATCCGAGTCACCTCGGTCCGACAACTACAGCAGTAAGCTGCTCGTTGCCTCTGCATCACAACCGCCCTACACTCAACCTCTCTTCTGTCCCTAGCTGGCCCAAAGTACCAACGCGCCAGGAAAGGCAGACTTCTCCAAGGCCTACACGTACGTTCCCGAGCAATGTTCAATTTTTTTTTCAAGTACTCATCTTCGTCCGACCAATTCAGTTTTTGAAACCTACGGACCTTCTTGTCCGCGAAGATCCTTTCCGCCACAAGCGTGCCTTGCTCGGGCCAGGGGCCGCCGAGTCACGTAGGAACGACTGGTTCTACCAGCTGGGTATCGATCCTCTTGACGAAGCTACGAATCCTCGGCTTTTATCTTACTTCGTCTCCGACATGGGCAAGGTGAAAAGTCGCGCGGAGACCAAGTTGACATGGCGTAATCAGCGACGTCTCACCAAAGCGATTCGCAGGGCCAAGATGATGGGCGTTATGCCTATCCTCAACAAGCAAATATCGTCATACAAGGGTACTGCACTACTGTAGATTTCTACCGGTTGGGGTTGGCCCTTTCAACTAAGCACCTTCCCTGGGCCCTATTTCGAAATGAATGTCACGTCACATCACACCGCCGCCTTGTCGACAAGCCACGGACCTGGTACATACGTACATTCGCCGCACGTATCCAACTTCCACACGTGTTGGTTTATAAAAAGTTGTTTGCTCGGGAACCGTTCAGGAATGAGTCGTACCCATCTCGGCCGGTCTCGGTCGACCCTACGAGTTCTCATCAAGACGCGGTTTCATATCCCCAGTCACACCGCAGGCCGCCTGACGATGCCATTTTTCTTCGGAGATCTCCTTCACGAGCAGGATCCATCATAAATCTCAGTTCTGGGACTGGGCTATTGTTCTTGATATCAGCCGAGCATTGCCTGCCTCGTGCCCGCGAGTACTGCTGGGATCAGAAGGTAATAAAATTTCCCGAAAAATGACTCGGCAAGGGCCGCCAGGATATTGCTTAAACAGCGAACTACATTTACTCTGCACCTGTTGGCATTCTGTAACGTTGAGGGAAGGTTGGAATCAGACCTCAGTCATTGGAAGAAACCTGTGGAAAGGTCATGGGAGTCGTGAAATCGATTCCAAGCAAGGGTGAAGGAAATAGGATGAGACGACGCGGCTCTGTGCCGCACCATAGTACTGCATTGGCCAACAATAACAGTGTTTCAGGTGGCCACTGTATCGATCAACCCTCTTGATGTAGTTGGTCATATGATGATTTAAGACGCAAAATGTTGGCATCAGCCATCCCAGCTTGCAGTTAGTGGCGCCGCAAATCTGTTAAACGTGAAGTGCGGAGTGTGCGGGAAACGGCCGTACGCGGGTGAGTAGACGGGTTGAATGTAGATACCGTCGCCGCCGTGCACGCGCCAACGACGGACTGAGCCTAAACAGGCTAGGGAGGAGAGCACAAGCGCCGAAATGGAGCTCGGGACCGCGAAGTTAGTGAAGAGGTCGACGGAGAGCAACCCGAGCGCGGCGCCGGCTCGATCATGGAGCCACCATAGGACGAGTTGCATGATGATCCGCTATCGCCTTCTGCCAAGCCTTCCAGGCCCCAAGTAGGCCGCTGATTGTGTGCACAGGGCCCGTACATCTCAGGGGGACGCTAAGCGCGGAATCGGGCATTGGCATGATGGTATCGGTGTCGTGTGATCATGCGACGACGGCAATCATGCAAGGCGTTCAGGAAGGGCGCAGACGAATTCACCGTTGACGATGGCGGACCATCTGTTTGAGCGTGAGAGATCAAAAGTAGAACGTAAAGCGCAGCCAAGAAATTGACCAAGAGTGGTTGCTCGTCGAGATGGCAGGACAGAGGAAGAGCAGCGCTTATATCACAGAGTCACAGTGTGCGCGCGGTCTCATTTGGCGTAATCTTAGGTGCCAATTATCGGAGGGGTAAACAAGCGTGGACATACCTGGTAACTCTGAAAATTTCAACAGCCGAGAGTCGGTGTGCAAAACAGCCGAAGCACATGGGGAAAAAACCGGGGGCGAGTTTTATAATGATAGAAGAGAAAGCGATGACCAGATTTACACAGGTTCACAACTCCGCGAGAAGCATGGTCCCCAAGTTTTGAACCACCTGATCCCCCATTGCCTTCTCTACGGCTTCCTCTAGATGGCGTTTTGGGTCCTGTTTTCCGACGTGCCGCGTCTTGAGTTGCTCTGGTGTTAGCGTAGCTTCTTCTTGTAGAGACTTGTTGTAGGCTCCGGACAGCGAAAGCATCGACTGGCACCAGCGAAACGAGGTCACCATCGCGGTCTTTGAACGGATCAAGGTCGGGTCACGTACCTTGATTGCCTTCTCATTACTTTCTTTGTGAAGCTTGAAGTCACGCAGCTTTAAGCCTTCTGTCCAATTCCGCTTGTGTAAATTCATAAGCATCGCTTGCTCGAGCTCCGTTTTGCGATAATTGACGGCTATCGAGTAGTAGTGTCGATTCAAGCCATGTATTAAAGCTTGAATTGAAGGCTTATTAATGTGTCCGATATTAGAGGTCGTCTGACGAGGTTCCTGGCCTGACAAGACAGATTGTGGTGTAATGGTCCGGAAAGCATCAATCACCACCTTGCCCTTGACCGACTGAATAGGGTCAACAACTACTGCAATAGAGCGATGATCGAGAGATTCAAAGGACTAAAAGGCATTAAAGCTCTGGAGTAATTGTAAAATGATACCGCGAACCTGTTGCGTCTGCACATCAACACTTGAAAGCCAGCACCCAAACCCTGGATGTGAGTGATACCAACCGACGACCATCTCCGAGCTGGTAGGACGATCAGACGGACCATAAAAGCAGCGGCGATATACCAGGAAAGAAGAACGAACCGACCAGTCTGCTTGAGCATATCAACCATTTTCGTTTGGAAAACGTGGTCGACTGATTCCACAGAGACGGTAGTCCCCGACTGAGGCATTGCGAATACGTCGATGACCTGGACGGTGTACTCGTCCACGAATTCACCGAGCATAAGACCCATGACCTCCATCGGAACACCCGCTCGACCATGTTTCAACATCTGCGAGCACAGTCAGTGCTGTGTAAGGGAAAGCATACGGAAACGGACCTTGAGAAGAGCGAGCGATGAGATATGTATAACTTCACCACTGGGGTACACGCGTTGGCTTGAGGACGAAGTTTAACGAAAGTACGCACTTGTCTGGCACCGTAGGTTCTTGGGGAGGACCTGCAGCCGCACCTCCCCGGACAGCTTGGGCAAACATACGCTCGAAGGTTGCATCCATGATCGCAGAAAGTTTCTAGTTCTAATGTTATAGAGAGTGTGCAGCTAACACGAGCGAGCAGCTGACGCGTCGGGATTATTTGGCGTTGTTAATCAAATTGGCTTTAGAGCTGATTGTCGGGCCGGAATTACCGGCACAACATGCCCTCCAGCGAACTCACAGATGCGCTGAACCCCTTCATAGGACAGCAAAGACAACCTCACTATTCTTCAGACCAGCATCAATATCCTTCCCAGTCTTTCCATACTCCACCGCCACAATCTTCTCTCACTCCTCATAGTAGTGAATTAGAGT
>Ga0137390_10001817_pt1 | contig 16491 bp, 11 predicted proteins | sample 15con2h24AmetaG_FD_104937 | JGI IMG/M metagenome (GOLD analysis project Ga0137390, IMG submission 104937) | Vadose zone soil microbial communities from Angelo Coast Range Reserve, California, USA - 15con2h2.4A metaG | ecosystem: Environmental > Terrestrial > Soil > Vadose zone > Saprolite... | reverse complement strand
CAGCCACATCCCCAGCCGATCGGGTTTCGGGACTTCATCTCTGGTTGCCAAAAACGGCCCGAGCGGAGCGAACGTGTCCGCGCTCTTTCCCTTCATCCACTGACCGCCCCTCTCCAACTGGAAACTCCGCTCGGAATAATCGTTATGCAGCGCATAACCCGCGATGAATTTGCTGGCTTGTTCTTTTGGCACATAGCTGGCCTCTTTTTCGATAATCACGGCCAGTTCCACCTCCCAGTCGACTTTCTCCGCGCCCCTGGGAATCACGAGTGCATCGTTTGGCCCCACCAGCGAGGATGTGGCTTTGAAGAACAGCACTGGCTCGGATGGAAGCTGCATCCCGCTTTCGGCCGCGTGATCGCGATAATTGAGTCCAACACAAACGATCTTGCTCGGGCGGCGGATGGGCGGTCCCAGGCGTAACGCTGAGCCGACGCGACGCGCGGTGGGGGCGTGGCCCTCCAGCCACTGTCGCAGCCGCGCCAGGCCGCCGCTTCCAAAAAACTCCTCGTCATAGTCGGAAACAAAGCTCTCGACATCAAGCCGGGTCTGATCATCAAACAGAACGCCCGGCTTCTCTCTTCCTGGTTCACCAAATCGAATGAGTTTCATGGTCTGAGCGAGTGTTTATAACAGCGCATCGCAGTCCTCCCACATGCCCTCTTGGAAATCGCGTATGAATTCGTCCAGACTGCCTGCTCTTGTCTGGCACCTATTCCACGAATTGCCTGGAAAGCGGCTCTTATGGCTGGCCTCCTCGAACTGCAATGAGACGATTCGCTTCTCAGAAGCTGGAGATGCTGTTCGCTGTGGCAAGTTTGTTTCCGCTCTCTGCAATCAGCTGGCTCCCCAGTTTGGCGAAACGCTCACGTAGGAATGATCCAACGCGGCGATCGAAGCGCACCCCAGCAGCCGGAGCGTGCGCTCGACGTCGGCGCGCAGGATTTCTAGAGCCTGCGTCACGCCGGCCTCACCCGTAACCGCCAGTCCATAGGCGTACGCGCGCCCGCACAGAACCGCGCGAGCACCCAGACAGATCGCCTTCACGATGTCCGCGCCGCGGCGAATGCCGCCGTCCATCAACACCTCCGCGCGGCCATTCACGGCCTCCACGACTTCCGGAAGCGCTCTCAACGAAGCAGCCACGCAATCGAGCTGACGTCCTCCGTGGTTCGAGACCACCACGGCGGCAGCTCCTTCGTCGACGGCCCGGCGCGCGTCGTCACCGGTTAGGACACCCTTCACCACAATCGGGCCGTGCCAAAGATCGCGGATCCAACGCAAATCTTCCCAACACACCGCGGAGCTCGCCAGGGCCGCGCTGACGTCGACGAGCGGCATTGGTCCGCGGCCGGGTATGACAACGTTCGGCAGTCTTGGCACGCCACCATCGAGCAGAAATCTGGTCAGCCAACCTGGGTGCATGGCAATCTCCGGGAGAAACCGGGCCTTTGCCAGCGGGCTGCCGCTCAGTAACTCCTTCACGCCGTTGCGGAAGTCCCGCTCACGCATTCCGGCCACGGGTGTGTCGATGGTGACAACCAAGGCGGAGAAACCGGCAGTTCGAGCCCGCTCGATCGCGCTTTCAGCGACCTCTCGCCCACCCAATAAATAGAGCTGGTAGAGAACGGGTCCGGAGGAGCTTGCTTTCACGTTTTCCAGTGAATGGCCAGAAATGGTCGAGAGAATATAGGCGGTGCCTGCAAGACCGGCTGCTCGCGCGGCCGCGACTTCGCCACCGGGGTGCATCAGGCGGCTGTAGCCTACGGGCGCCAGCAGCGCAGGGAAAGAGACTTCGAATCCCAGTAAACGCGTGCGCAACTCACACTGAGGCACGGTCACGGCCTGACGTGGCCGAAAGGTGACCTCCTCAAACGCGCGGCAATTCTCGCGCAGTGTAACTTCACCTTCCGCGCCGCCGTCCAGGTAGTCGAAAACCGGCTTCGGCAGCCGGCGGCGGGCTAGGGGACGGAGATCCGCGATGCTCGCGACGCGAGAGGATGCCACGGCGCGAGACGGCTTTGTCATCCGTAATTTCAATATCTGGACCTCAGTAAGTTCCTAGGGAACCTTAGGTTCATCGATTTGCCTTTGAAACCTGAATCCTCCGCATAACGAACCACATCCCTACGCCGCGGTTCTTTCCCCCGCACTCCGCCTTCCCGCGGAGCGGCAATACCGCGGCGCAGGTCAGCTTTCCAGTACGAAAATTCTCTCCATGGGAAGCCATTTCTCCCCGGGTTTCGCCTGGGGCAATGATTGCTGGAACCTCCACATCAGGTTTTCCCACTCCTGCACTTTCGGGTTGGATTGATCGGCCCTGCCCTTGGCTTCGAAAGAGAAATATTCATTCACATCCATGATCATGAACATCCGCGTGCCGAGCAGATAAATCTCCAAGTCTTGAATGCCCGAGTCCTTGATGCTCCGCGTGATTTCGGGCCAGATTTTTTCGTGATATCGCCGGTATTCCGCGATCAGCTTTGGATCGTCCTTCAGGTCCAGTGTCAAACAGAAGCGCCGGTTCATTTGGTTGTGCCCACTCCCATCTCCGTGGCTTGATCTTTGTTCATTCCACAACACGGACCTTGGAACCTATCAGAGCATAGTAAGCAATGAACGCATAGGCGGCCAAAGGCACTAAGTAGGCCAAGGCAAGGCTCCGAAATGTTTCGGAGAGCAAGCCCATGGCTGGAGCGAAAACCGCTCCGCCGACAATGGCCATGACCAGCAAGGACCCGCCGATTTTTGTGTTTGCTCCGAGCCCCTTTAGACCTAGCGCAAAAATGGTTGGGAACATCAAGGACATAAAAAAACTAGTCAGAAAAATTGCCCACAATCCCGCCCAACCGGGGGATGAAACTCCAACGGCAACGAGTGCGACATTGATGAGGCTGTAAATTCCCATCAACCGGTTTGGAGGGATAAACTTCATCAAATAGGAGGAAGCAAATCGGCCTACACCGAATGCAGCAAGCGTCCCAGTCAGGAAGTACCCTGCGATCTTCTCCGGTCGATGGGTATAGTCCTGAACATACTGGATGAAATAACTCCATGTGCCAACCTGGGCGCCCACGTACATGAATTGCGCAACGACGGCCAGGAGGAAGTGGCGATACCGGAGCAGATCCATAATTCTTCCGCGATCTTCATTACCGGCTTCAGATTCTCCCCGAATCACGGGAAATTTCGTACGGGCTATTAACGCAGCCCATGCGAACGCGATAAGTCCGAGGACAACATAGGGCCGAACTACTCTCAGCGTCTCGAGCCGTAAGTAGGCGTCATACTGATGGTTGGCCTGCATCGCGGTGATTTGTTGAGGGTTCAACTCGACACCGGAAAAGATGAAAATCGTGCCGAGAAGAACACCGGTGATCGCGCCGATCGGGTTGAAGGCTTGCGAAAAGTTCAAGCGGCGTTCTGACGTTTCCGGATCACCACACTGTGCGATGAATGGATTGGAAGCCGTTTCCAGAAAGGAGAGCCCGCTGGCGATGACGAACAGGGCAAGAAGAAAGAAGGAATAGCGCCCAGCCAGAGCTGCCGGCCAGAACAGGAACGAGCCCGCTCCAAAAAGTACGAGTCCTGTGATGAACCCCGCCCTGTAGCCCAACTTGCGCATCAACAGTGCAGCTGGCACGGCCAGCAGGAAGTACCCCATGTAAAACGCGGACTGGATCAATCCCGCCTGGAATCGCGTGATCGCGAAAGACTTCATAAAGTGACGGATGAGCACATCATTGAGGTTATTGGGAATTCCCCAAAGGAAGAACAGAGTTGTCACCAAGAAAAACGGGAGAAAGTTGCCCTGCGGAAAGAGTGTTCCGCCAGCCCGCTCATTTGCAGTAACTTCCGACGTTCTGGGCGTTGAGGTCAGCATTACAGGGCCTTCCTTTGCTTCTAGTTTGTGCCGGTCATACTGCAATTGTTTCCGGATGAATTCGCCTTAGGTTAAAGCACGGTCCAGGTGAACATAACCGCCTTCCACGAAGACATGCTGGCCGGTGGTGTGCCCGGACTTGGCGGAAATCAAAAATACCGCCGCCGCCGCGATTTCCTCTGCGGTGGTCATTCGCTTGCCCAGTGGGATCTTCGCGACGATAGCCGCCAGTTTCTGGTCGGGATTTTGAAAGGTGTCAAGCCATTGCCGGTAAAGGGGCGTCATGACTTCCGCCGGGACAACGGTGTTGACGCGGACGCCGCTGGGCAATAACTCCGCGGCCCAGTCCCGGGTCAGGGCAAGGATTGCCCCTTTCGATGCGGCGTAGCCGGATGTGCCGCCTTGCCCCGTGAATGCTACCTTGGAGGCGATGTTGACGATAGCTCCCGTTGCGGCCTTGAGCGAGGGCAGCGCGTAATGCGCCATATTGTAGTAGTGCAGCAGATTGCGCCCGAGCGACACAACAAACTCTTCGGGTCCACCCTTTTCGAGACCCACACCATCGTTGACGCCGGCATTGTTAACCAAAGCGTCGAGTCGATTGGCCACGCTGAGCGTGCGTTCGATTGCCGCGGCGCAGTCGGCTGCGGAACAAAGATCAATCTGGATAAAGTGGCTGGGCAGGCCATCGCGGCTCAACTCCGCGCGCAGACTCTCCGCCGCTGCAGCGTCGCGGTCCAGAATCACAGGGACTGCACGTTCCTTCGCCAAGACACCTGTAATCGCCGCACCGATCCCTTTTGCGCCACCGGTGACGATCACGACCTTATCTTTTAGTTGCAGGTCGATGGGTTAGCCTCGCAAGTTAAAAAAACCGCCATCCAACGGATAATCCGAGCCGGTGATGAAGGATGCTTCATCCGAACACAGGAAGAGGGCGAGCGAGGCCACTTCATCCGGCTCCGCCATTCTCCCAATGGGTTGCGCCTTGGACAGTTTCTCGAACATTACTTTTTCTCGTCCGGGATAAGTATTTCGCAGGTAGCCATCAACAAATGCCGTGTGGACCCTGGCCGGTGAGATGCAATTACATCGAATGTTATGGCACAGATAGTCTTTTGCGACGGAGTACGTCATGGCGATCACCGCGCCTTTACTCATCGAATAGGCGAAGCGGTCGGAAAGACCTGAGGATCCCGCAATGGAAGCCATGTTCAGTATCACGCCGCCGCCGCTGGCTTTCATGTGCCCAATGGAAGCGAACATGCAATTGTAGAATCCCTTCACGTTCACTCGGAAAATACGATCGAAGTCCGTTTCCGTCGTGCTTTCCAGTGATCCAATGTGCGAGATGCCAGCGTTGTTCACAAGAACGTGAATGCGTCCTAGGCGGGAGAGTTCATCGAATCTGGAAGAGACTTCTTCCTGGTCCGTTACATCGCACGGAAGAGCCGACGCATTTCCGCCCGCGGCAGTAATTTGTTGGCAAGCTGCTGTCGCATCTTTCTCGTTCACGTCCAGAATGCGGACCGTAGCGCCATTCGCAGCGAATCTCAGGGCGATGGCTCGTCCAATGCCGCTGCCGCCACCGGTTACGACAGCGACTTTGCCGTCCAGTCGGAAACTCTTCGTATGGGTGTCTTGATTTGTCAGAGAGAAACGCCTCTTTTCCAGGGGATGAAATCTTCTTGCCCCTTTAGCTCAGCTTTGGTTTGGACCTCGCCGTTTGCAACTCTAATCACATACTCCAGGATGGCTTCGCCCATCTGCTCGATCGTTGTTTCTCCCGAGATAATGCCACCTGTGTCGATATCAATGATGTCTGACATGCGCTCAGCCAACCCTGAATTGGTCGAAAGCTTTACGACTGGCGTGATGGGATTCCCTGTTGGTGTGCCCAGGCCCGTCGTAAACAAAACCACGCTTGCCCCCGCGCCCACTTGTGCCGTGACGCACTCCACATCGTTGCCCGGAGTGCACTGCAGATTCAAACCCGGCTCGGTCGAGTATTCGGGATAATCAAGAACTGCAGTCACCGGAGAGGTGCCGCCTTTCTTCGCAGCTCCGGCGGACTTCATGGCGTCGGTAATCAACCCATCGCGGATGTTCCCAGGAGACGGGTTCATTTCAAAACCGGATCCAACTGATTTCGCACGAGCTTGATAGTCCCGCATCAGCAGCGCAAATCGGTCAGAAATCTCGCTTCGCGCGCCGCGATTGATGAGTTCCTGTTCCACGCCGCATAACTCGGGAAATTCAGAGAGGATCGTTCTGCCGCCCAGTGCAGTGAGGAGATCGGCGGTGTGTCCGATGGCGGGATTGGCCGAGAGGCCGGAAAATCCATCCGATCCGCCGCATTTCAGACCCACACATAAATGAGAGAGTGCCGCCGGTGTGCGCTCGGCCTTGTTGGCTCCCACCAGGCCTAAAAATGTCCGCTGAATTGCCTCCGAAAGCATAGCGAATTCCGTGCCGCATTGTTGCTGCTCCAGTATGAAGAGCGGCTTGTCGATATTCGGCGCGCGCTTGCGAAGCTGTTGGCGGAGGATCCCGATCTGCGCATGCTGACAGCCCAGGCTTAGGACCGTAACCCCGGCCACGTTGGGATGATTAATGTAGCCCGCGATGAGCCCGCAGAGGTTGTTGGAATCCTCTCGGGTTCCGCCGCAGCCACCTTGATGAACCAGAAACTTGATACCGTCGATGTTTTTGAAAACTCGCGCCCGCCGAGGATCGCCGCCGCTTGCTGGCAAGACTCCGGTCTTGAGCTCTTCTGTTCGACCTTCTCGATATAGTTTTGCCAGCTCAGATACTTGTTGGCGGTACACCTGAGGGGCTGCAAAGCCCAGCTCCTCTTCGAATGCTTGCTTCAGAACGCCGATATTTCTGTTTTCACAAAACACGAGCGGAACCACAAGCCAGTAGTTCCGAGTACCCACTTGACCGTCCGACCTGCGGTATCCCAGGAAGGTCTGCTGCTTCCATCGCGAAACGTCAGGAGGTGCCCAACGGTATCCTTCTGACTGCTGGTGGAAGCCGGCTGTCTGATGCCGAATGTTGCTCGTGGTCAGCCTATCGCCCTGCCGCACCGGTTTCACGGTCCTGCCGACAACGACACCGTACATGATCACATCAGCGCCGATTGCCAGATCTTCTGTCGCGAACTTATGTTTGGCGGATATGTCAGAAACGAGCGTGTAGTTCTTGCCAGAGAACGCAATCTGCTCTCCTTGATTCAGGTCCGTCAATGCAATCAGCACGTTATCGCTGGAATCGAGTTTTAAAACCCTATTTTTCATTACGAGCGCACCCTCATTGTGAAGCGTCAGCGGCATCACCTTCGCGTTTGTCTTTGCCATTGCCAAATGCGTGCTGCGATTCGCCGCGTAGTTGATTTTGTCGTGTTCCTAACTTCCAAAACTGCTGCGCGTTTCCACCCAGCGTAGCCTCTTGCACGTCGGTCGCGTGCTGGCTGATGTAACTCTCCACCAGATCCATGGCACGCGTATATGAGGCGGCTAGCTTGCATACGGGCCAATCGGAACCGATCATCAGCCGGCTGGGTCCGAAGGATTCGAAGGCGACATCCAAATATGGAGCTATATGCTCAGGCTTCCAGTTCTGCCAGTCGTCTTCCGTCACCAATCCAGATAATTTGCAGAAGACGTTCGGAAACGTCCCCAGCTCCCGCATTCCGCGCTCCCAAGGGCGGAGGCTTCCACTCTTGATCAACGGTTTGGCAAGATGATCCAAAACGAAGCGTTGGCGAGGGAAGCGTCTCACGAACTCCGCCGTTACAGGAAGATGCTTGGGATAGATGAGTATGTCGTAGGCGAGATCAAACTCTTCAAGCAAGGAAATGCCCCGGAGGAATTCCGGTTGCAGCAGGAATCGATCGTTTGGTTCGCTCTGCACGATGTGGCGAATCCCAACCAGCTTGGGATTTCCTGCGAAACCTTCCAATTGCGAACGGACGTTGGGGGACCGCAGATCGACCCATCCGACCACACCAAGAATGAACGAAGCGTCTTTGGCAAGTTCGAGGAGCCATCGAGTCTCTTCCAGCGTCTGCCGCGCCTGAACTGCTACTGATCCCTGAAATCTGTTACGCTCTAGTTCGGTCTTTAGATCGTTTGGAAGGAAGTCACGACGCAGAGATGCCATCGAATCATCAATCCAAGCGTATTCGCTTTGGTCATAAACCCAGAAATGCTGATGAGCATCAATACGCATCATTCATCGCCTATCCTATAGCCCTTGCAGCGGAGGCCCTTCGGCAGTGGTCAATTGGACGACACTTCAATTCCCACCAATCCCCTGTATGGCTCAGGACAAAGGTCCTAGAACTTTCAGCACGTACGCGTAGCGTCCTGGAAGAGTAGCGGGCAAACTGACCTTGATGGCGTCACCCTGTTGAGACCAAATAAGTGGAGTTGCTTGGCCGAGCAGGTAAATCTGCGAGCCGACCTTCAGGGAGAGAGATTTGAGCGTAATGCCGGTTGTCTTTGGCTGGCCGAGGAGGGTCGCATAAACTGCAGAATCCTTTTCGGTGAAACGGACGGGGATGCCTTCAGCGGTCTCGCCAGCAGCTCGTTTCCACGGATGTGTGCCATAGATGGCGTCGCCATTCATCTGAAGCCACGCACCGAGTGCCAGCAAACGATCCATTTGGACTGGAGGGATGGTGCCGTCGGCTTCCGGGCCCACATCGAGGAGAAGGTTCCCGTTCTTGCTCACGATGTCCACCAACAGATAGATCAGATCGGCTGGAGCGATGGTCTCGGCTTCACCTTCGGCACGGTTATAGCCGAAAGAGCGCCCGAGGCCACGGCACTCCTCCCACTTGGTGGGACTGATCTTGTCCAAGGTCTCGTACTCCGGAGATTTGAAATCAGAATGCTTGACGCCGAAGCGGTCGTCAATGACGCCGTCCGGCATCGTGTTGTAGTACTCCGCCATAATCTGTAGAGGATGGCCGGACTTGGGATAGTCGATGTCGTTCCAGAGCACGGCCGGATGGTAGCGCTCGATGAGTTCCCGCATGTGCGCGTCAGCGTATTTGCCGTAAGCCTCGCTTTGCGGCTTCACCGTTTCATAATCCGCGGCAACGCGGATGGGACCAGGTACAAAAGTCCAGTCGTAGCCGCCGGAGTAGTAGAGGCCCATGCGCAAACCCTGTTTGCCGACGGCGGCAGTCAACTCACTAACAATGTCGCGCGTAGCATGCTGCCGTTCGGCTGGCAGCTTAGGGTTTGGCGTCGAACTGGGCCAGAGGGTAAATCCATCATGATGCTTGGTGGTGAGCACGACATATTTCGCGCCGGCGTCATGGAATATTTTGGCCCATGCGCCGGGATTCCATTTTTGAATCTCCCGGTCGAAGTCCGGAGCAAAGTTGTAGTAATCGTAGTCAGCGCCATAATGCTCGCGATGGTAGGCCTGGGTCGGCGCTCCGTCGAGTCGCATGCTGTTCAGGTACCACTCCGCATAGGGATTGTGACTGATGTAGTCCTGCGAAGTGAAGTCATGCTCCGGATGAACGAGCGGAGCCCAGCCGGGAACGGAATAGAGACCCCAGTGAACGAATATCCCAAGCTTTGCGTCAGCGTACCACTGCGGAAGTGGATGCCGATTGAGCGATTCAATAGTGGGCTCATAGTGGGAAGGGGCTTGGGCGGGAACAGTTGACGACAGGAAAAGAAAACACGCCACCAGGGGCAATATGCCGCTGAGCTTCAGGTCGACACGAGAAGGAAACATTTAGCACCTCCAGATGGAATGATGACAAGAGCGAATCAAAACGCCGGAGATTGAGCTCGCCGAGACGCCTAATGGCCCCATACTTCGAGGTACCGCTCCATGAAATGATTCGTAACGTGAATCACAACTTGCTCCGCGAGCTGCGGATTGCCCATCCGGATTGCGTCGACGATACGCTGATGGTTTGCGACTTGCGGTACCCAAGGGCTAGCGTCAAGATTCTTAGCCAAAGCGCGCATCAGAGTAAAAGCATACAGCGGAACAATCAGCCGCAGCCCGTTCTCCAGCAAGAAGGGATTTCCGGGTTTCTCGAGGATGCACACGTGAAACCGCTGAACGCGATCAATCACGCTGCGCACGTCGTTGCTTTCTACGGCACGGCAAAGCTCTAGCAAGGCGACTTCCAGGTCTGCAATCGGCAGCTTTTGCTCGACAATGATGCGCGCTGCCAACCCTTCCAGTGCCCCTCGGACTTGATACGTGTGAATGATCGCCGCATCGGTCAACCGGAGAACTCGAGCGCTGCGCCCGTGGCCTTTGGTGACAAACCCGTCAGCGATCAAAATATTCAAGGCCTCACGAACGGATACCTGTGCTGCGCCAAGCTCTCGAGCCCAACGCCTTTCGATGATTTTCTCACCTGGGGCGAGCTTGCCGCTGAGAATGGCCTCACGGAGTTGGACTGCCAAGCTTTCTTTCAACAAACCAGAGCTTGGGGAAGCGCTGCTGTCTAGTCCGGTCTGCGAAGTTCGCGGAACATTGCCGTGAGTTGACATTTTGCCCTCGCGCATGCATGCCTTCGGACCCGATTCTCGAGGCGGAAACGACGGCGCATGAGATCCACGCCCCCAGCGCCGACTTCGTGCGAGATCTTTGAGTCCATTCTGCATTAAGAGGGTCTTTGTTTCCAAGGTCCACCGGACCCTGACCCTGAAAGCAACTTCGGGTACGGGCTCAAGGAGCAAGACGGCGACCCGCTCCTGCTCTTCCACCCTGACGACCGAGTCGCCCTTCACCCGCTTCGCTAGCGAATGAAGGGCGCGTGCAGTCGAGACGTGCCCAAAACCGGTTCTCAAAAGATGATCTTCGCCCCCAACTGCAACTGCCGCGGGCTGTTGGCGGTACTGTTCGATTTGCCAAAGCTCGACGCATTCGAAATGTCGTTGCCCGGCGTTCCAAGAATGACGGTATTAAATACGTTGAAAGCTTCCGCTCGAAACTCGAAGCGCCGACCTTCTCCCCAGAACGGGAATTGGCGGAAGATCGATGTGTCAAGGTTCCAGGACGAGGGCGATCGGAATGCATCGCGCCCACTATTCCCGAAGGTAAATTGGGCAGGAACAGCAAAAGCGCTGGTGTTGAAAATACAGTTGACGCTTCCGACTGGACTGCCGTTTGGACACGACCCGCTATGCGGGCCGCCGACGAGATTGGCCCTCTCGTATTGCGCCCATGAAACGTTGCCCGTGTTCGCTAAATCGCTCGCACCGTAGTATACGTTGAAAGGCACACCAGACCGCGCGGTAAAGATATTGTTGATCTGCCAATTTCCGAGGACGTAGTCAAGTACGCTGTTATTCGTCGAAAAACGCATTCCATGGCCGACGGGTATCTGGTACAGCATGTTCACCGACAGCGTGTGCCTGAGGTCAAACCCGGATGGACCGCGACTTCCCGCGAGATTGTACGGATCCGTAAGGGATTGTCCTTCGACGCCGAACCAACCCGAAGAAGCCTCGTCGATCGACTTCGAGTAGGTGTAGGCGACTTGATAGGCCAAGCCGTTGCTGTACCTCTTGTTTACGTCGATCTGGAGAGCGTTGTAGTTGCCATTGCCGATACTGCGATCGTAGAAGGTCGGCGCAATGTACGGATATGGCGCTCGTTTCTGAGGATCGCCGGGCCCAGGCGTCAAAGCGGTGTTGTAGTATCCACCGACGTTGAGCCGCCGGGAGCCCGAACCCACATAATTGACGTCCACGGTGGTCGAAGAATTCAACTCGCGCTGCACGCCAAAATTCCATTGCATGGAGTAGGGATTCTTGATGTGAGGATCGTAGAACCACAGCACCTGGTTGAACGGCGTTGGCGCTGGGAACAAACCGCTTCCGCCGCCCGCAAATGGATCCTGCCCAGAAGTGGTGGGAGTGGCGGAGGTTGTGCTTGGCTGATTCAAGTTGTTGGCGATTAGCTGGCCAATGTCGGGCCAGGCCCCCTCGATGTTTTGGGCCATCTGCGATACTGCCGCCCAGTTGTCGTACACGATCCCGGCAGCTCCGCGCAGCACGGTTCGACCACCAAACCGGTAAGCAAAACCCACACGCGGACCGAAGTTGGTAAGTGTGTCGTGGGCAATTTTCCCTCGGGGGTCGACCACAACGTGAGCCGGCAACGTGCCATTGCCAGGGATGCACGGAGCGAAGCCCCGCACACTGCAAGGTGGCGGGAGTTTCTGAAGGACGTACGTGCCGTTGCTGAAGTCAAAGTCCCCTGTTTCGATTCCGCCCTGTTGACCGATGGTGGCGTTCGTTCCGTACGGAGGAATAAACGTGCGATCGTAGCGGAGGCCGAAGTTGAAGGCGAGCTTGGAAGTGGCTTTCCACGAGTCCTGGATGAACAGACTCATCAAGCCGCCTGGGCGAGTTGTCTCGTGCACATTTCGACGGTTAGCGCTATCCGGAACATTCAGCAGGAAGGAGGCTAACGGGTCACCCGGTTCGTTGGGGTTCTGCGGGTTCCCCGTTTGACCGCCCGCGAACCCAAGGGAAGCATAGGAAATTGGGCTCTCAAACCGATTGGTCGTGAAACCCCCGCCAAAGGTGAGCGTGTGATTGCCCACAATCTTCGTCAGATTTCCGCTGACTTGATGACTGTCGGTCGCTTTGGGAACGTTGGTGATGTTCTCACCCCCGTTCGCGTAGCCGTTGATTCCTGGACTGGGAATAAGCGAGTGTCCCCCGGCCGCGGCGAATCCGCCAACGAAACTACTGGAGAAACCAACCGTAGAATCCAAGTTCGCGGGTGCGTTCGTGAAAAGGGTCGCCGAGTTGTCCTGATTCGTGGTCCGCGCGTACTGAACCTGAAGCACGAGGCTCGAATTGAAAGTATGTACGTAACTGGCGCCCCAATTTCGGCCAGGGATTGACCCATGCTTGACCAAGCCCGGGAGGCCGCCCGAAGTAGTCAGCAAGCTGTTGGCGGCGCTGTACCTGAAAAAGACCGTGTTCTTCTGCCCGAAATTCTGGTCGATCCGGACGTTGTACTCGTTCTGAGTCTGGTGATTGGGAGTGGTGTCAATGGCGTTATCCCCGGTGCCATTTAGCACTGGACCCGCTGGAGGAAGCACAGCATGGATAAAGGCCACCATGCGGGGGTCAATGAGGTTAGACGGAATCTGATTTCCGGGGAACGGATCGCGAATGAATTTACCAGGGTTTGCAGGATCGGGCCGAGTCGAGAACGGGTTGTAGATTTGCGTTGGGAAACTACTTTCATCGCCCACTAACTGCGCAGCCGTGGGAACCTTCAAGAGCGAGTCACTGTTTTGCGTGTAGCGGAATCCCTGGTAGGCGAAATAGAAAAATGTCCTGTTCTTGCCGCTGTAGAGTTTGGGAATCCATACCGGCCCACCCAAGGAAGCGCCAAACTGATTCTGCCTGAACGGCGTGACTCTTTGCAGAAAGGTGTTACGCGCATCGAAGACAGTGTTGCGAACATATTCCCAAGCGGTCCCGTGATAATCGTTGCCGCCGGACTTGGTGACCACGTTGACCACGCCGCCAAGCACGGAGCCGAACTGAGCGCTGTCGGCGTGCGAAACCACCTTGAACTCTTGTATGGCGTCGACGATGGGTGGTACTGAATACGTGCTCTGGAACGTCCCGAAGTTATTCAACCCGTCGGTGAGGAAAAAATTGCTGCGGTTCGTCTGACCATTGACGGCGGGAAAGATGAATGCCGAGCCCACGGAAATAGGGGCACCGAAACCACCGGCTCGTCCGCCCATACTGTTTTGCGCCACGCTAACGGGCGCCACGCCAGGAGTCAGCGATAAAAGCTGGGTAAAGTTGCGCCCGTTGAGAGGGAGGTCATTGACCTGTTTCGTAGCGATTACCGTGCCCAAATCCGCTGTCGACACATCAAGCTGTTGTGTTTCCGCGGAAATAGTGACTACCTCTGACTGGGATCCGACCTGCAAAGAGATGTCTATGGAAGCGGTCTGGTTCACCGCCAGAACGAATTCAGCTACGCGCTTGGTAGCGAAACCCGCAGCCCTCGCTTCCAGAGCGTATCTGCCGGGGCCAAGATTGAGAAAGACGTAGTTGCCGGCGTCATTGGATACGGTCTTGTGCTGCACAGTGGTGTCGACATTGTGCAGTGTGACCGAGGCGTTGGCGACCACTGAGCCAGTAGAGTCTCGAACGATACCCGTGACAGAACCCGTCGAGAGCTGGGCCCTGCCAGAATCAGGTGATAGCAGCAATGTCGCTATGAAGAATGCAAGAAAGCCAAAACGAAGAGCCCACTTGTTGGACGAGCGCATGTACCCCCCTTTCATGCAGAAGAAACGTCTACCACACCGTGGAATGCGGCTATCCTAGTCCAAAAACACTAATGCTTGTCAAGCATTTTTTTGCTCAATGAGTGCTCATAGCGGCATATTATTGCGTCGTGTGAGACATTTATGGCATTATGAGCGCTCTTACCGTAACTCTGAGCGCTCTAAATGGCTCTGGGAGTTCTGGGTGTGTGCGGCCTCGGAAGTGACCAGCGCCCTCTCATCCGGATTGTGGAGGGGGTCTGGCTAGCCGTCCTAAATGACTGTTGCACCGTTGGTTTGCGAGCCTGACAATTCGTCTCTCTGAAGGGGCCTGTTGATGGGTGCCGACAATTTTCCTACTAACTGCCCAGCCGCCTGTTTCCGGCGGCGTGCAATTCCGGCTATCGCTGTGATCGCGTTTTTTCTGGGGCTCTTTTCCGGGCAAGGTCAGGGACTGCCACAAGTCAAATCGCCGGGGACAAGTAGCCACGACAACGCAGGTGAGGCAATGCAAGAGGGATTCGTGGGGTCGCGAACCTGCATGCCGTGTCATCAGAATATTTACGACAAATTCTCCAAGACCGGGATGGGGCGTTCGATGACGCGTGTCACGCCCACACTACTCCCGAACTTGGTGACTTCAGCAACAGCGCACGACGGGAAACTCAACCTGCATTTTGAGGTTTTCGCCCGTGAGGGAAAGCTATTTCAGAGCCAATACGCCACTGAAGCTGGGGGGAACGAGTCGTTCCGTGAGACTCACGAAATCGAATGGATCATGGGCTCGGGCACTAATGGTTTCGCGGGAGTGACAACAAATGGCGCGTATTTGTTCCAGGCTCCCCTTTCGTTCTATTCAAAAATTGGGACTTGGGGGCTCTCACCAGGATACGAGTTCGGAAACTACGGATTCAATCGTCCGATCCTGGCAGGGTGTGTCGCGTGTCACAGCGGACAGGCAATGCCTGTGGCTGGGGGTAACGGCCGGTTCCAGGATCCGGCGTTCGTGGAACCTGCGATCGGCTGCGAGAACTGTCACGGTCCCGGACAGCAGCACGTCCGAGAGATGAGAGGGGAAGGGCGGGTAGCGCGGACGGGTCGCGCATCCATCGTCAACCCCGCCAGGCTAACACCGGCGCTCGCCGACAACATTTGCATGTTCTGCCATCAAACCGGCGATGTGCGGGTGCTAAAGCCGAACAAGGACTACCGAGACTTCCGTCCAGGAGAGCCTTTGGACGACACCTTGTCGATCTTTCTGGTGCCGCCGAAGCGTGAATCACCTTCCCCATCGGACCACGTCGAACACTACTACTCTATGATTCTCAGCAAGTGCTATCGGAGCAGCGGCCGTGGCCTCAGCTGCATCACTTGCCACGATCCTCATGTGCAGCCTTCGCGCATGGAAGCTCCTGCGTACTTCGCCCAGAAGTGCGCTACCTGCCACACGGACAAGAGTTGCAAACTTCCCTTGAGCATCCGACGGAATCAGAAACCTCCGAACGATTGCGCAGGTTGCCACATGCCGAAACGCGACGTCGGCGTAATTTTGCACTCCAGCGTGACGAGCCACCGCATTATGGCCCGACCCGACGAACCACTGCCTGAAGTCGCTTTTCATCAAACTACTTCGGCCATGCCGGACCTGATCCATCTCAGCGCAGTTCCGGGGCAAAAGGAAGCAGCGTCTCCGAGTTTGACGTTGCTGCAGGCATACGGCGAACTGATGGACAAGGCACCTGAATATCGAGGAAGGTACCTGACGTTACTGGCAGAACTGGAACGCTCCCAGCCAGAAAATGCGCTGGTGCAGGCTTCCTTGGGACGAAGGGCTTTGCTCGATGACAAGGCTTCGGAGGCAGCCGACCATCTGCGGCATTCCCTGGAGATTGGTCCGCCGCAGGCCACCACTTACGCAGATCTCGCGGAAGCACAAGTGAAGCGCGGCCAGGAGAATGACGCGATAACGTCGCTGGAAAAGGCCGTCGAACTGGACCCTTTCAACGCCGTGTTTCAAAAGAAACTGGTGCTCCTGTTTATTGAGGGGAAGCAATATGCGCAGGCGGGAGCCGCACTGGAACGATATGTTCAAACCTTTCCGCAGGATTCGTTCATGCGGCAGATGCTCAACCGTGCCAACTCCAGGGAACAGCCGAAATGAGCGGTGTGCCCTGGCCGACTGCTGGCTTCCGCGTGAGATCGGTTCTAGCTTGTACTCTTGGTGCTGCCTTGCTGGCTTCTTCCAAGCCCAGCGAGCAGTCGAGAATTGGCTTCGAGAACCGCCAAGAACACTCCGGCGTGACGTTTG
>Ga0137390_10001807_pt1 | contig 16511 bp, 16 predicted proteins | sample 15con2h24AmetaG_FD_104937 | JGI IMG/M metagenome (GOLD analysis project Ga0137390, IMG submission 104937) | Vadose zone soil microbial communities from Angelo Coast Range Reserve, California, USA - 15con2h2.4A metaG | ecosystem: Environmental > Terrestrial > Soil > Vadose zone > Saprolite... | reverse complement strand
CATGCCGAGGGCGCCTATCACCGTGACCACGAGGGCGCCCAGGACGGGCGAGGCGCCGAGGAGCAGTCCCACCGCCACGCCCGCGAGGGCCACGTGGGCCAGCGTGTCGGCGATGAGCGAGAGGCGTCGCGGGACGAGAAACACGCCGATCAGCGGGCAGATGATGGCGGTGACGGCGCCCGCCGCGAAAGCCCGCTGCATGAACCCGAACTGGAGAAACTCAGGCACGGGACTAGTGGTCGTGGCTCACGACGCGCACCGACGGCCCATACAAGGCCGTCAGCGCGGCATCGCTCAGGAAGTCGCCGGGGCGACCGTGGAAGATCAGCCGCCGGTTGAGGCAGGCGAGCTTGGTCACTTCCTTGGCGACCACGCCGATGTCGTGGCTGACCAGAATGAGCGTGACCTCGCGCTCGCGATTCAGGTGATGGAGGAGGGCATAGAACGAGGTCTGCGCCTCGGGATCGACGCCGCCCGTCGGCTCGTCGAGGATGAGCAGCTCGGGGTCGGAGACGAGGGCGCGCGCGATGAGCACGCGCTGCTGCTGCCCCGTCGACAGCGCGCCGATCCGCGCGCGCGCGTGCGCCTCCATGCCCACGCGGGCCAGCACCTCCCTGATGCGGCTCCGCTCCGCTTTCCCCGTCCGCTGGAAGAGTCCCAGCACCGGCACGAGGCCGCTCGCCACGACCTCTTCGACGGTGACGGGCAGGGAGGGATCGAGGGTGGTCTTCTGCGGCACGTAGCCGAGCCGTCCCCATTCGCGAAACGCCGCCGGGGGCTTGCCGAAGAGCCTGACCGCGCCCTCCGTCGGGGGAAGGAGGCCCAGCATCACCCGCAAGAGGGTGGTCTTGCCCGAGCCGTTCGGCCCGATGATGCCCAGGAAATCGCCGGGATCCACCGTCAGGTTGATGCCGTCGAGCACACGCACGGGACCGTAGTCGACCGCCACACCCTCGAGCTCCACGAAGGGACGCATCAGGCCGGGCTCCGGCTCGCGTCCCACCAGGCGCCGGCTGCCGCGCACGAGCCGCCCAGGAGAAAGCCGCCCAGGACGTCCGAAGGCCAGTGGGCGTGGAGCACCATGCGCGCGATTCCCACCAGGATCATGAGGACGAGCACGACCACCGTGAGGCTCACGCGGCGCATGCGCCCCCAGCGCTCCTTCACCGCGAAATAGATGGCGAACACGGCGAAGGCCGCGGCCCCGGTGCTATGCCCGCTCGGAAAGCCCATGGCGGAGCCCTGGGGCCGGGTGCGCCCCACCAGCACCTTGGCCACATGCTCGATGGCGGGCGCGCCCAGCATGATGAGAGCGATGAGCCACCACCGCCGGCGCGCTTGCGGCGACACGGCGAGCAGGAGAAGGGTCACGGGCAGCAGGGCTTTCCAGTTGCCGAAGAAATTGGCCCACCAGAAGAACTCCCGCACGGCGGGCGTCCGGCGCGAGAGGATCCCGTTGTAGATGGCCACGTCGCCGGGGAGGAGGCCCACGCTGAAGACCACCGCGGCGAGGGCCAGGAAGAGCGCTCCGCCTCCGATGGAGAGCATGAGCCACCGACGGGCCGCGACGTCATCCATGGCCCAGATTGTACTCGAACCTCCCGCGGGTCCGGCAGTCGGCGCTACTTGCACCCGAGACCGGCCCGGAGGCTCTCGAGGTTCTGGGCCATTAGGTCCGTATAGCCTTTTCCGGCGGCCGCCTCCTCGGCCGTCACTCCCTCGATGGGATTGAGCGACAGGACCTTGGCGCCCACCTCTCGGGCGAGGGTCTCGGCAAGCCGCGGACTGACCAGCGGCTCGAGAAAGATGGCGGTGACCTTGCGCTGGCGCGCGAAGCGCACGATGGTCGCGAGGGCGGCCGGGCTCGGCTCGGACTCCGGGGCCAGCCCCATCACCGCCACCTGCTCGAGCTGGTAGCGTCGGGTGAGATAGCTGAACGCCGTGTGCGTCACGACCACTTCGCGCCGCGCGCAGTCGCGCAGCCCGGCCTGGAAGCGCTCGTGGAGCGCGGCCAGCTTCGCCTGGAAGGCCCGCGCATTGGCATCGTAGACGGCCTTGCCCGCCGGATCGCCCCGCTCGAGGGCGGCCCGGATCGCCTCCACCTCGCCCTGGGCCAGGACGGGATCGAGCCACACGTGTGGATCGACCTCGGGGCCGCCCGGCACGGGCGCCCTTGCCAGGCCGGCGCTGGCGGCGACCACGACCAGGGAAGGCCCCGCGGCTTCCGCGATCACCTTCTCGGCCCACGGCTCGAAGCCCGCGCCGTTGTACACGAAGACGCGCGCCTGCCGGAGACGGGCCACGTCCTGGGGCGACGGCTCCCAGTCGTGACCGTGCACTCCCGGGGGCACGAGCGAGACGACCTGCGCGCGGTCGCCCGTCATCTGCCGCGTGAAATCGTACATCGGGTAGAAGCTCGCGATGACGAGCGGCTTGGCATCCGGCGGGGGAGACTGCTGGCAGGCCGTCGCCGCGAGGAGGACGAGCAGCGGCACCAGGGGTTGGAGTGACTTCACGCGGGAGCCATGCCGCCTCGCGCGCGCGTGATCACGGCCAGCAACAGCAGGATGAGCCCGAAGGCGCAGACCACCGTGGCCCCCGTCGGGAGGTCGAGCATCGCCGAGGCAACCATGGCGATCACGCTCACGAGCGTTCCGAACCCCCAAGCAATGGCGAGCCGCCTCGCCACGCTCCCACCCAGCAGGTTGGCCGCGAGGGTCGGGACGATCAGGTACGAAAAGACCAGGAGCACGCCGGCGATCCGCACGGAGCTTGTCACGACCACGCCGAAGGAGGCGTAGAAGAGAAAGTCCCACCAGCGCACGGGCAGACCCTCGGCATACGCTCGGTCGGGAGACTCCGAGATCAGGAAGAACGGGCGCCGGCAGAGCCAGTGGAAAAGACCGATCAGGCTGTAGAGACACGCGACCTTGATGACCTCGCTGCCCCTGACGGCAAGGATGCTGCCGACCAGCATGGTGCGGAGATGCTCTGCGCCATGCGGCGTGCGGTCAGCGACGAGCACTGCGGCGGCGGAGGAGACCGCGTAGACCACGCCGATGATCGCTTCCTGGGAGACGCGACGCTCCCGGCTCCGCGTGAGCGCGAAGACGAGCGCGCCGAAGACGGTAAAGATCAGGCCGAAGGCGTAGGAGCCCCACGTCTCCAGGTCATAGTTCCAGAGGAAAGCGGCGGTCGCCCCCAGCGCGGCGATCTGGGCGAGGGCGATGTCCACGAACACGACTTCCCGCGCGATGACGTGGAGCCCGAGATAAGCGTGGATGCCCGTGAGCACGAGGCACATCAGGAACGGCACCCACATCAACGCGAGGAGGTCGTGGGCCACGGCGCTATTTTAGGGCCTGAGCCAGCATTTTGACGTTCGCGTCCACCCAGTTGATGTAGGTGTCCGTCCCCTTGAGCGCACCGACGCTCGAGGCCAGCACGGCTGCCTGCGCTCCTGCTTCCTCCGCCACCCGCTTGACTGTCTTGAGATCGCCCCACGGTTCGACGACGATCACCTTGATCCGCTCCTGTTTCATTTGATTGACGAGCTTGACGAGATGGCTCGGAGTCGGTGGAATGCCCGGACGCTCCTCGATGCTGCCGGCCTGGACGAGTCCAAACCGTGTCAGGAAATACAACCACATGTTGTGGTTCACGACGATAGGGGCGCCCTTGTAGGGCTCGAGGAGCTTGTTCCATCGTCCCATAGCTTCCTCGAGGCCGGCCAGGAACTGCTGGCGGTTTCGCTCGAATGCGGCGCGATTGTTCGGCGCAATGCGGGCAAGGCCCTCGAGGATGTTCTGGGTCACCTGTGCAGCCAGACCAGGGTCGAGCGTGTAGTGCGGATTGCCTGCCGGGTGGACATCGCCCATCGAGCGATCGATGCGCGCCCTCGGTACCTCGAGCACGAGGAGGCCTCGCGACGCGTCGATACGGCCACGAGCGCCGACGATGACATTGGGGTTGTTCGCACCCTGCGCGACGACGTCGGCCCAATCGTCGAGATCGAGCCCGTTGAGAACGAGGGCATCGGCACGCCGCACCTTGATCATGAGGCTGGGCCGGGCCTCCAGGTCATGCGCGTTCTGCGTGGACCGCGCAAGCGCGTCAACCTCCACGAGGTCCCCGCCCACGGCCTCGGTGAGAGCCTTGAGATCGGTGATGCTCGTCACCACCCGCAGCTTGTCCGCGGCCAGGGTGGGGGAGGGGTCGAGCAGACCGCAAACGGCAACAGCCGCGAGCACGAGCAGGGGACTTCGCAGCATGAGCATGGCTCCTGTCGACTCTAGAATGGATGCGTCGGGTGGGCGCCCAGGATAAAGGTGGCCTGCAAGAAGATCTCGTCCACCCGTCGGGCACTCCCGCCGTTATCCGCGAAGTTGAGGTAGCTGCAGCAGTTCGTGCGCTCCGTGTGCTTGTAGCCCAGGCGGAAGCGCAGGAACTCGGAGGGATAGTACGCGAGGAAAGGACCCACGGCCCATTCCTGACCGGGATTTACCGGGTACTGGGTCCAGTCGTAGCGGAAGCCGAGGAGCCACTTCGAGAGCTCGCCGTGAGCGAAGGGCCGCACATCCGCTCCGACGTAGAAACCCTGGCGATTGCGATGTCGCGTCTGGTCGATCCCGTCGGAGTCTGTGACGAGGACGTCGCGGAGCGACAACAGGTACTCTCCGTAGGCCGTGAAGAGTGCCCGCTGCCATCCCGTGGGCGTGTACTTGTACTTCATGTCAAAGCCGATGATGGTGCTCGACTTCTGCTCCGGCGTGTCACCGTTGGCGATGGACGAGCCGAGCTGGATGGCCCCGAAGTCCCCAAGGTCGAAGAAGGTGCGGACGCGACCGGTCGCGAGCGGGTGCCGGAGCGTGTTCCGGCCGAAAGCGAGACCGTTCTCGCCATTGAAGACGCCGCCAAGGACCTGCAGGTAAAACGGTAGGTCGGGCACCCACGTCGCCTCGAAGCCGTTCTCGCGCAACCCGTCGCGGCCGAAGAACTGCACGAGCACGTTGGGATCGTCGATGAAGGGCCGATCGTGCGAGTGCAGCTCGTTCAGGAGGCCAAAGCGATTGCGGACGCGTCCCATCTTGAGCTGGGTGCCGAAGGGCAGCGTCATCAGTGTCAGGTTCGCCTCGGCGAGACTTACCGTGAGCTCGTCATTGCGGGAGCCCTGGCCGCTCTCAATGCGCACCTCGGCGCGCGCGTAGGGATCGACCTGGCCGAAGAAGGACAGCTCGACCTCTCGAGGAAAGAAGAGGTTCTCGAGACCGGAGAAGCTGCCGCCCTGGTTCTTCTCGACATTGCTCTGGGTCAGGTTCCCGATAAAATCCCCGGTCACGCCCATGTCGAAGAGGAGCTGTCCCGGTCCGCGGCGCTCGTAGAGCGCGAACGGCTGGCGCGGACGGATGAGATCCATGGGCGAGGGTGGGCTGCCTCCGGGCGGCGTCGGGGGCGGCAGCTGCGCCGTCACCGGAGGGGCGGCGACGGGCGTGGTCGTCGTTTGCTGGCCCTGGGACTCGAGGCGCTGGAGGCGATCGGCCATGGTCTCCATGGTCTTGCGGTACTGCTCCTGCATGGCCTCGAACTGCTTGCGCATCTGCTCCATGTCCCGGCGGATCGCCTCTGTATCTTGCGCGTGGACGGGGAGGGCCGGTGCGAGCAAGCCCACCACGAGGGCGACGGCAACGAGTCGACGCATGACTTTTTCCTCCACGAGTGGCGAAAATGAGCGGCCGCGAGCGGAGAGACCTCCGCGATGGGCCGACGACTACGAGATCAGCAGAAGGACGTCAGGCGAGGGGCGGAGCGCGCGGAGACGCCGAGCTCGGGAGCGGAGTGGCGATGTTGCGTGACGCGGCGAGAATCGTGCCGAGGCCGATGAGGACGATCCCGGCCGACGCGGGAGCGGCGGGCAGAGCGCCCGCTGTATGGACTGCGGCGAGGACGGCCAGCGGACACTCGGCATTGTAGAAACCGAGCCCACCGTCCTCGTGGGAGTGGATGGGCTGAATGCCCTCCATGCCCAAGGCGAGCGATAGCAGGACCAGCAGCACGAGCACAGTGACCCGGGCCGCCGTCCGCTTCGAGAGAAGGAAGATTGAAGTGCTCATCGGTGGCCCCCCTTTATACCGGAGCGGGCCCCCATCCTGCAACTTTCCGGGGAGGCAGCCTTCCCGGTCGCCGCGCCGGCCGAGCTCGGTCCGGTGCACGCATGAGACAATGGCGGGAGTGGAGGATCTGGTCTCCCTTCCCCGTGCCCATAGCGTCACGGCCGGCCGCCGGCTCCAGTACCTGACGATCGGGTGGAATTCTGTCGAGTGCGCTGTGGCGCTCGTCGCCGGATTCCTGGCCGGGAGCGTCGCCCTCGTCGGGTTTGGCTTCGATTCCGCCATCGAGGTGACTAGTAGTCTCGCCGCCCTGTGGCGCCTGCGTCGCGACGACGACGAGGCGCGGCGGGAAGCCTCGGAGCGCACCACCGCGCGAATCATCGGCGCCTGCTTCCTGCTCCTGGCCGGCTATGTGCTCGTCAATGCCGTCGAAGTGTTCCGGAGACACGAGCTGCCCGAGCGGTCCATTCCCGGCCTCGTCCTTGCTGCGCTCTCGGTGATCGTGATGCCCGTGCTCGTCCACTACAAGCGACGCGTGGCCGCTCGCCTGGGCAGTGGCGCACTCGAGGCCGAAGCGCGTCAGACGCGGGTCTGCGCCTTTCTCTCGGCGATTCTCCTGGCAGGGCTTGGTCTCAACGCATGGCTCGGCTGGTGGTGGGCCGATCCGGTCGCTGGGCTCGCGATGGTTCCCCTCATCGCATGGGAAGGATGGCAGGCGATCACCGGCAGGACCTGCTGCGCCGATTGAGCCTCAATTAGGATGGAGCCGTTCCGAAACCTAGCGGCTCCGCAGGTAAGTCTGATTCCCTCGGGTGACCAGCTCATAGGTCGGGACGGAGTCGGAAAAGCCCGGGGGGCCGAGGCCGGTTCGTGGGTCGAACTGGTATCCGTGCCAGGGGCACTCGAGATAGCCGTCGCGCACGAGACCCTCGCCGAGCGGGCCATTCTGGTGCGGGCACACATTGGAGAGCGCGTAGAGGGCGCCGTCCTTGCGCACGATGGCGATGCGCTCGCCGTTGACGTGGACGGTGGTGGCGCGTCCTTCGGGCAGCTCCGCGAAGGTGCCGAGCAGGATGAGGCCATCGCCCGCCGCGGGTGCTGGACGATCGCCTCGGGCCTCCTTGATCGCGGCCGCCACGTGGAGAACCGCCACCACGGCCGCCACGCCGATGAACGCGGCCAAGGGGCGCCGCGCCACTGGAGGGTCGCCGAGAAACCGCGCGAGGAAGTGGATTGCCACGAAGCCGTAGGCGACGTAGACGGCCATGTGCAGTCGCTTCCAGCCCGGCGCGCCCCAGGCGTGGAGGAAGTAGTCCCAGGAGGTCAGGGCCATGACGGTCAGGATCAGCAGGGCGGCCACCCCGAAGAGTGTGAAGGGGACACCCAGGAGCTTCTGGCCGGGCAGGACCTCGAGGAGGTTGGCAGGCTTCCAGCTATTGCCGTAGTGCATGACGCAGGCCGCGTGAAAGACGGCCAGCCCCCACGTGGTCACGCCGAGGTGGCGGCGGTTGTAGATGAAGTGCGTGGCCGGCCGCCAGAGCCGCGCGAGCGGGCCAAGGCTGATGGCAGCCGAGAGGAAGAGAAAAGTCAGGATGGCGCTCCCCTTAACGAGAAAGACGTCGATGTCGAGGTGCCGGAACAGCAGACGACCTACACCGAACCAGACCCCAATGATGACGGCAAGGACGAGGTCGAATCTCCACTTCGGCGTGAAGGTCATGGCTGCATCCAGACCAGGAAGGCCGCCGCCACGCCGACAATGAGGATCCAGGCGATCCAGATGTGACGGTGCAGCCGCCGGAGCTCACCGATCACGCCGCGCGCCGGGGGAGTACGGCCAGAGCCGCGGCAGGCGATACGAACGGGAAAACCGACAAGCCCTGAGCTTGCACGCCACTAAAGTACGCCGGCCTCGGCTAGGCTCCAAGCAATGCCATGTGAGGCCGCAACCGAGCATGGCCCGCTCTACCAGCCCTCGATATCATTTGTGTACCGGGCTATCCTTGACACGGGCTTGAACGACAGGGTAACCTCCTGTTCGATGATTCGCTCCCACCGCTTGCTGTCGATTCCTCTGCGGCTCGTGCCGATGCTAGTCTTGCTCCTTGTGTTGGGCCACACCTGTGACCTGCCTGCTTACGCCGAGCTTGTATCGCATGCCGACGAGGACGCTCGCCCCTCCGCGCATGACCATTCGGACGAGAATCTGATTTCGTGTGACGGAGTAGCTGTTCCGTCAAGCACAGGTTACCTCCAGTTGGGTCCGGGCCTCGATGTCGTGCAGGCGCTTCCAGTTGCCAGTCGGGCTCCCGCTCGGCTGGTCACCTCGTCACTAGAAGATCCGAAAAGGCTGCCAAGTCGACCATTGTTGTTCCTGCTGTACGCGTCCCTCCTGATCTAGTCGCTCCCCTTCCTTCGTCTCGATTTACGCCCTGGTCTCAGAGTGTGATCCCGGGCGTAACCCGTCCGCGCGTATCTGCCACTTGAGGGGAGGGATCTGTGACTCGTACACGAGTGTCTGTCGTCATCGCCATCGTCGGCCTGGCGGTTTCCGCCGCCTGGCTTGCAGGACTCACGCTCCGCCACGCGCAGGCGCAACAGCAGGCTAGTCAGCCCAAAGCCAAGGGCCATGGCCACGCCCATGGCGACCATGAGCATCCGGCGGTACCAGCCGCGTATGCCAATGCACGCATTCCGACGGAAGTGTGGACGGACCCGAAGAACATCCACGGGCACCACTTCCGTATCACCGCGACCGACGGTGAAGATATCCCCTTTTCGGCCCAGTGGCCGGAGACGACCGCTCTGGTCGCGGTGGGGCAAACGCGCAACGTCGAGCTCATCACCGATGCACCCGGCGACTGGGCGTTTCACTGCCATATGACCCACCACGTCATGAATCAGATGGGACATGAGTTCCCGAACATGGTGGGAATGAAGACCGGAGAGCTGGATGAGAAGATTCGGCCTCTTCTACCTGCGTACATGACCCATGGTCACACCGGAATGGACATGGGCAAGATGGCCGAAGTCATGCCCTATCCCCGGAACACGATCTCCATGAAGGGCGCTACGGGACCGTTTGGAGACTATATCTCGATGGGCGGCCTGTTCACGATCGTCAAAGTTCGGGATCGTCTGAAGAGCTACGATGAGGATCCTGGATGGTATCAGCATCCTCCGGGCACCGTGGCGCTCAAGGCGAGCGATGCGGAGCTCGCGCGAGACGGGATCGACGTGAATGAATCGAGCGCGCGTGGTGGTCAGAGCGCCCCCGGGCCCGCAACGAAGCGGCCACCCGGCGTCGACTCCACTCCACGTCCAATGGATCCCCACAAGCGACATTGACAGGAACCTCGCGGGCCTGACCCTGGCCACACAAATGTCTGAGGGAACCGAGTACACGTGTCCCATGCATCCCGAGGTTCGCGAGGTCGGACCAGGATCCTGCCCTGTGTGCGGGATGGCGTTGGAGCCGGTGATTCCGAGCGGGGGCACGTCCAAGACGGAGTATACCTGCCCGATGCATCCCAAGATCGTGCGCGACGCTCCCGGCTCGTGCCCGCTCTGCGGAATGGCGCTGGAGCCCCGGACCGTCACGCTCGAAGACGAGGAAAACCTCGAGCTTCGAGACATGTCACGGCGCTTCTGGGTGAGCGCAGTCCTGGCGGCGCCGGTTCTGTTCCTCGCTATGGCAGACATGATTCCCGGCCAACCTGTCGGGCATCTCGTCGCGGCCAGTGTCGCGACCTGGCTCGAGCTCGCTTTGGCGACTCCAGTGGTCCTGTGGGGAGGGTGGCCGTTCTTCGAGCGCGGGTGGCAATCTTTTGTCAACCGCAGCCCGAACATGTTCACCCTCATCACCCTCGGTGTCGGGACGGCCTATGTGTACAGCGTGACAGCGACGCTCTTCCCGGGGCTTTTTCCTGACTCGTTCCGCGGACATGCGGTCGAAGTTCCCGTGTATTTCGAAGCCGCCGCGATCATCACCGTGCTCGTCGTGCTGGGGCAGGTTCTCGAGCTTCGCGCGCGAAGCCAGACCAGCGGCGCCATCAAGGCGCTGCTCGGGCTGGCCCCGAAGACGGCACGTGTGATCCGGGAGGACGGCCGCGAGATCGATGTCCCGCTTGACCAGGTCCACCCGGGAGACCGGCTGCGGGTGCGTCCAGGCGAGAAGATGCCAGTCGACGGGGTCGTCCTGGAAGGCCACAGCTCCGTGGACGAGTCGATGGTGACGGGCGAGCCCAACCCCGTCGAGAAGGAGCCGGGTAGCCGTGTCACGGGCGGTACCGTCAACGGCACGGGAAGCTTTGTCATGCGGGCGGAGCGGGTCGGGAGCGATACCCTGCTGGCCCAGATCGTCCGGAGGGTGGGCGAAGCGCAGCGTAGCCGGGCGCCCATCCAACGCCTCGCCGACCAGGTGTCGGCCTATTTCGTTCCCGCCGTGGTGGTAGCCGCGATCCTCACGTTCGTGACCTGGAGCCTGGTCGGCTCTGAGCCGAGGATGGCCTATGCCCTGGTCAACGCGGTGGCGGTGCTGATCATCGCCTGTCCCTGCGCGCTGGGGCTGGCGACCCCCATGTCCATCATGGTCGGGACCGGGCGCGGAGCCCTGGCGGGCGTCCTCATCAAGAATGCGGAAGCGCTCGAGGTGATGGAAAAGGTCGATACGCTGGTGGTGGACAAGACGGGCACTCTCACCGAAGGCAAGCCGCGCCTCGTGTCGATCGAGCCTCTGGCTGGTCACGAAGAGAGTGACGTGCTGCGGCTGGCGGCGAGCCTCGAGCAGGGAAGCGAGCATCCGCTGGCAGGGGCCATCGTGGCGGCCGCTCAGCAGAGGGGACTCAGACTGGATGCCGTCGAGGGGTTCCGCTCGGTGACGGGGAAGGGCGTGGTGGGGCATGTGGACGTGCGATCGGTGGCCCTCGGGAATCGGAGGCTCTTCGAGGAATTCGGCATCGACCCAGGCCCACTGGTCGAGCGGGCTGAGGTTCTCCGCCGGGAGGGTCAAACCGTGATGTTTATCGGGATCGAGGGGAAGCCGGCCGGGCTCCTGGGCGTCGCGGACCCGATCAAGGAGTCGACGCCGGAGGCCATTACCCTGCTCCACCGTGACAACGTGCGCGTCGTCATGGTGACCGGGGACAACCGCACGACCGCCGAGTCCGTGGCGCGGAAGCTTGGGCTCGATGAGGTCGAAGCGGAAGTGCTGCCCGAGCAGAAGGTCGGCACGATCAAGCGGCTGCAGGCGGAAGGTCGGATCGTGGCCATGGCGGGTGACGGGGTCAACGATGCCCCGGCACTGGCGCAAGCCCATGTGGGGATTGCCATGGGGACCGGGACCGACGTGGCCATGGAGAGCGCAGACATAACCCTCGTGAAGGGTGATCTTCGCGGGATCGTCCGGGCCCGCCGCCTGAGTCGCGCCACCATGCGGAACATCCGCGAGAACTTGTTCTTCGCGTTCATCTACAACGCGCTCGGGGTGCCGGTGGCCGCGGGTGTGCTCTATCCCGTCCTCGGCCTGCTACTGAGCCCGATCATTGCCAGCGCTGCCATGACGTTCAGCTCGGTTTCGGTCATCGGCAACGCTCTCCGCCTGCGCAAGGTCGACCTGTGAGCGGCTTCGAAAGCGCTTGACCTTGACCCACGGGGCAGGGTTTAGGCTCCATGCATGGGACGGGACGGCTTGCTGATCGGCGAAGTGGCCTCCCGGAGCGGGGTCAGCCGCAAGGCACTTCGGCTCTACGAGAGGACCGGGATTCTCCCTGCGTCACGGCGGACGGGGGCCGGCTACCGGGTCTATGGGCCGGACATTCTGACGATCCTTGCCTTCGTCGCGCAGGCCCGGCGACTCGGCTTCCACCTCGACGAGATCAAGGAAGTCGTCCAGATCAAGAGGTCGGGGCGCTGCCCCTGCCCGCATGTTCTCGACCTTGTACGGCAGAAGGTCGAGGAGCTTGACCACACACTGGCTGACCTGACCGAAGTCCGACGCGGCCTTCGGGAGCTTCTCAGGTCATCCTCACGATCAGCGCGACGGGGCAAGGCTGCAGTGTGCCGTCACATCGAGCGGCTCGAGTTCATGAAGGGAAGGAGGTGAGCACATTGGACAACCGGAAGATATTGCTGTGCCCGGCCGGGTGCGGAGCCTGCCCAGAAGTGGAGTTCGCGGGTAGCCAGGTCCGGATCGGTGAGACCGGGAATCTCGCGGTTCTCACCAACGACGAGTGGAACGTGCTCGTTGATCTGATCCAGGCTGGCAAGCTCTCGAAAGTCTGACGAGTGACTTGTGGGGAGGCCACCTGTACTCCGAGCGTGTGGCCTCTCCGGCAATTCGGCATCGACCTGCTCGCCGTATGCGAGTTCGCTCGGGGCGGAACCCGCCGTGGGCTGCCAAACTGGAGATCAAGGAGGGTATGGTCCATGCGCTGCCTCATGACCTGCGTGCTCGTCCTGTCGATCGCGGCACCGTCGGCCGCGCAAGATGCGCTGACTTCGCCCTATCGCGACCAGACCGCCGCCGAGATTCGAGGCCTCACCGAGAAGGAGGTCTCGGAGCTGCGCGAAGGGCGCGGGATGGGTCTGGCCCGGGCCGCCGAGCTGAACGGATACCCGGGGCCCCGCCACGTGCTCGATGCGGTGCGAGAGGGTCGGCTCCACCTGAGCCCCGGCCAGCTTCAGACGGTGCAACGGCTGTTCGACGACATGGCCCGGGAGGCGCAGCGCCTGGGCGACATGATCATCAAGGAAGAACGAGCCCTCGAGGGAGAATTCCGGAAGGGAACCATCGGCGAGGCCGACCTGCAGGCTAGCGTGACACGGATCGCGGCGCTCCAGGGTCAGCTCCGGGCCGTTCATCTGAGAACACACCTCGAGATGCGCCCGGTTCTCTCCGAGCAGCAGATCCAGCACTATAATCAGCTTCGAGGCTACGGCGCCTCATCGCCGCAAGAGCACAAGCACTAGCATGAAACTTGACTCCATAGGGTTGCTCCGGGATACTGTCGAGCCATGAGAGGCTGTCGCGTCGCCACTCTCGCCGTGCTTGTCTTGTGGGTCCTGCTTGGACCCGTGGGAATGGCGCTGTCCGGCTGCATGATGATGGACGGCTGCGATGCCCTCTGCAGCGTTGCCTTTGCTGGCCCCATGGTGGCGACTGTCATGTCTTCCCAGACCTCGACTCTCGTGCTCGGTAGCGTCGCGCTTTCTCCGCAGAACATCTGGTCCGCTCCCGACTCACCGCCCAAGCCCGCTCCCACCCTTTCGTAGTTCGTCGTAGTTCACGCTCCAAGTCGTAACTCACCATCGCGCCCGTGTCTTTTCCGCGCCCGGGCGCGTGACACGGGAGCGTGCCAAGGGTGTATCAACACGTCTTTCGATAGGGGGCTTGTCATGATGATGGAAGGTTGCGGGATGGGAATGATGGTGATGATGTGGGTGGCCGGGCTCTTGGGCCTCGCGCTGCTCGCGAGCCTTATCGTGCTGCTCTGGGTCGTCATCGGGCGGCTTCGGCGCCAACCCTAGATAGGGCCCGTCCTTGATCAACTGGCTGATCGGCGCCTCGGTCCGCAACCGGTTCCTCGTCATCGCCTTCTTCGTGCTCGTGGCGGGATGGGGGTACTGGGCGCTCGTGACGACGCCGATCGATGCAATCCCGGACCTGTCGGACAACCAGGTCATCGTGTTCACCGACTGGCCCGGCCGTTCCCCCCAGGAGGTGGAGGACCAGATCACCTATCCGCTCACGGTCAGCCTGCAGGGGCTGCCCGGCGTGCGGGTGGTGCGCTCGTCCTCCGCCTTCGGGTTCTCGATGATCAACGTGATCTTCGAGGACTCGGTCGACCTCTACTTCGCCCGCTCGCGTGTGCTCGAGCGGCTGAACCTGCTCACGAAGGCGCTGCCGTCGGGCGTCGTGCCAACGCTTGGCCCTGACGCCACGGGGGTAGGGCATGTCTTCTGGTACACGGTCGAGGGCCAGGGGCAGTCGCTTCGCGAGCTGCGCGCCATCCAGGACTGGTACATCCGGTACCAGCTCAACTCCGTGCCCGGTGTGGCCGAGGTGGCCAGCGTGGGTGGCGTGGTCCGCCAGTACCAGGTGGATGTCGATCCCAAGCGCCTGCGCGCGTTCAAGATCCCCATCTCCGCCGTGGTGGACGCGGTCATGCGGAGCAATCGCAATGTCGGGGGCAACGTGGTCGAGGGGAGCGGCACCTGGTCGGTGATCCGCGGCCTCGGGTTGATCGAGAGCGCCAAGGATCTCGAACAGGTGGTGATCGGCGCTGATAACGGGGTTCCGATCTTCGTCCGCCAGGTGGCCGATGTGAAGATCGGCGATGCCTTCCGGGTAGCCGCGCTCGTCAAGGGAGATAAGGAGGCGGTGGGCGGGGTCGTGGTGGCCCGCTACGGCGTGAGCACCGTGGAGGTCATCGACCGCGTCAAGGAGAAGATCGCGGCGCTTCAGGCCGGACTTCCTTCAGGGGTGCGCATCGTCCCCTTCTACGACCGCTCGGCCTTGATCCAGCGCGCGGTCGCCACCCTCAAGCGGTCCCTCATCGAAGAGGCGGCCGTGGTTACTCTCGTCAATATCCTCTTTTTGCTTCATCTGCGGTCCGTGCTGATCGTCACGATCCCGATCCCGCTCGCCGTGCTGATCGCGTTCCTCTTCATGCGCTACCTCGGCATCACGTCCAACATCATGTCGCTGGCCGGCATCGCCATCGCCATCGGCGTCCTGGTGGACGCGGCCATCGTCGTCACGGAGAACGCCTTCCGCTTCATCGAGAAGCGCGGGGTGAACTTGCGTGACCGCGGTGCCGTCGCGGCCACGGTGCTCGATGCCACTCGCCTTGTGGGCCGCCCCATCTTCTTCTCGATGACCATCATCGTCCTGGCCTTCATTCCGGTCTTCGCCCTCACGGGCCAGGAGGGCAAGCTCTTCCATCCGCTCGCCTTCACCAAGACCTTCGCCATGGCGGGGGCAACCATCCTGTCCGTGACCCTGGTGCCGGTGCTGTGCACGCTCCTCATCGGCGGCAGGGTGCGGGGCGAGGAGCGCAATCCAGTCATGCGACCGCTCGTTTGGATCTATCGGCCGCTGCTCGACTGGGCGTTAGGTCATCGAGTCCTCACGCTCGGGGCCGCCCTGTTGGTCATGGCGGGCGCGCTGGTGCTCATCCCACGGATCGGCAGGGAGTTCATGCCGCCGCTGAACGAAGGCGACCTGATGTTCATGCCCATCACGGACCCCGCCATCTCGCTGCCACAGGCGATCGAGATCACGCGGAAGCAGAACGCCGCGATCCAATCCGTGCCCGAGGTCGCGGGCGTGGTCGCGAAGGTCTCAAGGGCCGACACCTCGACGGACCCGGCCCCGATCAACATGACCGAGACCGTGGTGAACCTGAAGCCCGAGAACCAGTGGCGCCGTGGGATGACGCGTGAGGGGATCATCGCTGAGCTGGACGCGGCGGCCACGATGCCCGGCGTCTCCAATATCTGGACGCAGCCGATCATCAACCGGATCAACATGCTGACGACGGGCATCCGCTCCGAGGTGGGCGTCAAGATCTTCGGTGACAACCTTGTGGCGCTCGAGGAGCGCGCCAGGGCTGTGGCCGATGTGCTGCGGAAGGTTCCCGGCGCCGCGGATGTGTATCCCGAGCAGGTCACGGGTGCCCCGTATCTTGACCTCCGGGTGGACCGCGAGGAGGCGGCCCGGTACGGCATCACGGTGGGCGCTATTCAGGACGTAATCGAGACGGCGATCGGGGAAACCAATCTCACCCTGACCATCGAAGGGCGCCAGCGGTTCCCGGTCAGGGTCCGGTATGCCCCGGAGTACCGGTCGAGCCCGGAGGCGCTGGCCAGCGTGCTCGTCACAGGTCCAGGCGGCGCGCAGGTGCCGCTCGGACAAGTCGCGCAGTTCCGCCAGGTCGGCGGCCCCGCCATGATCGCCAGCGAGAACGGGCTGCTGGTGGTGACCGTCCTGCTGAACGTCCGGGGCCGGGATGTGGGCGGCTTCGTGGACCAGGCGCGCAAGATCGTGGCGGAGACGGTGCGGCTCCCCAAGGGCTCCTACATCGAGTGGAGCGGGCAGTACGAGAACGAGGTGCGGGCGCACCAGCGGCTCAAGATGGTCGTGCCCGTCGTGCTGCTCGTGATCTTCTTGCTGCTGTACATGACCTATGGATCGCTTCTGGACGCGGCGCAGGTGCTGCTGGCGGTGCCCTTCGGGCTGGCCGGGGGCATCTATCTTCTCTATGCCCTCGGCTACAACTTCTCGGTGGCGGTCTGGGTCGGGTTCATCGCGCTCTTCGGGACCGCGGTGCAGACCGCCGTCGTGATGGTGATCTACCTGGACGAAGCGGTGGCCCGCAAGCGGGAGGAGCTGGGCGGCGCGCT
>Ga0137390_10001806_pt1 | contig 16512 bp, 15 predicted proteins | sample 15con2h24AmetaG_FD_104937 | JGI IMG/M metagenome (GOLD analysis project Ga0137390, IMG submission 104937) | Vadose zone soil microbial communities from Angelo Coast Range Reserve, California, USA - 15con2h2.4A metaG | ecosystem: Environmental > Terrestrial > Soil > Vadose zone > Saprolite... | reverse complement strand
TGGGCAGGGGTATTGAGGTCCACCGGAACTGCAAAGGACTCATTAACAAGGGAAGGTTCAATAGATCAACACTACGAACTGTCTTGCATCAACATGGGCTTTCAAGTTGCCTTTCTGCATGGCCAGGTACCGACAGCTGGGGAATGGGCAGGGGAACCTTAATGACCTATGATCAATCTTGGGCCATTCAACATCCGTTCCACCAACGTACTTCATTTCTGTGCCAGTTGGATGTTGGCTCTTCATATGACGATTCAGGTCTGCCTGGCGGGACAGCGTCAACCCGCAGACGGGGCATGGAGCTTCACAGCCGGACGGTGGCTTCCTGATGGACTGGAGTGACATCGCGGTTAAGTAGATGGAAGGTAGTAGTGTGTTTGTGAGGACTTGGAGAAATCGCTTGTAAACTGGGGGGGAGTGATTGGGGATGAGGGAGGGGGGCAGAAGTCAGCCGAATTTAAAGGCCTCGGTGGCGGTGAGGGGCCAATGTTCAACGTACGTTGCCGGCCTTGCCGAGACGTCTCATTGAGTGAGCCTACAGACGCAACACCCAGGGAAGGAATGTGTTGGTAGGACTCACCGACGCCCACAGCGCGCCCTCGAGAAACAACCGCCGCATATGGAAAGGACCAGCGACGCCTACAAGTCGCCTACGAAAGATTTGGTCGGGCGACCAGATTCGCTCGATGAAATTTTGATGGTCTTTTATTACCTTAGAAAGGAAGTTTTCTTGGTCGACCAGGACGTTGTGTCAGTTTTGTGTCGAGCGGGTGGTCAAAGCATCGGAGTCGAAAGCAGGCCATCTGGATCTAGCGGTTAAATCTAGCCACAAGACTTCAGACTTCAGATCTTGAGAGCCAGGCTTATGCGGCATGACGTTGAGAAACTATATTCGATGCGAGGATAGAATGAATACAATCTGTTTGCATGATGGTGGGGCGAAGGAGACAGAGAGTGAGGTGAGTAGGATCCGGATCAACTGAACGCCGCAACAAGGCTTTCGTGAGCCCATGATGTTTCAAATTTGTCATTAGCGGAGCGGGGAGTTTCGGAGAATATTAATGAGATAAACGCAAAGGATAAACGGCCGCCAGTAGATAGACCACACGCGAGATACTGTAATACGCCTAGAGGTGTCGACTATAGGGAATTCGGTTGAATATACGTTTGTGACTGTGCTATTGCCGGTGTAAACTTGTCCTTGGTCGAGATGGACCGATGGACCGTCAACATAGTTTGTATGTCGGTGCGGGCCTGAAAATTTACTCTTTTCAAATACCCGTGATTTGGGAAATCCCTTAGATGTCCTGATTCAGAGGTGTGAAGCTTGTGAAGGACTTACAAGAAAAAGTACCCGGGCCAAGGAGAGGTGCCAGTGCCCGCGATGTGTGTGGGCATCATGGTCGGGTAGTTCGGCGCGGGGCCCGGAGATCGGAATATGGCGATCGAGTTGAACTCCGACACATCGGCGTTAACTGTCTCAACTTGGGTTCACATCACACCGCCAGCTCACTATCATCACCCTTCGCTTTTTCTTCATGTTCACTCGCTCAACAGCCCGCCTTCTATCCGCACAGACTCGTGCCTTCTCCACAAGCCCCGCACGGCAGACCAAAGTTGCTGTGCTCGGCGCCGGCGGAGGCATCGGCCAGCCGCTCTCCTTGCTCCTCAAAATTGACCCTCTCGTGTCCTCTCTCAGTCTCTACGATATCCGTGGTGCACCTGGCGTTGCTGCAGATGTCAGCCACATTGATTCCAACAGTTCGGTATGTTGTCTTGCGATTCCTCCTCGTCACAGGTATCAACATCCGACATGCCAGGTCAAAGGCTATACAGCCGACCAGCTCGATGAAGCCCTTGACGGAGCCAAAGTTATCGTTATTCCTGCTGGTGTCCCTAGAAAGGTATGATCTTCACACAGAAATATTACGTTGGTCTTACAATCCCCTTCACAGCCTGGTGTAAGTTTCTCTCGTGAATATCTAATTGTACATCCATTAAATACGCCTCTAGATGACTCGTGATGACCTCTTCAATGTATGTACTTGTAGTTCATCTTTACCAACGCATCTGATCAAATTTCACGCAGACAAACGCATCTATTGTCCGCGACCTTGCCGCTTCTGTCGGTCGGGTTGCACCAGAAGCAAACATCCTGGTCATCTCCAACCCTGTAAACTCGACTGTGCCTATAGTTGCGAAGACCCTTGAGAAGGCTGGCGTCTTTGATCCACGTCGTGTCTTCGGTGTTACTACCCTTGACGTCGTTCGCGCCGCACGCTTCCTCGGCGAAGTCACTCGCAATGACCCAAAGAACACAGTAGTGCCAGTCATCGGTGGCCATTCCGGTGCCACCATCGTGCCGCTGCTCTCCCAGAATCCATACGGCAAAGCCGTTACTGGCGAGGACTATGCCAAACTCGTTTACCGTATTCAGTATGGCGGTGACGAAGTTGTCAAGGCGAAGGACGGCGCTGGCTCTGCTACGCTCTCCATGGCATATGCTGGCGCCAAGTTCACAAACGCGCTACTCCGCGGCTTGAACGGGGAGAAGGGCGTCATCACTCCCACTTTTGTCAAGAGCGATATCTTTGCCGATAAGGGTGTCGACTTCTTCTCTTCCAATGTTGAGCTCGGTGTATGTGTTTTCTTCAAGTTTGATTTGGAGTATGACATTGAAAGTTTCCTCTAGACAAATGGTGTCGAGAAGATCTACCCCCTTGGTCCTCTCTCCACTGAGGAAGAAAAATTACTCGAGGCTTGCTTGCCTGACCTCAAAAAGAACATCGAGAAGGGCTATGCCTTTGTCGCATAGGTTGGAGCATCGTATAGATGTCAATCATTTATGACCCTAATACATAATATCTGTTCATCGCCCATCGTCGATGGTATTGAGCGGCTAGAAATATATACTTTGACAAAAAGCTCGCTGCTTCATCGTCTTCCTTTTTGTACGAGTGTGAAACCGTCTTCATCTGTAATGGGCTTCGATTTCGCCGGTCTCTGCACTTCATCAGTAGCGTCAACATCAGCTGGCATCAACTGCGGTGCCGCATCCTCATCCTCATTTCCATCCTCCCCTCTATCCTCGTCCTCCCAATCGTCCCCATCCTCATCCCCCTCGACCTCCTGCACATCGACCTTCCTCCCTCTAACGCCCTCCGCCATCCTCTCCCACCCCCTCACAACGTCCTCCCCAGCGCCCCACAGCGCAACGACATCCGCCGCGACAGCCTCGACGCTCCCGTCCTCAAACGAAGCATCAAACTCGTCCTCCAGCGCCTGCGCGAGCATCAGCGCGACGTACTCCGCGTCCGGCGTCGCCGACTTGTTCTTTCCGTGCGCGTGCGCATGATGGGCGTCCCGCCGGTCCTGGGCCACCTGGCCCGCGTCTGCGTCCGCGTCCGCGGAGGAGGTGGTGGAGGCCCCGGCCCCGTCAGCGTCGAACGCGTCGACGATCTCGGACGCCAGCCAGCGCCGCTTTTCGCGCGAGGACGGCCCGCCCCAGCCCTGTTCGACGGCGACGCGCAGCGCGGGCCAGACCTCCAGACGCGCGATCACGCCGCGCGCAAAGAGGATCAGGGCGGGGTCGGGTGGTGGTGGTGGCGGCGGCTGCATTGTTGCTCCGGCCGATGCCATTGTCTGTCTGAGAGGCTGAGTGTGGTGATCTGCTCGCTTTTGTACGCGTCGTTATGTGCTATTTGTGGATGTGGTGGCTGGACCGCCTTGTCTGGTGGTTGAATGGATGAAAGGGAGTTGCAGGAAACACACATATCGATAATTCACGCAAGATGAGGCCAAAAAAATGGGCGCCAGCGGAGCTTCAAGGGGTAGATCTCAGATCTTGGGTGTGATTGCACAGGCCTGGACTCGCGGCTGCGCATCGCCTGTCTACTACTGTACTGCAAGAATTAACATGGGATGTGCCGAACACAATACATATTAAGTGGATAGCAAAAATACGTGACTAACGAAAGATCGATACTTCGATAAATAAATGCGTTGTATGAAGGAAGGATAGCAGACAAGGACATGTACTTTTCAAGATGCAAGCGCTTGCTGGAGGAGATCGTCGAGCATCTGTTGTTAGCACAGAGACAAAAAAGGTCAGGGTGTACACGCAGAGGATCCCGAGGGATAGCACTTGCCTGGTCCATCTCATTCAACTGCTTGAACGTCGGTGCGTAGATTTCCCTAATCGCCGGGTGTAGCTCATCCATTTGGATCGGCCGCCCGAACAACATCTCGTCCACAGGGTGCACCGGCTCCGGTGGCGAGGGCTTGTCCTGCAAACCCGCGAGCTCGATGATCGCCATCATGTGTGACACGCCAAAGTCGTCCTTCGGTAGCGTCACTTTGGGCTTTCGTTGCCTCAGCGACGGTCCCACCTTGGCGAGCGATGGGGACGTAGCAACGGGCGAACCTACAGCGGTGCGGTACCCGGATGTATCGGTCATGACCGAGCCGACCGACGTCTGGCGTAGATGTGGGGCCAGCGGTGCCTGAGGTTGCTGTTGCTGCTGAGGAGTCGACCTACCCTGGGAAGCAGACGAAGGTGTGGCGAAGCGCTGCCTGCGGATGTCGGGCGTGACAGTGCGCTCAGAGGCAGGGGATGGCCCGCGAGGTAGGACTTCGTCTGCCTTACTGCTGCTGGTTCCCATAGGTGTTGCGGATCTTGATCGCTCAACAGGAGTGGATTGCTCCTCGCCTTGCCCAGCATCCGAGTAAACACTGTAAACAGTTGACGCAGAGGGGGGTGTTGACGAGGCGGTGCGTTGAATCGTGCGGCCATCCTTGATCTTGCTAAGGACTCGATTGAGTTTCTCATCTACACCATCCTTCGTACGGCCACGCTCGAGAACGCCTTCAAGCAAATCGCCCCGACCAGCGGAGGCAGAAGAATCCCACTCTTCCTCCATGATATCGCTGATGTCGTACGTTTCACCACCCTCAACATAAGAGTAGCGCGTACGCTCGTCCGTATCATACCGCGAGGACCGTAGTACCGCGTTATTGGGCAGCAATAAATCGACGCCACGCTGCGAATTCACTTGGGCGGACAGGATCGCGCGTTGATTCGCACGCCACACAGCCCTTTGGGCCATGATCAACTCCTGCTTCGACATGTGCCGTTGTTTCGTGTCACCGTCCTCTGACGCAACGCTGGAGCCAGACATGGACTCGCGATGGAACTGCTGCAACGCAATCTCATCAAGCGGAGCGGAGAGACGATGGCGTGACGTGGAGGGACGATATGTGATAGCGCGACGAAGAACAAACACAGGGTCTTCCGGAGTAACGTCGTCAGGGCTGCCAAGGAGCTGCATGGAGTCAAAAGAACGCCGTTTGCTGTCACTAAGCCTGCGGTCTGCCGGACGATAGGAAGGTGGCCGGGGGTAGGAGTCGATGACCTTTCCCGAGGGCATCAGCTCGCGCTCTAGAATTTATCAAACAAACTAAGCATGAAAGGCCATTGGAAGAAAGGACGCCACCAACCTTTACTGTCGACCAGCACATTGAGTACGTAACGCACACGTGATGAACTGCGTCGTTTTGTGTTCTTGTCCTCAACCTCGTCACCACCGTCGACTACGCCGTCTGGGATCCCGAATCTCTCCAGGCCGATCTCAATGACCTCGGCAACAGTAATGTTTTTTGGAAACACGAAAATCTTGCGGCGGAACGGCGCGGATGACGTAGTAACCTGAGCACGGTCACGTAGGGTGTTCTTGAATACAATAGCTTCAGTAAGGGGATCGAACACCATGTCATCCGGTAGATCATCTGGATATATGAACAACTGGAGCGCGAATCGGAATGAGGGGCTACTGAAGCGTTCTGACGGTACTGTAACACCGCCAGTGTTGACGTTGTGCGGCCGTGGGCGTGGGCGGAGCCCACCAGCCTCTCCATCTCCTAGCACAGACCCGGTATTGGTAATGTCACCTTCTTCCGGAGTCCCGCTGCCATCGGAAGAAGATTCTGAGCGCCTGTTCAGGTAAATCTTGACTGCCGTGTCATCCGTGAAATCGTTCATCGGCAACTTTTTGATCGCGGGATGTTGCGACAGATTGCTAGCGATGGAACTGATACTGCCAACTGAACTTCGCTTGACCTTTGGCAAGTCGAGAGCAGCCTCAGCAAGTGTCTCAAAGACGACAAGCGCTTTCTCCTCGGGACGCAGTACCGCGGACGAACCTTCGAGTCGCTTGACAGTAAGATAATAGTCCGCCGCATCCTCGCCCGCCGGTAGACGGAACCGTTGGATAGCCTGCTTGACTAGCTCCTCTGAACTCGTTGAGGAATTGAGTAGGACAGTTTTGAACGTCGCTTCTGTCTGCAACTTCTTTCCGGCGAAGACACGTATCACGCTCAATTCGGGAACAGAGCTAGACCCATCTCCGCTGATATTTCCGCCTATCAAGAGGGATCCGGGGCGCGGACGGCGACCGTCACTGGTTGGTGACAAAGTTGCAGATAGACCACTAAGCGCAATACTCCCCTGCCCCGAATTCGCGGGAGATATCTGGAGTAATGACTGAGCTTCAGGCGGAGATGCCGGTGAACGAGTGAGATATTGTTGCTGATACAATGCCTGTTGTTCTCTGTCACGCTGGCGGAGGCTCGTGGTATGCTGAGACATAGGAGGCGATGTGTTTGCCGGCGCTGTCGCCCTTCGTGGAGGGGTATGTACGCCTGCACTACTATCGGTGTGATTGCTCGACTGGCCAGACTCCCCCGAGCTGCGCGTCTCGACGGTCCGGCTGATGTCGACGGAATCATTGGTGCCCTTCTCCTTGTGCTTGTCCTTGCGCCGGTCGAAAAGTCGGCCGAATAGCCCGCCAGACTTCCCTTTTTTGTCCTTTTCTTTCCCGCTGTCGTCGTCACTAAGCTGTGGGTCCTTGCGTAACTTTGCCGTCCCACCGTTGGTGCGACCAGCTGAGGGCGATTTGGCCTTCTTACGGGCGGCTTCTTCAAGTGCCTCAATCTCTTCGCGGGTTCGCTTGCGCTCTTCCTCTTGTCGTTGCATGACTTGGCTGGGTAACAATGGGCCACTGGAGCGTGGTGGCGCCTGTCGCGGCTGCTGGTTGTTATCCTGCACGGGCAATGGTATCATGCTCGTCTTCTTCGTTTCCGATGCGTCAACAGGATCCATGGAACGAGCCGAGGTGGAGGAGGTGGGAGACACAGAAGTAGAAGTGTCTTGCAACGGAACTAGCTGTTCGCGAGAGCCCTGGGCGCGAATGGTTAGCCCAGCTGGTATTTGAGTGGACGTGGCAGAGCCTTGGCGGGTCGTTGATTGAGCAACGAGCTGCTGCTGGCGGCGTTGTTCCTCGATCTGTTGGCGTTGTTGTTGGGCCGCTTGCTGTTCCGCCTCTTGTTGTTGCTGCAGCTGCTGCTGTAATTGCTGAGCCTGGAGTTCCTGTTGGCGACGCTGCTCTTCAGCAGCGTCGTGCGCTCGTGATGGATCAGGAAGCGCCTCTTCCCAGCTCATTCCGTCATCCGAGTCACCGCCTCCGCGGCGTTCTTGCTCTGCCAACGCAGCCTCCTCCGCAAGGGACGGATCCTCATCTGAGTAGCCACCGACATCCCACTCGTCATCATCGTCTACTTCTTCATCGTCTCCCCATACTGCGGGAGGATAGCGGTGAACCTGAAGAGCAGGGGTGAAGATAACGGAACGTCGTGCATGCTGTCGTGAGCGGGCAATGGCACGCGGGTCGTTGCCAGGTGAAGGGGATGGTGACTGCTGATTAGGCCCGGCGCGGGAAGACATGTTGTTACGAAAGTGGTCGCGAGACTCTTGAAGGCCGTCCTGCATTTCTGCTTGGGTAGGCGAAGCCAGCTGTGACACGAGTTACTTGAGAGTATATGGAAGCAGGCAGAGAGAACGTACATCAACGTTGCGATGCTTATTGAGCCTCGCGAGACGCTCGAACGGTGTCTCTATATTTTCGGCTGGTATATAACCAATCTCTTGAGTTTTGAGAACGCGAACGAGCCACCAGTAGCTATTGCTATCGTCCATCAAGACGAGACTGTCGCCTTTTACGACGCTGGCCTGGCCCTCGACAGTTGCAGCAAAACTGTGTAGTGAGTAGACCAGGTCAAAGTCGATTGATTCGTTAGGTATTGATAGGGAGGAGGAGCGGTCGTCGTCGGCATAGTCGCCATCACGCTCATCTGGGTCAGAGTCGTCTTCGATCATTGAGTGTTCCTCGTCGGAGGGATAGGCTTCGCCCTGCATTTGGGCGAGATAAGATTGTTCGTCTGAGACTACTGTTTCACGCAAGTCGAAGGTGTCCTGACGCTGTGGCCTACGCGGGGAAGGGGATTCCATTCGGTGGGACGGAGACGAGGCGGCGAGGTATGCTATGCTAGGTAAGTGGAAGAGGCGGTGGTGAAGACGAAGAAAATGTAGAGAGAAACTAAGGAGAGAGGGGGGGGACAAAGGCCCCGTGGGTCATAAACTGATGATTGAAAGAGGGTAACCGACCGCGGCGGGTAACGTTGCTCTGCTCTTTCCTCCTGCGGGCATGCTAAGCGCCATTGCCGCCCGCAAAGCCCGTCTACAGCACGAAAACATACCCAGCTCTGAACAATCACCCCTTCCCTCTGCGCCTCTCAATGTCCCTGCGAGGCGTCCGCATAGCCATCCAGCGGCAGTCACCAATTCATCCGCGAAAAAAGCAAGAAAAAATGCCTCAAAACACGACATTACGACGACCGTGATCTTGACTTCCAAGGAGGAGGACGCTATTCCTCTCAATCACAGTGACGATGACTCGGATATGTCAATAGTTTTGGACGACCAAGTCACAACTTTGATCCCTCATGGCCGTCTCCCATCCCCAGAGTCAACTCAGCGAAACCGTACAAAATCATGGTCTCCCAGTCGCCCAGTCGTTGACTCTTCCGACGAGGCATCGGACGTGAGCGAACAGCCTCCCTCGGATCCCATGCAATTTTTCCATCACAATCACCCTCTCGCGAACGAAGAAATCGAAATCTTGTCTACATACCGGCCAGCCCACGAACAGAACATGTTTCGACTCTCAATAGAGGAAGGGTTAGCTCTCGGCCTAAGTGGTTCCGCCGTCGTCCTGGTACTCTCACCATCTGCAACGGTGTCGTTTGTGGGGACGTATCGGCTCCGTGTCCTCCGTGGCTCTATTTCCCTGCTGGGGACAACTATCCAACCTTCTCCGGTCCTCCACCACGTCTTTGCACCGTGGTCCTCACCCATTCCCATGATCGAGGCTCACATGGCTCATGGAGAGTCGTCAAAATCGCTATCCGATATACCCGCTCGAATTATTAGTACCATCGACGAGGGCGATGTGCTCATTGTTTTGCAGGAGCTGCGAACAGGCATTGAGGGCCTTGGACACGTCATGCGTACCTTCGAAGGCGTTTTCGATCAGGCAAATCCTGAGAGAGCCCCAATTTTACCTCTGGAGGGTGTCCACTTGGTATGCCATTCGTTCCCCTAGGACACTTCTTTCGCTCATAGGATCCCAGGTTACCAATGCTATCCGCGGGATGCGTGCCTTTCAAGTGCCGCCATCCTGGGAGGCTGCTTTTTCTATATCACCGTTGTCCTCTCCACATAAAGCGACTAGCCTTTCCGAGCCTCCTGTCCTTCTAGTAAAGGGACGGAAAAATTCGGGGAAGAGTACATTCGCACGTTCGCTTGCCAACAGGTTGTGCTCCGGGTACGCAGCTAAACATTCTCGCGATCCTCGTACTCGCTAACACGATTCAAGATACCGCCGAGTGGCCTTCCTTGAATGTGACCTTGGCCAATCGGAATTCACTCCTGGCGGAATGGTAGCTCTGTGTGTCATCCAGCAACCGGTTTTCGGTCCCCCTTTCACGCATCCCACCCTTCCTTACCACGCTCACTATCTTGGCGCACATAACCCACGCTCCTCGCCGTCGCAGTACATGCGCGCAATCCAAGCATTGATCGAGGTTTATCGCCTAGATCTTCAATTCGCGACCGCACTCGTAGACATCGATGAGGATGAAGAGGACAATCGCATCGCGGACACTATCCCACTAGTTGTCAATACCATGGGTTGGACAAAGGGCCTCGGCATTGACCTTGCGCGACGAATCGAGGAGTCCGTTCAACCCTCTGACATCTTCTCGTTCGACACCTCTCCGTTCGATAACGGGGCCGAACCAGACGGCTCGCGGCTTCACCCACTGGAAGCTTTTTCGCCTTCGCAGCGATTCACCCCGTCCGACCACCGCGCGCTCTCCATACTTTCCTATTTCCATGCCGTCTTCCCTGATCCCATTCATTCGACCCCTCTCCGACAGATAATCGCCTCTCGTTGGAGCACGGACCTCCCGCTCTGTGCGCGGCCGCCTTACGAGCTCACATCACATCTCGCGCTTGATCGCATCGTGCTTACCGGCGCCGGCGCCGAAGATGTTGTCCGTGCAGAGCTGAGGCGCGTGCTAGCGGGTGCGCTTGTCGCGCTCGTCTCCGGTCCCCCGCCGCCCGAAGGCAACGAGGAACTTTATACGCCTGGGTCTCCGCCACCCGACCCCGCTTCGTCGAACTGCCTCGGGCTTGCGCTGGTGCGGGGCGTATCGAGCGACGGATCCAAGCTCCAACTCCTCACGCCTGTGCCGCCAGAGACTTTGGTGAATGCCCGGGTCCTGGTTATGGGCGAGCTCCAGCTCCCCGTGTGGGGATGGTTGGACTTTCGTGATGCTGAAGGCGGCGCGCGCCTAGGCGTGGACGTGCCTTTCTTGCGCTGGGGCCGCAGTGCTGGGGCCGGCAGCGAGCGGCGGAGAGTAAGGCGGAACATTATGCGTCGTGCACAGATGTAGAGGTGTTTTATGTTTTATATCGTAGACGTACCATGACTTGCAGTCATCACATGCCTGCATCGTACACAACTCAATAAGGATAATGCCCAAATAAACAACAACACGGTACGGTATAATAAAACGGCAGTGGTCACTCGAAAACGATCGTTAAATCTGGACCCTTATGTTGAAGCCAGCTTTCCCAGAGGTTTCGGTATACGGGCGACGGTGAGAAGCCCTTTTGTGCTGCTGCCTCGTTGGAGACGAGACGTGCGATTCGCGCGATCTCCCTGCGATCACGTGTGCTGATGTATCTGATAATCTTCGCTGCCTCGCGTCGGGAGGGTTGACTCTAGCAACAATTGCTACGGCTCTTCACCTCGCGTGTTTCTGGAGTAGCAGAGCGTACCTTGTGGGGGAACACCAGTCTGTGCCACTTGCGATACGTGGTCGGCGTCAACTCGTAATCGTTCGCTGCGTCGTCCAAGCGGGAGTGATCGCGGTATTGCGGTAGCAGCCGCGGGACGTAGGATGTGATCAGCGGGATGGGGCTGAGGCATTCCGGGGTGGAGGTTTTGACTCTCCCATGACGCGCGTCCAGAGGCGCGAAGATGGCTCGAATTCGCGCCGATTCATCCCACCACCTCTGCTCCTCGGTCAGAGAACGGTAATGATTGTAGCGCCCACGTCCCGGGATGAAAGCCCAGAGGCTTAATCGCAGAGGATTCGGAAGGCGGAGACACGACCAGAAATATGCGAGTCGGTTGGCGATCTCTTTGAACGGCCGGATAAACATGTGCCATTCGAGAGAGCGAGAAAGAGAGATGGGGGGTAACGACGATCCCATGGGATGCGTGAGGTGGAATGCCTGCATGTGCAAGATAAGCCTAACAGTGATGGCAAAGGGCAAAGGGGTGACACATGAGAACTCACCGTGAATGGCCTCATGTTGTTGCAGGAAGGCAGCAATGTGTGAAGGTGGGTGTAGGATGTGGCGGGATGAAAGTATAAATGCGCGTGTGCGCCACATCATGGCGGATAGACCAGTCGAGTACAGAAGGAACAACAATTGGAGGGGGCACTGAGGGGGCTCTTGTCACAGAATGAGACACTGGCCTGTCTTGTCCAGCTAAAACGTGTCATGGCAACGTGCCAGTTGCCGCGTGGCCATCGCACCATGGAGAAGCAAGGGCCGCAAGGCACCTTATCGATGAAAAAACTCCCAAGGACGACGCAAACGGGGTGATACACTGGTGGGACATTCATATTAACAAGGATTCTACTTACAAAGAATGTGTGAACAGCATAGTCAAGCACCCCCCACGCCGGCGTCCCCCAAAAGAAGACGACGGGCAGAGGAGTCGAGGGGCGCTTCGGCTTAATTGCGAACAAGCTTCCATCTCCCCTCATCCACTGGTACCCTGAGCCGCACATGAGGGGGGGCAAAGAGTTGCTCTGCGACGGTGCACTGGCATGAGCTGTGGCGAGGTACAAAGCTTTCTGGTCGACGGTTGCTGCGATTTCATTGGCGAAACGTAAGCAACACGTGGCAAAAGCATGGCGATAATACTCCTGTCGGTGCGCACCGCACGACAAGCCCATGTGGCTGGGCCTTCCTCATCGCTGGGCCTTCCTCATCGTCCACCCCCTCTTCCAACGTTTAATGGCGAATGTGCATACCGTGCATACTACGATCTAGCGTACCGACCTTCAATCGAACTTCGATTCCCTTCCGTCTACAAACCATCGACGTACCGAACCATTGTTCTTCATCCGCTTCTCTCCACGTCCGAGTCTTCTGGCGATGACCTCTCCTTCTCTATCTACCGGGTACTTCCTCACCACTCTACTGTTTCCCTCCGTTCTCTTGCCCGACATCGCCGCAACCGTTGACGCGTTGACGCACTTATCATTAAATGTATTTCATTAATAAAAATACATATAAACAGCACACTAGTACTGAATAATGAGGCCGGTTTGTGATGGGAACTTTCATGGACCATGTGAGCTCTCAAGGTTGCCCATCTGTCATTCCATTATGATGTGTTGACATCGGGAAGTCATCGGGAGTTTCTACGCCGCACAAAAATGGCAAGCACATGGCAGGGCGCTGTACAGACTAGCCAAGTGGGGTCGCATTTTTTCACACTGACCACAGCAAAAGTCTGATACTGGCTGATGAGGCATAGTATTGATATTCAAATATGTCAGGGCAGTGTATGTCTCTGGGTCGTTCCTTCATCAAAACCTCAACGTCTCAAACTTCTACCGTCACATCCACTGTCTATCATTTATCATATCCTCGTTCGAAGAGATTCTCATACTTCTATCCATATTTCTTCGCTCGTGACATGTATGACCCTCCTGGCTCCAGGCTTCAATCACTCTTCGAGACAGCCTTGGAAGTCTATGAGAAACAGACAGGAATGAAATTGATCGACCATCCTGTCGCAAGCCAACTCGAAAATTGCAATTCTGTGGAGTCCATCATGAACATTCTCCAGCAGCAGGCTCGACACTTGAGTAACTTTCGTGGAAATGACAGCAAAGTCATGAAATCTCTCCAGCGAGTAGTCCATGTCCTCTATACGCTTTCTTCAAGCACGGCTCTGGGCGAGGGTATTGGTCTGGTACGTCTGGTGCACTTTTTGGGTATTCCTTATTCCTGACGTCCATTCTATAGCTGTTCCCCCCCGCAAAAGCAATATTCACCGGCCTCGCTATCCTACTCGCAGTATGTCTATCCCAGTTCCTAATCATGTATCCTTCTTGTGACCAAGTGTATCAGGCGATCGGAGACGTCAGCTCAAGTTACGATGCACTCATCAACCTACTCGAGACCATCGAGCAATTTCTGAGCCGACTCGATATCTATACAGAATCACCCATTCTGGCTGTGATGGCAGAGGTTCTTGTCAAGATAATGGTGGAACTGCTTTCTACCATCGCACTCGTGACCAAACAAATCAAACAAAAGCGACCATGTAAGCGCATTGCTACTCATAGGTTACTTGACTGAACACGACGCAGTGAAATTAGTAAAAAAGCTATTGGGAGACAATGAGATCGAGGCAGTGCTGCAGAGACTTGATAGGTTGACCCTGCATGAGGCTCATATGACTGCTGCGCAGACATTTGGGGTCGTCCATAGCCTTGTCCAGAATATGACGGTGGTCATCGATGGTGAGGCAACTCCTCTGGCTTGGATGTCATTTATTATATATTATTAAACATCCTACCCTCTAGACCGCAAGGCATCGACAGATGGTATCCGGTATGCTTTAGGTACGTTGCGTTGACGAGAATAAGCTATCAGCATCCGTGACCATATGATAGAAATTATACAAGAAATTGCAAGCAAAATGAGAAAATCAGAACGTGAGTTGTTTTGTAATACCTATGTCGTCAACTGAATCAGGTGCACTGAGACTGCCCCACAGGTGAAAAATTGCAGGAAGACACCCGAAAGTGGCTATCTCCTCCAGATCCGTGGAAAAACCACAACACTACTCGGGAACTGCACTATCAAGGAACGTCGACATGGTTCTCCCAAGGCAACACTTTCCTGAAATGGAAATCATCCGGCCCAGATCCGCTATTGTGGATTCAAGGAAAACGTGGGTATCTGAGTCCAACACCCGTCTACTTTCGCTGAGAATAATCATTTTCGCTTTGTAGCCGGCGCAGGCAAGAGCGTCCTTTGGTACATAAATTTTTTGGTATTTCAGTTTCGGGAACTTATTACATTGGTCAGCTCCACCATCATCGAGAACATCGAGGACCGGCGCAAACTCGGACTAGCCTCGTTGGGATTCTTCTACTGTGACTTCCGGGATGACGACAAGAAGAACTTCCGTGGATTGGTGTCATCTCTGCTAGTCCAGCTTTGTGACCATTCCGACCCCTACACCACCATTCTTTCTGATTTCTATATCGCACATGGTCGTGGATCGCGACATCCCAGTGACGAAGCCCTCCTCGAATGCCTAACGCGCATATTCAGACTTCCAGGACAAGCGCCAGTTCATATCATTATAGACGCTGTGGATGAGTGTCCAAATGCATCTGGGACGCCCACTCCCCGTGAAAAAATCCTAAAGCTTGTGGAGAAGCTTGTCAGTTTACGGCTTCAAAATCTGCGCATTTGCATCACAAGCCGGCCCGAGGCCGACATCAAAAGAGTCTTTGAAGGATTGCATTTCCGTCATGTTTCCCTGCATAGCGAGGGTGGACAAATGCAAGACATCGATGACTACGTTAGGTCCTTCGTTAATACGGACTGGAAAATGAAAAGTTGGACGGCCGATGACAAGGAGCTGGTTATTGAAGTCCTTACGAAAAGAGCTGACGGAATGTAAGGCATCAACATCATCGTTTAGCATGACCCTCATTCAGTGATGTAGGTTCCGCTGGGTGGCTTGTCAGCTCGACTACCTCCGCCGCTGCCTTCCAGGACGAATCAGGCGTGTTCTGATGGAGTTACCAGACACCCTTGGTGGGACGTATCAGCGCACATTGGAAGATATCGATGAACAAACCTGGGAATATGCCCACCGCCTCTTCCAATGTGTTGCGGTGGCATCTCGGCCGCTTCGTGTTGAGGAGCTCGCAGAGTTCCTTGCCTTCGATTTCGACACCGGACCAACTCCGACATTTCGGGTAGGTTGGCGCCCAGAAAATCCTACAGACGCCGTGCTGTCTACATGCTCCAGTCTACTTGCCGTCGTCGAAGTCAATGGTTCTGAATGCATACAATTTTCTCACTTTTCAGTGAAAGAATACCTAACGTCGACTCGGCTTACCGAAGCAAGACCCATTATTTCCCGCTATCATCTCTCTATGACACGCGCTCACACACTTGTCGCGCAAGGCTGCCTGGGTTTGCTGCTGCATTTTGATACAAGCATCACCTATGACAAGCTGAAGAAATTCCCTCTCGCCGGCTATGCTGCCCAGTACTGGGTAGATCATGCCCGGTTCAAGGATGTGTTCAAAAATACACAAGACGGGATGAAACGCCTCTTTGACACGAGATGCCCGCACCTTGCGATTTGGGTCTGGATATACGACCCAGATGCCCCCGGCCATCGATTACAACGACCCATACCCCCGTCACAGCCCAGAGGCAGTTGTTTACATTATGCTGCTCTTCTTGGCCTTCACGACTTGGTACCTTTCCTGGTGGCCGAGTTCCCACAGGACGTGAATGCCACGGGATTCGACGACAATCGGACTCCATTGCATGTGGCGTTGGAAGGCGGGCACATGAATTTCGCTGGGCTGATCCTCGAGTATGGCGCGGACGTGAATGCTCAGGACTCTTCCAAGTCGACTCCATTGCATGTGGCGTTGAAGGGCGGACTTGTGGAATTTGCTCGAGTTCTGCTTAAGCATGGCGCGGATGTGAATTCTCGGGACAACAACAAGTCGTCTCCGTTGCATCTCGCGTTGAACGGAAGACATTTGGAATTTTCTCGAGAGCTCCTCGAGTTCGGCGCGGATGTGGATGCCCAAGACGTCAACGACTCGGCCCCGTTGCATCTCGCGTTTGGGGGTGGAAATGTGGAATTCGCTCGGGTGCTCCTCGAGCGCGGCGCGGATCCGAATGTCCAGGACAAGAACAAGTCAACTCCGCTACATCTCGCGTGGAAAGGCGGACATGTGGAATTTGCTCAGGTGCTCCTC
>Ga0137390_10001804_pt1 | contig 16515 bp, 20 predicted proteins | sample 15con2h24AmetaG_FD_104937 | JGI IMG/M metagenome (GOLD analysis project Ga0137390, IMG submission 104937) | Vadose zone soil microbial communities from Angelo Coast Range Reserve, California, USA - 15con2h2.4A metaG | ecosystem: Environmental > Terrestrial > Soil > Vadose zone > Saprolite... | reverse complement strand
CTTTCCTAGCCCCACCATGTCCGCACCTTCCCCCCATTCCCCCCTATTCTCCCATGACAAGAGTCCATCAAAGAGAAAGGACAGGCCTCCTGCTCTTGAGATTCTCGACTCATCGGCTCCGTCTTCTCATTTCCCTGATCGTCATCCCACTCCGGATGACACAATGTCCCACGCTGAACAGGTGACGAGCCCACCCTGTCCATCTCATTTTACCCCGCTCACTATGTTCCAGTTACATGCCGATCAACCCATTGATGACCTTCATGCACACCTTCCCTCTCGCTCCACTTCCGCCACGTCGTCGCTTGATCCATACTATTTTAGTGTCCATTCTGCTTCCGCATCACCCGTCCCCCCTCTTCCAGACTCTCCTCAGGTGCGCAAGACTCCGGAAACGCGTCAAGTGACTCATGATCCCGTTACTCCACATCGGGATCCCTCCCAGATCGATAGGCGCATTCTTCATGGTCTAGGCGAACTTGCAACTCCCCGCTGGTCGCGATCAGTTGCACATTGTGAGGACGACATACATGTCTTAGATCAAGACGATCTCGAGCCATCTCTTCCCGAAGAACCCGAGGATGTTGGTTCGGATAGTCCTTGGACAATAGAGGCCGTTGACGGTGAAGATGATGACGAGGAACGGGATCAAGTAACTTTTTTTTTCGCGTTCTCCATTCGGTCCTCTAATTGCGCATTCACTAGCCTTCTGAATTCAAACCGATCCCACGGGCGATTCGTACTCGACCATCTGTCACCGAGGAAAGCGGCGGTGAAGAGATCCTGTACCCACGCACCCAGTTCCCGAAACCTCCGGCCTCCACCCACTCCGTGGTTTATAGCCCTCCTCCGATTAATACCATACTGCCTGCCGCCTTCACACCACCGACAAGCAAGGTGAAGAAGTACACGTCCGATGAGTTTGAACGGGATTCAACGGGCTTGCTCATCAAAAAACATCAGCGGGCGCCTTCTAGCTCTATCCTCGACGACACCAAAGAGGAACGTCCTTCGATGCGGAAACACCACAGCCTTGGCGTGGGACTGCCTTCACGAGACAAGCCCCGAGAGCGTCGAAAGGATAGTGTATCGACCAGCGGGAGCGTAGCTAAGGATCGTCACTCTCGACACACCTCGGCAAGTTCTTCTTCCTCAAGTCACGGGGAACAGCTTCATTCGCGCCGTGTTCTCACGACTGACTTCTCTCACCTCCCGCCCTCCCCTTCGACAACATCAATCCAACAGTTCCTGCGTCATACAGGCAGCAATGGTGCCATCGGTGCCTCCACACCTTTCAGCTCCCAGAAGGATGCGCAAAACCACCATGCACCAAATGTGGCACATTCGTTGCTCAGAGGGACTCAGGAGGGGTGGTCCGATCTCGATGATCAAGCAACTGCTGAGGCGCTGCGCAAGCTCGACGGACTTTCGGGAAAAACAGGCACCCGCGTGCGTTCCAGTGTGGGTAGCCTTCGCCTCGTCAGCACTAGCCGACCTGGGACACCTGCAAAGTCGGCGCAACAATGGGAAGGTGTAGGCTCAGACAGCGGAAAGACGAGTCGCAGGAACTCGGCACATGTTCGGGACAGTGTTGCGTTGACAAAAGACAAGGACCAAACGCCAAGTGCTAGCCGTCAAGCAGCTGGTCTAGACGCCATTGATATTTCAGAACAGGCGGCAAGCGTATTCGGAAGTAGTGATGAGACACAACTTAGCTCGCCCGCTCAGGAAAAGCCACCAGCGAAGAAATCTTCAGCAAGTATACGGCTCAGTTACATCACCAAGCGCGGCTCTACCTCATCAACCACATACACCAGCACGCCGACCACGAGCTCGAGGGACTCTGGATCTATGTCTGCAGGTACAAGCCTTACTTCCATGTCGGCGCAATCCGGTCGTCACTCTACCAGCAAGGCTAGGCGCAACAGCGTTGGTAGCGATGCTTCACAGTCGGGAGATGTCACCGCCTTGAGAGATCGTGCTGCGTCGCTTGCGACGTCTAGTGAACAACTAGAGGTTGGGCAAGACGTACCCCCAGTTCCCCCTTTACCAAAGGACCTGTCTACTTATCGTTCGCCCCCCCAATCTTCAATAGGCTCCTCGTTTCCCGTCGAAGGAGCCCACGTGGAAGAGCCGACGCAGGCAAATGACGGGGAACTCAATCGGCCGGCCCCAACAGAAGTTGTTGTTGTACCCAGTGTCTCAAAGGCGTCCACGCCGCCGCCGTATACCTCGCATAGTGACACTCAAGGATATGCCCCTACTTCCACAGTGTCGAAAACTCCCTCCAAGAAATGGAGCTTACTAGGCATGAGGTTGAGCGGTAACCCGTCAGGAAACTCGACGAAAGACAATTCTGGCAGCAAGACATCTTCCAAACGACACAGCCCACATTCTACGATATTCAGTCATCCCAGTCGCCGCTCTATTTCTAAGGACCATCCAGAGCCGTGGTCGCCTGTCGAACAACCCGACGCAATGGCCTCCGCAGCATCCCTTATCTCGCAATCTTCTTTGTCCTCATCGCATGCATTGTCAGTGTCCGGTGCGGTAGCTGGCACACCAGATCGCCATCTCTCCAGCCGCCCTGGCACCGCATCGAGCTCTCATAAATCTAGCTCCTTAGCTGCCCCTCAGCAGATGCCTCTCAGCCCGTCAAACTCTATTCGCCGCGGATCATCCAAGCGGTTGACCCCATCTGCTATTCCCTTTTTCCGGCGCTCATCCTCTCAGTCCGTTCAAGTCGGCGGTTTACGTTCATCATCACCTCCCGCCTCGACAGGTCCATCCCATCTGCAGCCTAGAGATCCTGTGTCTCCTGTGGATACAAGCTTGTCGACTCCTCCAGCTGCTCACAAGAAAACTTCTATCATTAGCCTGGGTTCGCTCTTGAAAGGTTCAAGCTCAAGACGCAACTTACAGGCCGGTAAGGATGATCCAAGGAGTGACAAGGAGAGTCGGCGCGGGCGGGACACTGACGGTGGAAAGTCTGACAAAGAAAAGGTCAAAAAGGAGAAAGATCGCAGTGAGAGTCGGATCTCAGTATTGATGGGGCGGAAACGTGGCCAGGTCAAACTCACTGCGATCATAGCTAAATGTCATCTGAATGTTTTCCCGCAGACTTTGTCCTCCACCGAGTCGAAGAAGCCCCAGCCAGTGAGTATGCCTCCCATGCAGATTTCCGCGTTGCCCCAGGCAACAGCTCAACGCGTTGCGAATCTGAAGGCTACAGCAACCTCGAATGGTTCCGCCGCTGCTACTCGCAGTAGTGCGGCATCGTCGCGTGCTACCTCGCAAACGATCAGTTCCTTGCAGCGACAGTCTGATACATCACTGCGCGGCAGGATGCTACTCCCAACGATTGCTGGGTCACCATCAGTCGGAACTGCTGGGGGTAACCGAGACATGAAGGAGCGAGACCCTCCGCCCTCATCCGGCGCGAATGGGTCTAGTGCTAATCCTAAAGAAACCCCGACCAAGATCCCCCGCATTCATAGCCGTACATCCACTGTTTCATCACCCGCCCTGAAAGCATCCACATCTTCAACAGTGGCCAGCCGGCGAACCAGTCTTATTGTTTCCTCGTCTGTGGCTGAGAACGATCCATCTCCCACACCCGGCAACGCACCGGGAAATGGATCGTCGGGGTCTATAAACTATCCAGTACCAATTACGGATGAGTTTGGAGTTTTGGAAAACGGTGACGTTCCCAGGGCCACCCTCAACACGGTTACGCAGCGACAATCCGTTCGTGCATCCCCCTCATCGAGCTCTACATCTCGAGTCCCCCGCCAGGTCATTAATTCGACTTCGTCATCCAATATCCCACGCAAGGGCAATCGTGAATCCATGTCATTCGGTGGCCTTCGCAAGTCTTCGACGGGCTCTGTGGCCTCACTCAATTCAGTTGCCCCTAGTGACCCACCCTCAACCCAGACGTCATCACATCGATTCTCAGCTCTTTCGCCATCCAAGGGTCTCAAGCTCCTCAGCCCAAAGATCTCCCTCACGCATTCGCGCTCATCCAATTCCTCGAACAACCATCAGGTTGCCACTCCGTCGTCTAGCCGCTTATCACTGTCAACGCCGTCCCCTGCCCCGAGCTCCGTTGATGAGGAGGAGCTTCTAGGTGATGAGGAGATGCTCCAGTATATCAAGCGGCAGCACCAGAAAAAGTTGGCGCACGGGGCCACCCAGGAGGAATTGGACGCGCTACTGCGTTTTCCGGAACCTTTACCACCTACGCCTCCGCAGAGCCCTTCCGGTAAGTTCTCATTTGTGCTCGCCCTATTTTTCTACTCACTCACGATATGTAAAGCTGTGCTCAAGAGCAGCCAGCGACAACATCTGTCCGAGTATGAGCGGCAAGAGATTCTTGATTACCCGTCGGTGTATTACATCGGGACTGGAAGCGAGAAGAAGCCTGCCCACCCGGACAAACCGACGAACAACTACGGCTATGACGATGATCGCGGCGACTATCTTGTCGTCGACCGGGACCATCTTGGTTACCGTTACGAAATCATGGGCAGTCTCGGGAAGGGTTCCTTCGGTCAAGTATTGAGCTGCCGAGATCATGCTACGGGAGGTTCTGTCGCCATAAAGATTATTCGGAACAAGAAGCGATTCCATCATCAAGCCCTTGTCGAAATTAAGATTCTGGATAACCTACGCCAATGGGTAGGTATCTCCATATTATTGTGATCGGCAATGCCTACTTTATATTCTAGGACCCAGAGGAGAAACACCACGTCATCAAAATGACGGAGCACTTCTACTTCCGTAATCATCTCTGTATTGCGATGGAACTGCTGAGCATCAATCTATACGAGCTTATCAAAGCGAACGGCTTCGTCGGGTTTACGACTGCTCTCATCCGCCGCTTCACGAGTCAAATGCTTATGTCGCTTACTCTCATGCGCCATCACCGCATTGTACATTGTGACCTTAAACCCGAGGTCAGGCATTGGATAGTGGTCACGATGGTTGCTGACATTATTTCATAGAATGTGCTACTACGTCACCCCACCAAAAGCGCCATCAAAGTCATCGATTTTGGCAGCAGCTGCTTCGAGCATGAAAAAAGTGAGGCCACAGAACAATAAGAGCGTTTGCATGCGGCTTACGTTACAACTTATAGTTTACACGTACATCCAAAGTCGGTTTTACCGGTCGCCGGAGGTCATCCTGGGAATGAACTACCACATGGCCATCGACATGTGGAGCCTAGGTTGCATTCTGGCGGAACTGAAGACCGGGTTCCCCATCTTCCCCGGAGAAAGCGAACAAGAACAATTATCCTGCATCATGGAAGTTCTGGGTCTCCCAGACAAGGACTTCGTTAACCGAAGTTCCCGCAAGCGACTCTTCTTCGGTACGTGCGACGTGTAAGCTACGATTTCCTTTCCTTATTCTGGATCAGACTCCACTGGTGCCCCTCGACCCGTGGTAAACTCGAAGGGACGCAGGAGAAGGCCAGGAACAAAGACCCTCTCCCAAGTTCTCCGCTGCGACGATGACCTTTTCGTCGACTTCGTCTCCAAGTGTCTTGTGTGGGATCCCGAACGTCGTATCAAGCCCCAAAACGCAATGCGGCATCCCTTCATCACCGCCGGAAAACGCTCGAAAGTCTCAACACCCTCTTCTGCAACGGCCAAGGCCCTCCTGTCGACAGCATCCAGCCTAGCAAGCAGGTCCAAGCCGACCGACACGCCAAAAAAGTCACAAATTAGCGCACCGACCCCTCTCACTGCTCGCATATCACGAACTACCAACGCTCAACCATCCACTCCTGGCGGACCATCCACCTCTATGTACTCATCCGGATCTGCACGTTCTTATCGTACATCACAGTCTCAAGCTATCTCTTCATACCACCCCAGCAGAACCATCAACGGATTTGCTGTACGTTAATGTGTTTCCAACACTATAAAACGTAGGCTGACTGGCCGCCTGTAGTCAACCTCCACGACCAAGTGAACTCGACGTTCATGAACACTTCCCCTATATATCATCCTGCAACACGACCCCCCGCCCACACAGTAGATAGTTATTACTTTGCAAAAACGTCCAAGCTGGCCTTTTTCCATTTCTTAATACCCTGGGCCTGCTGTATATTACCCCATTGCTCCGGCTGTTTTTGTTGTTTTTTTTTTCCTGGGCACTCTGCATGCGAAACCGTACAATCCGCCTCACGAACACGCAATACAATATTCACATAATTAACGGAGTATGATAGGCCGATTGGCCGCCGCTCAGCGAATGATCTTCGTCACTGATAGTAACACATGCAATTATGAGCTTTATGGTGGGTCGACTTTATAAGAGAGAATGCGATTTATATCTCCGCGTCATCGGCATCGTCCAAACATCTTAGCTTCAGCAGCACATCACTCCCTGTGAGAGGCAATCAGCGGTGAAGTCCTTGTCATGATGCATCTGACATACCCCAACCATCGAGCGAAAACAGGTCAAGGGAACCTCCGAAGTATCTGGATGAGGCGTCAGCGGCGCAGTCGCTTGCTCACAATTCGCGATTTATTAAAACAACTCACTGAGCGTACAGCCGACTCATGGGCAACCCAAACCCGAGCCCAGCGATCGTGCCCAAGCCCGCCTCCAACCCCTTGCCCGTAATCTCACCAAAGAGGCCGAGGCCGGCCCCGCCAGTCATGGTAGCACCCATACCGGACCCGACGGCAGCAGCCCCACCGATATACTGCGCAGCATATGGCCCACCGCCCGCGCCCGCATCTTCGTCGTCGTTGTTGTTGTCGTTGTCGTTGTGGTGGCTCGCCCCGTATCCGTGCCCGCGCCCGCGTCCGCGTCTGTGTCTGTGTTGGCCGCCACTGCTGCCGCTACCAGCCGCGCGGCGGCCGGCGGTGGTGAACGCGTAGGAGAAGATGCGAGACATGTGGGTGGGCTCGACGCCGCCGCCTTGGTCGCGGATGCGCAGGGAGAGCGTGGCGGGCTTGGTGGTGAGGCCTGGGAGGCGCGGTGGTGGCGCGACTGTGATGAGCACGGGTGGGAGCGGATGTTGAGACTGGGATTGGGGCGTAGCCTGAGAGGCGTCGGGGTGGTAGTGGACGCTGTCGTTGTTGTGTTGTTTACGGTGGTACTCGACGGTCGCGCGGAAGGAGTTCTTGAGGATCTCGGTCAGGATGTATTCCATGTGGACTGGAACATAACTGGTGTTTTTGTAGGGTGTGGATTAGGGTAAAGAAATAAAGAGGGGGGAGGGGAAGGGAGAGGGAAAAATGACGCACGCGAAAGTGGCGTCTGTCGCACCGTCGATGATGATGGAAGGGGCCGCGCCAAGCGTCGCCTCGCAGAGCTCGCTCACGAACGAGGCGCACATGCGGATCATCTCGACGGGCGACAACGCCATGTCGACGATGCCCACGTCGTTCGCGCGCGCCTGCTCCGGGTTCTGCAGCGCGCGGGACAGCACGATGTGCTGCTCCGCGATGAGCCGCACGGCGATGCGGTTGCGGATGGCGGCGTCGAGGAAGCTACTGATCTGTTCCGAGGACATGTACTTGGCGCATTCCTGGAACCTGCCCAAACGACGACGACAACGACGACGAACCAGTAATATAAATATTATATATATATATATATATATATCAATAAGTTCTTTTCTTTGGAGAGAGAAGAGAGAGGGCGACAAACTCACCCTTTCGCCATCGTCGGGATGTCGTTCGCGTGGTCCCGTACGAGACTCTCCAGCTGCGCAGCAAACACCGCGTTTTCCTCCAAATTCTTCACCTGCGGGTACGTCGCGCTCCACAAGAAGCTTTTCCTGAACCCGTCGAGGATGCGGGCGATGTATGGGTTCGTGCCGACTATGAACGGCAGAGCCTCGAGGGAGCGTATTCGCGTCGCCAACCGCCGCGGAATTTCGGCTTGGGCGTATGATACGGAAGTCAGTACGGATTCGGCCGTCAGAGGGCGGCCGGTGGCGAGAAGGGTCCCGAGCGTGAGGGGGCGAGGTGGGTGTTGCGCAAAAGTCGCCAAGAGGTGGGCCACTTCGGGTGGTGCGGGTTCTGGGGTACGGCTGTAACGCGAGGAGCACCGACGACCTACGCGACGCACACAAGCACTTCCTAGAAGGGGTAGTCGTGGGGTTTGGGCGTGCTGAAACATACTACAGTCGAGTACAACGTATAGGTGATGCAGACATGGCGCGCAAATATAACCCGTCGGGTGGTACACCGGGCGGAACTCAAAGGAAATATATGTGATCAGGCGACCAAATACAACAACAGGTGCAGTCAGATGAACTGTATTAGTCTAAAACTACCGAGACAGGGAATCTAGTTATACACTTGGTAAAGTGGCCTGTATGACAGCCAACGTCAATCATCAAATTCCGCAAGGGACAGGAGACCACTTACGTGCTAGAGAACTTCGTGCCTTGTCTAACAACCTTCTCAACGGCGTCAAGAAAGTCACGTTCAGTGGCTACCTTACGCCGCGCACGTATGGCAAACATCCCTGCCTAAATATGATGCAGTGAGATAACGCTAAGCTCTCCGACGTTACTCTACATACCTCAGTGGCTACGGACCGCAACTCTGCGCCAGTCGTATTCGGACATAAGCGCGCAATGAGATCAAACCGAATGTCCCTCTCTACGCTCATACTCCGTGCATGGATACGAAGGATGTGTGCTCGCCCTTCATTATCTGGCAACGAAAATTCTATCCGCCGGTCCAGGCGACCTGGTCGCAACAGCGCGGGGTCGAGGGTGTCAGGTCTGCGCAGAAGTCAGTCATCGAGAAACACACCCCCAGACACGTGCTTACCTGTTGGTAGCCATCAGTACCTTGATGTTTCCCCGTGGGTCGAATCCATCCAACTGGTTGATGAGCTCTAACATAGTCCGTTGTACTTCATTGTCGCCACCTGCGCCGTCATCGAAGCGCGCGCCACCAATGGCATCGACTTCATCAAAGAAGATAATGCACGCCTTCTTGCTTCGTGCCATCTCAAATAGCTCACGAATCATACGCGCACCCTCGCCAACATACTTCTGGACGAGCTCGGAACCAATCACGCGAATAAAAGTCGCATCTGTCCGGTTAGCAACTGCGCGCGCACAGAGTGTCTTCCCCGTTCCCGGCGGCCCAAACAGTAAGACGCCTTTTGGTGGATCGATACCAAGGCTGACAAAACGCTCAGGCTAGTAGGACGTTAGACATGCATCACGCCACGGACGCATGAGATCATACCGAAAGCAATGGCAGCTCTACCACCTCCCGAAGTTTCTCAATCTGCTCTTTGCACCCGCCGACATCGGAGTATGTCACGTCTGGCTTCTCCTCAACTTGCATCATGGTTACTGAGGCATCGATCTTTGGAGGGAGAGGAATCTGGATTTGATACTTATTGCGATCGACGCTGCAAGAACAAAGGGCTAACTTGAGAGAGCTCTCCTCTACAAGAACGGATTACTCACCCAACTCGCATGCCCTCCTCAATGTCTTCTGGTGCAACACGATCGCCTAAAGATACGACGAACTTGGCGATTTGCTTGATGTTGATGAGGTACTTGTCTTGCTCATCGGCACCTTTCTGTCCCTGCATCGCACCCATTGGGTTTACCGCGCGGGCAGCCTCTGCAGCCACCTCGTCCATCTTAATAATCTTCGTGCACCGTGCAACTTGAAGGGGATGCTCTTCGTTCATACGCTGCCTGTCCGCAGGAAGATCCCATAAGTTGGGCGATGCTAAGCCAGTGTCCGACTCCTTAATTCCTATACACTGTTGATTAAACGCTTATGCGAGGGTCAAGTACAACGTACCAAGTTTCTCGTTTATTCGCTTTTGCACGTCCTTGATGTCCGCTTCCGTCTTTTTTAACTGAGCGGCGTAGGGACCTTGGCCCTGGCATACCAGTTAAACAGAGTCTTCTGTGTGCAACCAAACTCGCACGTACATACGTCTTGAGAATTTGGATATCGCTCTCGTCCAGAGCTACAGATATGTATGAGAGGCGTTATCGGATATGTAAGAGGTATACACCCACGAATAATTTTCTCGTCCTTCTCGTCGATTTTCTTAGAGTCTTCCGAACGCAGTTAGAAAACATAAGTGGAGGTGGAGCGAGACAGAGCCGGCGTACATTTCTCCCAATCACTTTTAAAGGATGTTCAGAAGAATCAAACAACAGTAAAGGATGAGAGCACTCACGCTTTCGGCGGCATTGTGTGTAGTGTATATGAGAGAGGCGAGAGTCGCGAGCGACGCGTCACCTCGATTTGCTCACGTGACATTCCCGATTTGGTTTCATCTGAAAAGTGCTTTGATCGCCATCACTCTCATCAAGTGCATCCATGGCCGGCGCCCTTCCAAACGCGAAGAAAAATTTACAGAAAATCCAGGATGAAGACCGTGAGTCTAGATTTGGCCAAGTTTTTGGCGTGTCGGGTCCTGTCGTCGTTGCAGAGAACATGACCGGTTGTGCGATGTATGAGCTTGTACGCGTCGGCCATGATGAACTCGTTGGAGGTGCGCAGATAGGACACTCTGTTGTGTACTCACCTTACATGTGATATTTACTCTAGAGGTTATTCGTATTGATGCGGATAAAGCGACGATTCAAGTGTACGAGGAAACATCTGGCGTCACCGTCGGGGACCCTGTGCTACGGACAGGGAAGCCCTTGAGCGTGGAGCTTGGTCCAGGTATGCGCCTCGCCCCTGTATTTTTGCTTCGTACTGAAGTTACCCGAGGACTGATGGGAAACATCGTCGATGGTATTCAACGACCGCTGCGCGTATGTCCTTTTCTCATCTCTCAGGATGTATGAGACCAAGACCTCGCAGTCTATCCAAGAACTCTCAAAGTCAATCTATATTCCCCGAGGCATTAATACAGAGGCGTTAGACCGCACCCTCAAGTGGGATTTTACACCGACGGATATTAAGGTACCGGTTTTCTACCTTGCTTGCCTCGCTCTGCGCTTACAGGTCCTGGCTATATAGCTCGGAGATCATGTCTCTGGAGGTGACATATTCGGCAGGGTCTACGAGAACTCACTCGTCGATGCACACAAGATCATGCTGAATCCCAGAGCAATGGGGACTATCACGCATACAGCAGAAAAGGGCAGCTACGCAGTTGACGTACGGGCTGCACCCTAACTCTTGGCGGGAAGCTAATTGAAAGGGACGCTCTCAGGACGTCGTTCTCGAAACCGAATTTGATGGAAAGACTACGAAGCACACCCTCATGCAACTGTGGCCTGTTCGTGCTCCGCGTCCGGTGACAGAGAAGCACACGGCAGATTTCCCGCTTCTGACAGGTCAACGTATTCTGGATGCCCTGTTCCCGTGTGTGCAGGGAGGAACGACAGCCATTCCTGGTGCCTTTGGGTGCGGGAAGACTGTAATCTCTCAGGCATTGTCAAAATACTCCAATAGCGATATCATCATTTACGTCGGTTGCGGGGAGCGCGGGAATGAAATGGCTGAAGTATTGATGGAGGTGCGCTTGTCTAACGGTTGCCTCAGCTTTCATTGACTGCGGTGTCAGTTCCCTGAGCTCACTATGGACATCGGTGAACGGCAAGAACCCATTATGAAGCGCACGACGCTGGTAGCGAATACATCCAACATGCCAGTCGCCGCCCGTGAAGCGTCTATTTATACTGGCATCACACTTGCGGAATATTTCCGTGACCAAGGCAGCAATGTTTCCATGATGGCTGACTCGACTTCACGTTGGGCTGAGGCTCTCCGTGAGATCTCCGGTCGGCTGGCAGAGATGCCTGCGGATTCTGGTTACCCTGCATATCTCGGCACTAAGCTTGCCAGTTTCTACGAACGTGCTGGTAAGGTCACAGCCCTTGGCAATCCCGTTCGGCAAGGAACGGTATCTATTGTCGGGGCGTACGTAGCGCGCACTTCACAGTATGACCTCGGCTTACATCTTAACTAGTGTGTCACCTCCTGGTGGTGATTTCTCGGACCCTGTGACCTCCGCTACCCTTGGTATCGTGCAGGTCTTCTGGGGTCTCGATAAGAAGCTGGCGCAGCGAAAGCACTTCCCCTCTGTCAACTGGAATCTCTCATACTCCAAGTACACCAAAGTTCTCGAGCCTTACTACGACTCTACGGAGCCAGGTTTTGTCGAGCTGCGTACACGGACCAAGGAGATTCTTCAGAAAGAAGAGGACCTCGCCGAGATCGTTCAACTTGTTGGCAAAAGTGCCCTGGGCGAGAATGATAAGATTACGCTTGAGGTCGCGCGGATGCTCAAGGACGACTTTCTGCAGCAGAATGGCATGAGCGAGTACGACCGATATTGCCCATTCTACAAGACGAGCGGTATGCTACGGAACTTTGTGGACTTCCATGATTTGGCGATCAGGGCAGTACAGTCAAGTGGCGTCACGTTCGCTAGAATTAAAGATTCGGCAAGCGATATCATGTTTAAACTCTCGCAAATGAAATTTGAGGTACGTATATCGTGCCATCTTTGCTTTCTAGACACTCACCTCGCCTTCTAGTCACCGTCGCAAGGGAAGGATTCAGTGAAAGGCAAACTGGACAGCCTACACCACGAAATTATCGAGAAGTTCAGGGCAATTGCCGAATGAGTGGGTATGTTGCAGGATATTGTAGTTCCCTAAGAACATAACGGAGGCGTGTACGGTAATTGCGTTTTCTTTCTTTGAAAAATATTTCCAATACAATAATATTCGTGGATATGCCGGTCGCGGGAGGCATCAGCCCGACGCGTCGGCTGTGGATCAAGGGGTACACGTGACACTTACTGGGTGGACCTTTTCGGCCCGTGCCGCCCATCTGCTGCTCTCCTGACTCGCCCACTTGCAACTTATACCTACATTCGATAACGATAACATTCATCAGAGATGTCGGAAAGAAAAGGTGAGCTCTCAAACATTCTTCTCTGGCCACTCGCTGACAGCATGCAGTGTTAAACAAATACTTCCCCCCGGACTTCGATCCTGCTTTGATTCCTAGGCGTAAGGGACCCAAAAACTCGCAACAAGTAGTCCGTCTTATGGCACCATTCTCAATGTACGTATTTCTTTTTCATCACATCCCTGGATGTGCTCATCATGATTGAATAGGCGATGCAATACCTGCGGGGAGTACATTTATAAAGGCAAGAAGTTCAACGCGAGGAAGGAAACAGTTGAAGGGGAGGACTATTATGGCATCAAGATTTTCCGGTTCTATATCAAATGGTACGTGACACTATGCTCGATTCCGTGAGGCATAACTTATCCCAAGAGCAGTACATTATGTTCGGCTGAAATCACATTCAAGACGGATCCAAAGAACACCGACTATACTGCGGAACATGGCGCTTCGCGCAATTTTGAACCGTGGCGGGAAGAGAAAGCCGTAGAGGAGGAGGACCGGCTCGCGAAGCTGGAGGAAGAGGAAAACAATCCTATGAAGGTACTCGAGAATCGCACGGTCGACTCGAAGCGCGAGATGGACATCCTTGACGCGTTGCATGATATTCGCGCACGAAATGCAAGGAATGAACGCGTGGGGCAATCGGACGACCTCATCACACGCATTGGCCACGAAGAAGTCTTGAGCCCCGAAGATGAGCAACGACTGAGGGCAGAAGAGGAGGACGAGAAGCTCGTGCGGGAGGTATTCTCGAAAGTTTCGGTGCCGGGAGCGGGGCCAGCGCAGAAGTCCGGAGAGGACGGCGAGGGAGCGGGTGCTTCAACGGTTGTGACCGTCAAGCGGAAGGCGGATAACCTCGAACCCGCTCTCGGAAGCCTCTTGCCCGAGAGCACGCAGGCGATGGTAAATGCGATGTCGGCATCATTTCAGCCAGCAAAGAAGAAGAAAGCGGACAATTCAAAGTCGCTTGGGATCAAGCTTGTGAAGAAGAAATCATAATTCATTAATTTGTAGGACGAGCTTAGGCAAATCGGATCACCTATTTGATACACTGGAGTCCGGGGTGATATGCGTTCTGTTCGTTGGGCACGCGCTCGTGCGCACTTTCACTGCTCACCCCTGGGCCATGTCTTTGATCCACAGGCATCCTACTGTACGAGCCCTCAGGTATGGGCAAGACGCTCGTCGCGAAGGCAGTCGCGACTGCGTGCTCGTTGAACTCCTTTTCTATCAAGGGCCCCGAGCTTCTGAACATGTACACGGAGAGTCAGAGGTGAACGTCTGGCAGGTGTTCCAGCGAGCACGCGACGCCTGTCTCTGCATCGTCTTCTTCGACGAGCTGGATTCAGTCGCGCCTAAGCGCGGCGTGCACGGCGACTTGGGCAGCGTTATGGACCGCATCGTTCTCTCAACTCCTCACCGAACTCGACGACATCGCCTCCGCCGCCGCCTCTTCCTCCTCTTCTTCTGGCGTGGGCGGCGGGGACGGCAGCAGAGACTGACGTCTTCGTGATCGGCGCGACGAACAGGCCGGACCTGCTCAACCCCACGCTGCTGCGCCCTGGCCGGTTCGACAGGCTGCTCTACTGCGGCGTGAGCGATAGAGAGACTCGGACGAGGGACAGCTGCACATCCTCGAGGCGCTCACACGCAAGTTCCGTCTCAATCCCGCGCTCGACTTATCGCCTGTCGCGCACGCGCTCCCCCGTTCAACTTTACCGGCGCGGACTTTGACGCGCCGTGCGCGGATGCGCGGCCCAAGGCTCATGTCGTGTAAAGCGTAGGAGATCGACGCCCGCATCGGTTGCGTACACCTACTTCGGTTCTCCGCGTTTTGCGAGAACTCATTTTTTTCTGATTCGTGGCTTGATTGTCTTGCAACAGCCAAGCTGAATATGCAACAACCTTCATCAGACGCATCGGCTGTCTGCTACACACTGGCCCTCGCCCCTCGAGCCACAGTACTACCTCATCGAAATGGCGACGCACGAGGAGATCGCTGTTGTCGTCACTGCGGATGATTTTGCGGCGGCGCTGCGGGAACTGGTGCCGAGCGTCTTGTAAGCCGAGATGGCACGTTATGCGCAGATCCGGCAAACGTTTCTCTCTCAATGAATGCGGGCAACACCAGTGCGGACAGTGAGGTGGACGATCAGGGAATAAATACTCATACCAAGAAGAAGGTACCAGTAGGGACAATAATCTGCCCAATGGCCAATGTCAGGGGAGAAGCGAGGTAGTAATGAAGGCACTGGCAGGGGGAAACGGGTACGTCAATGACACATCTCATCTACATTGATATCATGCTACGAGCAAGTGAATAACCTGCTGTATGTTGATAAATACGGCATATGATTCAGAACCACTGTATGGGCGAGAAGCCAACACGATCGAAAATATCTTTGAATTCGTGGCACGATTGAGCTGAGTGCAGTGGACGACGGGAGTTTTATTGGTGTATGGGTAAGCTGGAAGAGACAGTACTTGTAGAGGAGGTAAGAATACCAGAATACCATGACGACCTCGCGCTCACGACAATTAGCCTACTAATTCCTAGCCAGCGTCACACGTCCGAGGCGAACCCGGTGTCGTGCAGCTGTCTTCAAGTTCTCCCTCCTGCATGGCCCTCGACAGCAAACCCTCACACTGCCCTCCAATCGTTTGTGCAAGATGAAGTGACCCAACTCGCAAACTACTCTATCCTTTCACCCCTTCTCTCGTCTGCCTCTTCTCTTTCATCTCGATCGATGTCGCTTGGACTTAGCCGCTATCATACCGTGACCGTACGCTTCCTTCATTACACGTTCCTTCTTATTTTCTTGTACCCTCACTGACTCCTCTTTGTATATTTGCCGATGATTCTCGTGGCCTTCAAGTTCGTGCCTCATCCTCCGAGTCCCCTCCACACTCCCACCGTAGATGCTCCCGACTATTACTCTTCTTACTCACTACCTACAGACCCGGACAAGATGACTGTAATCACAACGCTGTATATGTACTCACCCATAGCCTGCTCGAAATGTATCATTTTTTCTTGGGTGTTCTCGAAAATCCTGCGTGCGTTCTAAATTTTCCCTTGCCTCTTCTCATCTGTCCACTCTCGTGCCTTAAAGGCCCACCGTCCGACGTCGTACTAGAGGCCGTTGCCTACCGTGATGTCATCCCAACTCTATCGCGTCTCTCACGTTCGTCTCCCATCCATCTCCTCGCTTCTCAACTCTCACCCATCGCCTTCCTCTCTTACTTATCATCCCTCGCCTTCGGCTTTTTCTCTCAGGATCGACTTCAAACTTGCGGAACGATTTGCCCGCGTTGTCCTCCGCTGTCTCTCACCCACCCCCTTGGATTCTCTCGCTCATTTCTGTTGCTCACCCGTTTCCTCCTTTCCCTTCTCTCTTGTCTACTCTTCCCCTTGGGTTCACACTCAGGAACCTCAATTGTCTCCCAGTACTACCATCTACATTTGTGCACACGCTCCATCGGCACCTCTTCCCATCCCCCGGAGGGCTCTCCTCGTCAAGAATATCAAGTTTTGTCCTTGGTACAATCACCTCGTACAGTATGCTTGAGTGTGTAACATGCTCAGCGAGCTGGTCGAGAACTCTTGCACGACTACGTG
>Ga0137390_10001803_pt1 | contig 16515 bp, 14 predicted proteins | sample 15con2h24AmetaG_FD_104937 | JGI IMG/M metagenome (GOLD analysis project Ga0137390, IMG submission 104937) | Vadose zone soil microbial communities from Angelo Coast Range Reserve, California, USA - 15con2h2.4A metaG | ecosystem: Environmental > Terrestrial > Soil > Vadose zone > Saprolite... | reverse complement strand
GACGTCCAGCCCAACTTTGCGACGGTCAATATCAAAGGCCGCTACGACTTCGAGATCGCCTGGTCGGTATGGACCGATCTGCCGATGCATTAGTCCGACTCCTGAACCGTTGCTGGCGGAGCCGCGGTAAAAGTTTATCCCTTGAACCAGCGAACTGGCGCAGTTACCAACACCGACAATAGCGATTCTGATTTTTCTCATTCCAGAAATGTGCAATCCTATCCGCAGCAGAGCAGCGGGGGCAAGATGCAAAGGTTAATGTTCCAAAGAAAATTGGTCGCGAATTTCAATTAAAAATCGAGCCTCTCCGATTGAGCGCAGCTAACGAGCGTGCAAAGTGACGCAGCCGTCGCAACGATGCAAGTAAATATCCCAGGAATTTTATTGAAAGAGATGCCTCTGCCCAGGAGATACGACGCATGCTATTAGGGCGCCGGATCATCTTGTTTTTTTTGATTGGTCTAACGACCCATGTTAGGTGTGAGATACCGACCTACACGGTCGAACAAGGCGTCGCGCTGGCGGACGAACAAAACCCAGAAATTATCATCGCGCGAAAGAAAGTTGAAGCAGCCCGGGGCGGGCTGATCGCAGCGCGCTCTGGTTACCTGCCATCTCTCCTCTCGACCGGTTTCGCCGATAAACGAGAAGCCCAAACCCAAAACCAAACCCGAACGCAGCTACGCAATGAGGATTACAACGCCTCCGTGCGCGCGCTCGAGAATGTTTACACAGGCGGGGCGGTATCCAGCCAGGTGGCGATTGCCAAACTTAATATCGAGAAGCAAAACTACGAGCTGGAAGAAACTATAAATCGCGTGACATTGGATGTACGCACGGCGTTTTACGACCTCCTGCTCAACCGCGCGAAGGTGCGGGTGCACGAAGATTCGGTCCGCGCTCTCGAGGAAGAGGTAAAGACGCAGCAGGAAAGGTTACACGCCGGTATCGTGGGGACGCTAAATGTTCGCCGGGCAGACGTTACGCTCGCCAATGAACGGCCAGAACTAATCAACGCAAAGACTCAGCTAAAGAATTCTTATCTCCGGCTGGGCGAACTTTTTGGAATCGATGCTCGCTCCGAAACAGACAGCCCCTTCGAAGTCGCAGGGCAGTTACAGTATGAAGACCGTCGCCCCGACTTAAACGAATGCCTAGCGCGCGCGGATGCCGCCCGGGCAGAAATCAAGGCGCGCCAAAAGGATATCGAAATCGAAGACCGACAGTACATTGTAGACCGGAGCGAACTCCGCCCTCAGGTGCAAGTTTTCTCAGGGTATGAAGTTTACAGCGAGCGCGACCCGGCGGTCGGCCCCGAATTTAACCACGGCTACATCGTCGGCGTGACCGGGACCTGGCATCTCTTTGATGGTTTTGCCGCCAAAGGGCGAATGCAGGCCACTCGCGCCCGACGCGAAGCAGCCATGCAGGCGCTGGAAGCCGCGCGCCGCTCTATCGCTTCTGAAGTGCGGGGCGCGTTTCTCGATTTGGAACAGGCGGACAAGGTTTTGGAATCGGAAACCAAAAACGTGCAGACCGCGGACGAATCTCTCGAAATCGCGAAAAGGAATCTCGCAGCGGGATTGGGAACACAGCTCGACGTCTTGCAGGCCGCTGCCGACGTGACGCGCACACGCACAACCCGCTTGAGCGCGATTCACCTGCACAACGTCGCGCTCGCCAAGCTGGCGCGGGCTTCTGGCAGCCGTCCGGAAGCTCTTGATATCGCATCGAATGCTAACAAACAGCGTAACGAGAAACAGGCGCTTGATCTGGCCCATCCACCTCCAAAATTGAGTCGCCGATGAAAACGCGGATAACATTAATACTCGCCTGTTGCCTGCCGGTCTTGTCCCGAGCACAAGCAATCACGCTGGACGCAATTCTAAATGAGACACTGGAGAAAAATCCCGCCATCCAGCAAGCAAAAGCAGGCCTCGAACAAGCAGCCGGTCGCCGGCTGGTGTTTCGCTCCATCGTATGGCCGAGCGTAACAGTCGATGTGCCGGCCGGAGTTCAAGGCGGACATCGGGCCGGTCAAAATACGATTCAACCGTTCGCCTTAGCGCGAGGATCAATTACACAGCTGCTGTTTGCGGCCGCCATTCCGCCATCGCTGCGGCGCGGAGATGTGGAACTTTTGATCGCCCAACAGCAACTGAACGTGGCGGTAGTGGAGCAACTGCATTCCGCACGGCTGGCATTTTACTCGGCGCTTTACCAGCGCGATTTGTTATCACTGGGCGCAAAGCAACAGCAGCGCCTGGATGAGAATGTGGCCAGTCAAAAGGACCGCTATGAAGCCGGGCTGATCGACCGTGGCGCTTTCACCAGTGCCACTGTGCAAGCTCGCGAACTTGATTCGCAGAGCGAGACCGGCCGACGCGCTTATGGCGAAGCTCGGCTAAGATTAGCCAAGGCGACGGGGCTAGATCCCAGTTCGAAGGCCAGCTTGCCGGAGCCTGAAGGTGACTTGCAATTTGCACCGGTTGTTGTCGATGTTAATTCGGAAACAGCGGCGGCCCTGAGGCACCGAACTGACCTGCAGCTTGCCCGCCTGATGGTCCAGTCCGCGAACGAAGATCAGCGCATCATCGAAGCCGGTTACTATCCGAGCGTGTCGGGAACTGTGAGCGGTTATTACATTCCCGTTTTGGGAATTCATCGCGAAGGTTCCACGAGCAGAACACAAGATTACTCGTCAGAAATCCAGGAGACCGCCGCTTACACGTGGCGGGTGATCGACAACGGCCAAGTGGCGGGTGCGGCGATGAAGCAGCGCAAAGCGCGCGAGATCAATGAAATCACTTGCCGAAAATTGGAAGCTAGTGTCGGTCGCGACCTGTTACGAATTCGCAACGATCTGGAAGCAATCGAGGCGCAGCATAAATCGTTCGCTGCAGCCGTTGGTGCCGCGGAACAAGACACCGTGACGGTGCGACAAAATCTTGGAGGCGGCCTCGCATCAGAACTCGAGTATCGACTGGCGGAGAGCAACTTTTTTAAAACGCAGAGTGGATTGGTCGGGGGCACCTACCAGTACAACGTCGCGCTGGCTGAATGGGACCGCGTGACGGGACGCTATTTTCAATTTTCCGACGACACCGGGCAAAAGGTGCATTAGTTCAGGCAGTTTGAAGTTGCCGGAATCCAAGAGAGTTCTGTGGGGCGGTGCAGTGCTGCTCCTTCTGCTTTGCTCCATTGCTTACTATTTTCTGATGCGCGTAGCGGAAGTAGCGACCGTCGGTCGCGGGACGGCGCTTTCCGCCATTTACGGCACAGTCCGCATCGAGCCGGCGTTTGTTGTCCACGTGCGCGCACAGAATTCCGGGTTCATCCAGCTGGCAGACGCATTTTCAGCCGGACGCGGTGCAATAGGGAAGAGCGTAACAAAGGGCCAATTGCTCGCCACCATCGCTGACGAAAGCACCGCACGCCAGCTTAAGCAGGCCCGCGCGGACCTGGAGGCGGCGACCGAACAGGCCAAACTCCCGTTGCCTTCTGAAGAGCCGCTCAAAGTGGCGGAAGATAACTTGCATCGGCTCGAGCTCGTAGTCGGGTCCGGGAATGTAGCTGCGGTCGAGTATGAGAAAGCTGAATCCGACGTGAAGCGATTACGTGGCGCAGTTGAGAACGAGCGCATCGAAGCGGAGCGCAACCTCCACGCGCTCGACGAGACCTCCAAGAAACTGGAAGCGCAGATGAAAAACTCAGAAATCCGCACACCCATGGACGGGCTTCTCACTGCAGTTCAGGCGATTGATCGCGAGCTGGTTGCGGGAGGAAACGAACTTTTCACTATCGCCTCGCGCAAAAATTATGTGCGCGGGGAGGTAAACGAAGAAGACGTCGGCGAAGTAAAATCCGGAATGAAGGCAGTAATGCAACTTTATGCTTATCGAACCCGAACCTTCACAGCTCGTGTTTCTTCGATTCAGCCGGCGGCTGATCCAACCACGCAACGTTACACAATCCTCCTCGAAATGGAAAATCCGCCCGACAATTTGATGGCTGGCATGACGGGCGAAATGAACATCATTACCGGCACACACCAGAATGCCATTCTCGCCCCGACGCGCGCACTGATTGCCGATCAAGCACTGATCGTCGAACACGGAATTGTGCAGCGACGTACCGTGCAGATTGGTTTTCGCACGCTCGATTTCACAGAAGCCTTGAGTGGAGTTGCGGTCGGCGATCACATTGTAGTCGCAGATCAAGATCGCTTGCGACCGGGACAACGAGTACGGCAACGACGAGTCGACATTCCAGCAAAACCGTGACGCGGTGACGGCCTCCTTTTACGTCGGTTTGCGTTTTGCGACCCATCGCAAACGTGCGTTGCTGCTCAGTCTCGTCGGCGTCGTGTTTGGCGTCGCAATCTTCATTTGCACCCAGGCGCAGACGCAGGGCTTCGCTCAATATTTCATCGACTCGACCATTGGAACCAACGGAGCGCTCGTCCTTCACGGGCGCTTTCGTCCCCACTACGGAGTATTGCTCATCCCTTCGAAGAGTGCGTCGCGGGATTATTTTGAAGGAATCAACAACGCGAACGAAATCATGCGAGTGAGCCGGCAATTCTCCGAAGTTGTTTCGTGTTCGCCCGTGCTTCGCGGCACGGTCAGCGCCCGCGCCGGATTCGAGAACGCCCCTGTCGATCTCTACGGGATCAATCCAGAGTTGCATCTCCGCACAACCGATCTGGCCAAGGAATTAATCGATGGCGATTTAAATGATTTCCGAAACAACACTAGTTCTCTCATCGTCGGCTACAGGTTGGCCGACGCGCTCGGTGTCGCTCCAGGTGACACGCTGCAATTGCTTTCGCCTAGTGGCGAGTATTGGCGGTTCACTGTCGCGGCCACCGCACGCAGCGGCGTAGGCTCGATCGATGGCAGCCGCGTTTACTCCCACGCCCCAGTTGCCCAGACGTTGCTCAACAAACCGTTCAACGCCTCGATGATCATTTACAAACTGCTGGATCCCGACCGCGCGCCAGCGTTGGCGGCTCGGTTTGACAATCTATTCCAACATAGCACGGAAAGCTGGCAGGAACGTGAAGAATCTACTCTGCAGCTATTTTTGATGCTGCGCTTATCGACCGCGGTCACGGTCTCGCTCATTATTCTTCTCGCGGGTTTCGGAATTTTTAACGTACTCACAATGTCAGTCCTATCGAAGGTCCGAGAGATCGCTATTTTGCGATCGATGGGTTATCGGCGGAGCGACATTAGCGCCATCTTTCTCTGGCAAGGCGCACTCATCGCGGCTGTCGGATCGCTACTCGGTTGTTTGCTCGGCGCGGCGATGACGTGGGGTGTCTCGCAAATCCCAATACGGATTCGCGGCTTGCTCTACGCCAATCATTTCCTGGTGATTTGGGATTGGCGACATTATTTCTGGGCAACGCTGCTTGCGATGGTCGCTATATTTATCGCTAGCTACGTTCCGGCGCGGCGGGCTGCCCAGCTTCCGCCGGTTGCGACACTGCGCGGTTCCAGCGTATGAGTTGTGAACTTTGCCTCAGTTGTCGCGACATCGAGCGCTACCTTGGCGAAGACGAGTCCCGCGTGCACGCCTTGCGCGGCGTGTCACTCGATCTGGAATCGGGCACTATTCACGCCGTGGTTGGCCCGTCGGGCTGCGGGAAAAGCACTTTGCTTTACATTCTCGGCCTGCTCGATGAACCCGATGGCGGTTCGGTCACGATCAAGTCTGAACCGGTGTCGCATTTAGCGGACGACGAATTGGCCCGTCGCCGCAACGAGCTGATCGGTTTCATTTTCCAGTTCCATTTCTTGATGGAGGATTTCAGCGCGCACGAAAATGTCATGATCCCGATGCGCCGGCTTGGGCAACTCACCGAGGCTGACATGCGTGATCGGAGCGCAGCTTTGCTCGAAGCAGTTGATTTGGGGGATAAACTGGATCGGCTGAGCCGCCATCTTTCCGGGGGAGAGCAACAGCGTGTCGCCATCGCCCGCGCGCTTGCCAATGATCCGCAAGTGATCCTGGCCGATGAACCAACGGGCAACCTCGACACACGCAATTCGCAGCGCGCTTTTGAATTGCTCGCCAATCTTGTGCGCGAACAACAGAAAGCGTTACTCCTCGTCACACACAATCGCTTCATCGCCGATGCGTGCGACTGGACTCACGAAATGAAGGATGGCCGGATCATCGAGGCACGCGCCTCGCGCTGATGTTAATCTGTAGCGGTCGACAGTTCCAGTGTGCCGCGCTTGGGATCGTCCTTCTCACGGTCATAACTCGCCTTCCATCACTTCTGCATGCACAGCCGATCAACGACGAAGACGTGTATTCGATCGTAGCAAACGAGATCGTCGATGGGGGCCGACCTTACATCGACGCGGTGGACCGTAAGCCGCCACTCCTTTTCTGGACATATGCGACCGTGTTCGAGGCAGCTGGAAAGTTCAACTGGAAGGCGCTACACGCAGTGGCCGTCGCGTGGACGTTGGCCACAATGGCCGGGCTATTTGTGATCAGCAGACGGTTGTTTGATCGCGACACCGGATTGGTTGCGGCACTACTCTACGGCCTATTCCAACCGTGGGCGGTGGCGAACAATTTGGCATTCAATGGCGAGGTGTTGATGAATCTTCCCATTGTATGGGCGTGCGCAATCGCGCTTGGGCCGAGCCTCTCGCGAGTGCGCACCGAACTTCTTGCGGCGGGCGCGCTTCTCTGTGCGGGGTTCCTCCTCTCATGCCGCCATGCTCACGATTGGGTTTTTTGGAACGCTCGGTCTGGTGGCAATCGTCCTCAGCAAGCAGGGTATCGTCCGCGACGCGTTCTACTGGACGATCACCAATCATACGAAACCACATGTCTTTTGGGGAGTCGGAATTCTAATCACGTTGGCGTTCGTCGCGGCCTGCTTGCCTCGGCTGATCGGTGCGGCGATGGCGTGCCAGGATGTCAGCGGTGTATGGGCACGCAGGAGCGCTGAGCGGACTGCGCTGTTCGGGCTAGTCGCAGCGTCGGCTATCGGTACAGCGGCGGGCGCTCGCTTTCATCCTCACTATTACATTCAACTGATCCTACCGCTCGCGCTGCTCGCAGCACCACATTATGTAGCGCTCTGGTATAGGAAAACGCGACCGCATCACTGGCTGCTGCGACCTGCTGTCACGTACGTTTGGCTGGCACTTACTGTCATCGCGTTCTCAATCACGCACTGGCGAGAGCTGGCTCAACCCAAAACATCCGACACGGGACGATATCTGGCCAAGTATTCCGCTCCCGCAGATAGGATTTTCGTGTGGGGCCAGGCTCCGAGGATCTATCTCGACGCCGGACGACGCCCCGCCTGTCGGTATATCTTAACCTTTCCGCTGACGGGGTATATGTTCGGTAAGCTCGTGGGTGTCGATACTCGTGACAGAATCATGCCCGGTGCGTGGAACACGCTGGAACAAGATTTCGGAAAACACCCCCCCGTCTACATCGTCGATGTCCAGCACCCCGCCTTCAACGCGCAATATCCAGTACAGAATTTTCCGATTCTAGCCAAACTATTGGAGAGACGGTATCAACCGGTGGCGTGGACCGCCGAGGGTGTGGTTTATAAGATGCGCTAGGCGTGGGACACTCATCGGAGCACGCGTCGAAAAATCGCGACCACCACCTGCAAAAAAGCAGCCCAATACCCAAAGACATTTCCGACTGACCGCAAGCGCGATCTCGAAACTCCACGGCAATTTCGCACACTCGCAACCTACAATTTGCGAGACAAGGGGTGCAATATTTTCCACTTCGTTGCGCGTAGGAACAATGATCGATACCGACGTGGTCGAGGTGGACCTGCGCGATTCGATTTAGCCGACGACAGGGTTCAAATCCATATGGTTGAGCAGCCGGTCGATATAATCCGACCACGAACGGAACTTTCGCGACCGCGCTTCATCGCACAACTGCGCATACAATTGTCCATCCGTCAGCAGTTTTTTGATTGCACCAGCTATTGTTTCGACACTTGTTTGATCGACAATCAGACAACCGCCCTCTCGCGCGACTTCACCTAGCGCACCGTTCCCGCCGCAGACGACCGGTTTACCGTGTAATAGACTTTCCACGATCGGCAGGCCGTAGCCTTCCATTAAGGACGGATAGACCGTAAATCGGCAATCCCGGTATTCGCGCAACAATGTTTCGTCGTCCACGTGCCGCAACCACCGAATAGGACGGCCTTCGCCCTGCAGATTGCGTATTTCCGACATTATTTTGCGCCTCGAGAATTTTGTCGCCCTCCCAATTAAATGAAGCTCGAAATCCACCCCTTCCCGCCACAGGTTCCTCGCCGCCAATAAGAGAGCGTAATGATTTTTCCGCGGATCCAGCGAGCCGACACAAACGATCAGGCGGGATGCAGCCGACTTGTCGTTTTCAGGTCCACCATCGTGCATTTCCGCTGGCCACGGCTCGACCGTCGCCGACGTTGGTCGGCAACCAAACTGATGCCATAGCTGGTGCAGATCGTCCCGCGCTTCTTGGGAAATACAGATGACGTGATCAAAGGCTGCCAGAGATTCGATGTATTCGCGGTAGCGCTGTTCCCTGATTCCATAAAGAGAGGACAAGCGCAAACGGGCCGCATCGTGAAAAATCGCCAAAGATCTCACCCGTGTAGTCCGGATCAAACCTGGTAGGTGCTTGCGCCGTGAATCGTGATGACTATCGGGCGAGATAAAAACGTCATTTTCCGTGAGCGAACTCGTGAAATCGAAACGAGAAAGAAATGCGAATCTCCTTAGTTCGGCGATGGGATTCTCACCCCGAATTTCCGGACGCCTCGTTGGCCGGGAATTGATATCGAAGGGACGGGCTAGCAGTTTACGCTCAACTGCGCCCAGCCGCTGGTAAAATCGGCCGATCCGGTTCCAGCAAATCGGCATTACTGACGCGCACTTGGAAAGTTCAGCAAAAATCTTGCGCGTCATCCGCTGCATCCCCGTGTTTTGCACGGAGGTGCACGAGCTAGTCACGTCGATGAATATTTTCATTAAAACGCTAGAAGGCGTGCTCTAAAACGAATTCGGCCAGGCAACAGATCGCCATCCCTGACTGGAAAGGCGCCAGCAGATGAACTGACCGCGGCCGAGTTCGACTTGAACGTTCGGATATACTTCCCGTGTGGCCGGAAAATCACGCGCAACGCAAACGCCAATCAAGGGAGGCTTGGGCGGATCCTGGCGGACCTGTTTGGGCGTGTATGCTTGCACCGGGAATCGCAAATTCCCGTGGAAAAGATAAAACGAATCCCAGAGCAGATCTCCCCCTGGCGTTTCCGCTTTGATCAGCACGGTTTTCATTCCCGCCAGCTGGAGTTCACCCAGCTTTTCAGCGATCAGCTTTTCGTCGGCCAGATCCTTTCGCCGGCGATCGATAGTTATTGCTGAGTGCACGAAGCCGGCTGATAGCACGACAATTAGAACGACTGCCGTGCGGAGGCGGATGATCGGGCCGCGCTCCAAAAATCTATAAAAGACCAGCGCAAGCAAAAAACAGAGGCAAGGAATGATCGGGACGATGTAGCGAACACCTCGGAAATTGGAGACGATCGTCAGGCCAATTACAGCCAGGCTGATCATGGAAATTTCACGGACTGCTACGGGGCTCCGTTCCTTTTTTGAAAAGAGAACGAGGAACGCGGCCAGGAACGAAAGCAGACCCGAGGCACCTCCGAGCGTGCTCAAACCGTACAAAACTGCAAAGTAGGGCCGTGCGCCGAGATTGGCCGACCCAGTCCAGGCCATGACTTCCTCGTGAAAGACACGAGCAGGCGACATCCCGTATTTTGTGACTTGAATCAACGGCCATATCGCCATGGTCGCGAACGCCAAGAGCATACTGGCAACCAACCAGCCGCTTCGCAGCTTGGGTCGCTCAACGCGAGATGTCAGCCGCACCAAGATGATCAGCAGCCAGACCAAAAAAGGCATCGGGAACTTTTGCAGGCTGCCAAGCCAGGAGGCGGCTGCCACTCCTAGCCACCAAACAGGCCGGTTTCGCGCGAGTTGCGCAAAAAGAATCGCGCTGATTGTGAAAAACGTCAGCCCAATGTCGAGGAAGCCACGGCTGGCCTCCGGCGAAAATAATGGAGATGACGCGAGGACCGCGAGACTCAGTGGGATCAGCCACGGCCGGTTAGGCTCGACCAGAAAAACCAACCACCCGAGCGCGACCATTGTCAGGCAGCCGTAAAGCAGCGGCCACACGCGAACAGCCAATGTTCGATTATGAAGCCGTGACAACGTCAAAGTCGTCAGCCAAAATTGCAAAGGGGGCTTTTCGAACGATCGCTGAAAATTGTAATGCACCACCCACGGCCCGGTTAACGTCATCTCGCGGCTGCGTTCGGCCGTTAGGAGCTCGTCTGTGTGCGTCAGAGTTCCTCTCGGTATCTCAAAGGCGAACCAGGCAAACACAGAAACGAGTACGGCGATCGCCGCAGCAATCGCCCATTTTCGCTGCATCTGAATGTCGTGATGCCCCCTGATCTGCGCTGTCAGCGGGTCACCCACTTGGATTTGACTCATATAACTGAAAATACAATCCATTCACCGGAAAAGAGTTCTTGCAACTGCCGCGCATGAGAGCAATCTCGAATCGCAATACCGGCGCCTCAGCGACGTGGGGAGCAGAAACTCTCCCCCAATGATTAACAATCACCTTCCGGGAATCAGCCCCTCGTTGACTCCCCGTGGATAAAAAAGATTTCTCAGATATTTCCACCGGTACTCATGTAATTTCGTGGTGAAACGAGCGGCGCACTATGAAGATCTTTCTGACCGGGGCAAGTTCGGGTATCGGATTGGCAATTGCCAGAATGCTCACCGCCAGCGGCCACGAAGTCTGGGGAACATCGCGCGAGCCGGCGCGCATTCCGCAGTTGGCGCGATTGCATCCAGTGCTGCTCGACTTATCCGATCTCAATTTAATCGACCAGGCATTCGCGAAAGCGCTTTCTGAGGCAGGCCATTTTGACGTCGTCGTCAACAATGCAGGGAGCGGTCATTTCGGCCCCGCGGAACATCTTCCGGCCCAGGAGATCGCAAGCCAATTTCAAATTCTCGTGTTTGGGCATCTCCAATTAATGCAACTGGCATTAAACGCCATGCGCTCGCGTGGAAGCGGGCTGATTATCAATGTGACATCCCTGGCCTCGCGCTTGCCCGTGCCGTTCATGGCAGCTTACAACTCGGCCAAAGCGGCGATGGCTGCTTTTACTATGTCGATGCAACTCGAGCTGCCAGATACGGGGGTGAGACTTGTCGACCTTCAACCGGCCGATATCTCCACTGCGTTCAATGACGCAATAAGCAAGAGCGCACCGCCCGATTCGAGGTATGACTCAAATGTGGCCAAGACATGGAAGGCCGTCGATCGCAACATGAAGGCGGCGCCAAAACCCGAACTAGTCGCGAAAAAAGTTCTCAAGTTGATCGATGCAACAAATCCCCTGCCGCGCATCACCGTCGGCGATACATTTCAAAGCAAAATCGCGCCCACTATTTTTCGTTTTCTGCCGCAGCGCCTTCGGATCTGGGGCCTAAAGAAATATTACGGCATATGAGGACGTCACTGAGGTCGACATCGTCCTCGATCCGAAGCCCACTAACTGAAGCTGTAATTTTAATGGCGGGATTTGGCTCGCGGCTGCGCGGGTCCCGTGACGCGTTTTTGAAACCGTTGGTTTCAGTGGGCGGTCGCCCGCTGGTTTCGTACACTATTAGTGCGCTAGCCGAGGCGGGAATAAAGAAAATCAATGCCGTCGTCGGATTTGAGAGCGCGCGTCTGAGCGAAGCTGTCAGGCGATTGATTCCGCCGGAAATCAATGTGTGTTTCGTTGAAAATCCTGATTGGCAAAAGAAGAACGGCATTTCTCTTCTTGCTGCAGCTCGCGCTGTCACTCCGCCATTTCTTCTCACCATGAGCGATCATCTTTTCGACCGCGCGATTATCGACCTGTTGACGAAATCGGCAGACTTCTCGCAACTGAACCTCGCCATCGACAAAAAATTGAACACGATTTTCGATTTGGACGACGCCATGAAAGTTCAGACGTGCGGGGATCGCGTTATCGCCATCGGGAAGAATTTGCCGAATTACGACGCGATTGACACTGGGCTCTTTGTTTGCCCGGCTGACATTTTCAAGTACGTCGAAAAGGCGAAACAAGCGGGTGACTGCAGTCTCAACGACGGCGTGCGCTTGATGGCGGCGGACAACCGAGTGCGCGCGTTGGATATTGGCGACGCTTGGTGGCAGGATGTCGATACACCAGACATGCTGCGCCACGCGGAGGAAAGGATGAGGATAGTAGGCTAGGACCCGAAGCCAGGTTGCGCCCGCCAATTGTCCACTTGGCTGGCGGAGCGCGCACAACCTAGGGTGCAGGTGGCGTGGCAGGACTTGTACTGAAAGAATTGCTCCCGTAGATCGGCGAATGTGTAATCCATCAGGTCCTTGGACCACACTTTCCGCGTCTGTGAGCACCAGTTCACTTGTCCATATTCATCGATGTAGAGATATCGGCTTCCCGCGCGACATTTGAACGGCGCCGAGCCATTTTTCACCAATCGTGTCCGGTAGTTGGAGAAATCCACCCACCTTTTTGGCAGTTGCCTGACAATTTTTTCGAACGCCTTTACTTCGTCACTGTTTAGCTTCAGCTGTCCCTCATTATCATGGATGAGCAGAACGCGCGGGACGAAGCCCATTTGCTTGGCAAAGGAAACAACTTCCTCGGCCTCTTGTGGAGGGCACGCCCCCAGAACACCGCTCACCACGACTCGAAAGCGCGCATACTTGTGAAGCCATTGCAGCCGCTGCTTAAGGTTGCCCAAAACTTTCTGGGTTGTGTCATTGCCTTGGACTCCGTCAATAGAGATCTGCATCTCCTGAAGTCCTGATTCGTTCAGGGCCTCGATCAAATCAGGTCGCAAAAGAAGCCCATTGGAAATCATGCCCGTGCGGAAAAAACGAAGTTCACGGCACTTACGGATCAAATGAGGAAGGTCCGGGTGAAGCGTTGGCTCACCGCCCGTCAAGGAAATCCCGAATGTGCCGAGACTTTTCAGCTTCCGCAGGCGCTTCTCCAAAACACTGGTTGGAATTGGTTTACTGGTTTTGTCGAACTCCGAGCAGTAGCCGCACGATAAATTGCAGCGGCGAATAATAACCAGCTGGGCGAGGAACGGGCTAAAACGGAGCCGCGAAAAAACGCCTCGCATACTGCCAGAAAAGGGCTGGCGCGCATTCTCCATTACCACAGAGCCATTATCTTTTGCCACAAGGCGGAAACTTAGCCAAAGTCGCGGCCAAGGCGAACTGTTTGTCCCGCCTTTGATGAAATAAAACGATGCGGTGCGACGATTGATGATTGAGGAATGTATCATCCTGGCCGACAGCCCTAGCGCCCTAATTGAATTGTGCGGAATCTCGGTGCTCGAACGCTTATTGCGTACCCTTCAGACCTGCGAATTCAAGAGTGCGATCATTTTATCAAGCACACCCGACTCGATTGAGCAGCATCTCCGGCGGGCCTCGCGATTTCGCGCAAAGGTCAAAGGCACAGTCTGCACTCGCTCACCAGGACCTGTAACAGGAAAACAGATTGCCAATGTTTGGCCAGCGAACGCTGAATATGCTTTGGTGTTACGCGGGGACACGATTTTCGATTCTCGCTTATTGCGAATTCTGGCAGCGCAATCAGCGTCTACGGCACTGGTCGATCTGGCGATACCAACGCCACTGCAAGGGCTGGTAGCTTCGGCCCCGGATGTTCTTCATGGGAAATTCTGTGGGGGGTCTCTGCTTCGTCACAGTTGGGTCTCGGCGCAGAGCGGCTCTTTCGAGGCTGCCATCCGCAACGGTCTGGAACGACGAGACATTGCTGGGTTAGACGTCGCTGCTCAACCTCTGTATTCCAACACAATGCGGCGGGAACTGAGGCCTTTTTGGTTCCCTGCACCATCCTCTGCCAGTAAACGGGCAGCCGAGCGGATCCTCTTGGATTCAGCCCAAAAAGGAACGCTAGACTTTCCCGCCTGGGTCCACGCCCCTATCGAAAACTTCCTCATCTCCAAGCTCTACAACACTTGCATTACTCCGAACCAGTTAACTCTCTTTTGCAACATCGTCGCGTGGGCGACGACCGTTCTTTTTGCGACAGGGCACCTGGTTCCCGGAATAATCCTTGCGTTGATCGTAGGCGTGCTCGACGGGCTCGATGGAAAGCAGGCGCGGATAAAAGTCGAGACAAGCGAGGGTGGTAAACTCGAGCATTGGTTCGACGGACTATTTGAGATTTCCTGGTGGATCGCCCTCGCGTATCACTTTCGCAGCTCCGGAGAGCTGCCTCAGGCCTTTCGTTACTTGCTTTTGCTTCTTTTCGCTGAAGGGCTCGATGCAATCGCCAAAGGAAGCATCCTTTTCACGTACCGAAAATTAATTGATGAACTTGGGCCGTTCGACCGGTTCGTCCGTTTTGTGGGCGGACGCCGCAATGTTTACGTCTGGATCCTCGCTCTCGGCCTGCTCCTGGGAGCCCCGGCAAAGGCTTTCATCACCATGGCGTGGTGGGAAACGGCAACCGCAGCGGTGCATCTTCCACGCGCAATGTGGGCCCTCTGGACTTTTCGAAAATCTAGTTCCGTCGTTCGTTAGGCTACCAATTTGCTGTAAATCCGATACATCTTGTATTTCGAGGCGCCCATCGCCTCGATGAAGCGATTGACCATGACGTTGTCCTCGAGCGTCATGCTCAATTCCCCGGTGAATCCACGTTTGAAAGCGGCGTCCATCAAACCGAGAACAAGCATTTCGGCAATGCCGGCACGCCTGAACTTTTCCACGACTCCGAGGGCAATGAGACGGCCTGTCCGAATTTTGAAGAATCTGTAGTAAAGCAATTTAAGCAGACCAATCGGCAAACCAAAACACGTCAGTCGTCCGTTGATGTGACGCAAAGCAACGTTGATATCTGGAACGCCGATGACAAACCCGACCGGGTCGTGCCCGATCTCCGCGATCAACATCGCTTCCGGCACAATTAACGGCTTCATTTCCTTTGCCATATGGTCCATTTCCGCTTCGGTAAATGGCACAAACCCCCAATTCTTTTCCCATGCCTGATTGTAGATAGTTCGAATCCGCTGGCTTTCTTGTTCGATTTTTTTCAGGTTTGCCTTTCGAATCTTCACCCCGAATTTGCCGGCTCTAGCCATGGCAATTTTTCGCAATCGCTCGGCCGCTGCCGGGAACTCCGAGAACCACCACGCGTACCAATCCCTCGCCTTAACGAAGCCGTAGTTTTCAATCAGGGCCGCGTAATAAGGCGGGTTGTGCGCAGTCAGGATTGTCGGCGGATATTGAAACCCGTCGACCAGCAGCGCACACACGTAATTCGTCGAGTAATCAATCGGCCCCATCATCTCGTCGCGCCCGCGCGCACGAAGCCACTTGGCGGCGGCCTCGAAGAGCGCTGCAGCCACATCGCGATCGTCGATCGATTCAAAGAGACCAAAACAGCCGACGTTGGTCTGATGAAGCTCGTTATAGCGGGGATCATCACTCGCCATGATCCGGCCCACGATTTGATCGTCACGTCGCGCCAGAAACAAAGCGGCATCGCCGTGTTTATAAAACGGATGTTTATGTCGATCTAAGAATTCTTTGCGCTCGATGATTAGCGGCGGCACCCACGCGGGATCGTTCCGATAGATGCGCCAGGGAAATTTAATGAACGCATCGCGGTCGCGATCCGAAGTAACCTGAGAGATTTCGATCGCGGCCACGGGATCAGGACAAAGCTGCGCTTGCCTCCGGAGTCCAGTCCGGCCGTGCCAGAAAAGAACGCGACATTCTTTCCTGCCGAACGATCAGGAAAATCAGGAGAAAATTGAACGCGCTGAGCTCGAGCCAGAAATACCAGCTCGGCCGATCGATGAACAAAAAGAGAAAAAGGAAAAACATGCGCGTGTTGGTCATCAACAGGCCCCACGATCTCAACAGGGGACGGGCCGCGGCGCGATAGAGTTGCCGCAGCGAATCCGGCACTCCGGCAACGAAGCTGCGTTCGGTCAGGTCACGCAATTGTCTCAGCTTGGGCGAGAGCAGTTCCTGCTGGCGTGTGAAATTTAGATAGGTTGCGAGCAGAAACTTGTCCCAACCATTTGTCCGCCAGGAAAGCTGCCGGTAATCGTCTTGCAAGACACGCGAAGAATCCCAATCCGCGCGCGACCGGCCTTTCACGAAATAGAGGTAGGCATTTCGATAATAATCGGCGGCGGCGCCCTGAAACGCATGGCTGATTCCGGCGGCAATCGCCAAAAGAATCACGGCTAGCGACGCGCCGCCGTTCAAACACCGAAGAGCCAGATGCACATAGATATTCAGAAATATCACGTGATCGACCAGACTATCGATGATCCGGCCTTTTCTGTTTTTCTGATTCAACAGGCGAGCGAGCTGACCGTCGGCGTT
>Ga0137390_10001801_pt1 | contig 16520 bp, 14 predicted proteins | sample 15con2h24AmetaG_FD_104937 | JGI IMG/M metagenome (GOLD analysis project Ga0137390, IMG submission 104937) | Vadose zone soil microbial communities from Angelo Coast Range Reserve, California, USA - 15con2h2.4A metaG | ecosystem: Environmental > Terrestrial > Soil > Vadose zone > Saprolite... | reverse complement strand
GTCGCCGATGCGGCAGCCAGGCGATCAACAGCAGCCAGGCCACCTCCCAGGCCACGAACAAGGGCTCTGTCCCCAGGCTGAACCGGAACAGGATGCTCGGTCCGGTCAGGTTTCCAAACAGCGCCAGGATGGCATAGCCGAGCGCCAGGTGGACGCGTCCTTGGATGGGCGGCCCGGTCCGCAGGTAGAGCCAGGCGGCCACCACGGCGGTGGTCAGATCCTCGAGATGGATGAACGGCGTAACCAGCAGCGATCCGATGAGGCCCGCCACGATGGGGAGCTCCGGTCCCTCGCGGCGATGCCGGTAGGCGGCCAGCAGCGTCACCAAGATGAGGAAGCCCTGCGCCGCCGCCGCCAGCCAGCTGTGGCTCAGGATCCCGGCCACGGAAAGGGAATTGGCGACCATGTAGTCCGCCGCGCGACTGCCCACCGCCATCTGGAGGCGATCGACGTACGCGTGCACGCCCGAAGGCCCGACGCTGGCCATGGCGACCCCACCGATGACGGCCATCCCCGCGGCCCACACCACGAACGTCCGCCGGAAGCCGGCCACCAGGAGCGCGAAGGGAACCAGCAACGCCGCCTGCGGCCGGATCGCCAGGACCAGCAGGGCCAACCCGGCGAGAAGTTCTCGCCGGGTCCGGAGGAACCACCAGGCGGCCGTGACTCCGGCGAGGATGCCGATCAGGACGTGGGCCAGCAGCAGGCCAAAGGACACCGCGGACGTGCCGATGGCCGCCGCCAGGAGCGTCCACCGCTGCAGGCGGGATCCGGGGGCGATCATGGTCCAGACCCAGAGGAAGAGTCCCAGCATGAGGGTCGCCCACAGGGCGAAGGCGATCGGAAACGGCAGGAGGCTGAAGGGCACCACCACCCACGCCAGCGGGGGTGGGTAGATGACCGGGAACATGGGCAGGACGTCGGCCCCGCCCAGCGCCTGCCACTCGCGCTCCTCGACCTTCAGGTTGTACAGGCTGCTCCAGCCGTCGTGCACCCCGATCCGCGCGTCCAGGTAGTAGTCGCCGAAGTTCGTGTACCCGGGCCGCTGCAAGCCCACGCCCCAGTGAACCAACCCGATGGCCGCTGGCACGAGGCTCGCCAGGAAGAGGGTGATGGCCAGCGTTCGACGCAGGCGTGGGCTGGCCGTCCAGGATCGCGCGAGCGCCGGCAACGGCTTCAGGGGATTCAATTCGCCAGGGTGCAACGGGGGCATGACGGGTTTCTGCCGCCGGCCCGCGGCGCCTGCGCGCAAATTCCGTCGGGCCCCGGAGTTGGGAAGACTATGGACCCCGTGCTGGGCGTGATCGTGCCTGCCTACAATGAGGCCGCCACCCTGGCGGGCGTGCTGGAGCGTGTGCTCCGGCAGCCGAGCGTGGCGCAGGTGGTCGTGGTGGACGACGCCTCGACCGACGGCACCTCCGAGATTGCCCAGCAGTTCCGCTCCAATCCTCGGGTGCGGGTGCTCCACCATCCGGTCAATCGGGGCAAGGGGGCGGCCATCCAGACCGGACTGGAGGCGGTCACCGCGCCGCTGGTCGTGATCCAGGATGCGGACATGGAGTACGACCCGCTCGAGTACCAGCGGCTGATTGCGCCCATCCTCGAGGGCCGGGCCGACGTCGTCTACGGCGTGCGCGGCTTTGCCAGCCAGACGGCCTATTCCTACTGGTTCGTGATTGGCAACCGCCTGGTGACCACCGCCACCAACGTGCTCTTCAACTGCTACCTCAACGACATGGAAACCGGCTTCAAGTGCATGCGCACCGATCTCATGCGCCGGCTGCGGCTCTCCGGCAACCGCTTTGACATCGAGCCCCAGATCACCGCGCGCGTGCTCCGGTTGGGGTACCGGATCCACGAGGTACCGATCGGTTACTACGCCCGCAGCCGCGAGGAGGGAAAGAAGCTCACCTGGCGGGATGGGGTGAAGGCGCTGGTCACCCTGGCGCGGCTCCGGCTGGCGTCGCGGCGGGCCTTGTTCGGGGATGAGGACGCGTATCACCGTGAGCGGCTGGCAGCCCTCCGGAGCCACCGGCGCCTACCCGACCTCCCAACCGACTCGTCGGCGGCCGCTTAGCACCTGCTCGCGGCACCGACGTGTGTCCGGCGTCCGCCATCGATGCGTTCGCGGACGGTCGCTCTGAACGATTTCGGTGTGGGGCGGAACCTATAATGTCGACTGCACTCCGGAGTAGCTCAACGGTAGAGCAAGGCGCTGTTAACGCCGAGGTTGCTGGTTCGAATCCAGTCTCCGGAGCCAGTCATCGGTCAAGGCCCAGGACTCCGGGGTTAGCCGGAGCAGCTCTTGCAGGCGGAAGGCGATCGGGGCCCGCAAATTTCGCGCTGGCCCCGAGTTGGGAAGACTGTGGACCCCACCCTGGGTGTGATCGTGCCTGCCTACAACGAGGCGGCCACCCTGGAAGCCGTGCTGACGCGGGTGCTGCGCCAGCCGAGCGTGGCCCAGGTCGTGGTGGTGGACGACGCCTCGACCGACGGCAGCTTCGACATCGCGGAGCGATTCCGGAGCGACCCTCGGGTCCAGGTCATCCGGCACGACCGCAACCGGGGGAAGGGCGCGGCCCTGCAGACCGGGCTGGCGGCCGTCTCCGCTCCGTTCGTTGTCATCCAGGATGCGGACCTCGAGTACGACCCGCTCGATTACGCCAGGCTGATGGCCCCCATCCTCGAGGGGCGCGCCGACGTCGTGTACGGGCTGCGCGGCTTCGCCGGGCATACCGCGTACAGCTATTGGTTTGTGATGGGAAACCATTTCGTGACCACGATCGCCAACATCCTCTTCAACTCGTACATCCAGGACATGGCCACCGGGTTCAAAGTCATGCGCACCGAGCTGATGCGGCGGTTGAATCTGCACGCCGACCGGTTTGACACCGATGCCGAAATCACGGCCCGACTGCTCCGCCTCGGCTACCGCATCCACGAGATCCCGATCACCTACTACGCGCGCAACCGGGAGGAGGGAAAGAAGGTGACCTGGGTGGACGGACTCCGGGCACTGGCCACCATGCTCCGGATCCGGCTGGCGACTCGGCGGGCGCTCTTCGGGGAGGCCGACACCTACCACCGCGAACGCCTGGCCATCCTGCGCAGCCAGCGGCATCTGCCAGACCTTCCGGGCGACTCCTCGCGGGCTGCCTAGCCCACTACTCCAGGTTGGTCATGTCCGGCGCCCAGAGGTAGACTCCGCCGGTCGTCAGCGGAGGCCGACCCAGCAGCCGGGTCAGGAAGTCGACCATGGCCGGCTGGTTCGCCATCGGGCCTACCACCACCGTGTGCACGCGCCAGCCCCGCAGCTCCTCCAGGAGTTGCTGCCGGTACGAGGCCGACAGCGGCGGCCGATCCCCATACAGTTGAATGGCCACCATGGCGGTCTGCAGCCGCGAGGGCGCCGGGCTGAGCCAGTTGGGCCCGTACGCATAGCCGTCTGGCATCCGAAACCGCAGGCCCGCCTGCGCCTGCCAGCCCATGGCGTCGGACCCGGTGTAGGCCTGGGAAAACGGGGCGACCAGCACCACGCTGCCGGCTGCCACCTGGCTGACGGCCCCGGTGGTGAAGAAGGCGGGGGGTGTCACCGGCCGAGCCGGGAGCGGGAAGGGCAGGATAGCGATCAGCGCCAGGCCGCTGACGCCCAGCCCGAACCGGCGCTGGCTGCCGGAACCCGAGGCCAGACCATGGTCGACAAAGAGCGCCACCAGCAGGCCGGCCAGCAGGAAGGCGGGCCCCATCAGCCGCACGGGCAGTACGTGATCAAGCCCGGGAGCCCACCCCAGAAGGCTCCACGGCATCGGCAGCCCGACCGGCCTGCCGATTACCCGGAGCCCTGATCCCATCGACAGGACGACCATGGCCACGGTCAGCAGGAGGGTCCACCGCACGATCCGCCGTGACCACTGCCGGCGGGCCATCCAGTACATCAGCCCGATCAGCGGCACTCCCAGGTAGGCGCCGTTCTCCATCGGCCCGCTGACGTAACGGCTGAGATCCACCGCCGCCCCGGGCGCCACCAGCTGGCGCTCGGTCGGAAGGACGAGTCCCAGCAGGTTGGTCTCGTAGATCCAGGTCGGTTGCAGCGGCCCGTGAGCCTGCTGCGGCCCAAAGAGCTGCACCATCACGGGATACGCCGCCAGGATGGCAAACGTCAGCGCCGCCACCCCGAAGGCGCGCGCCACATGCGGCAGGCGGCGTCCTACCTGGTCAGGGTTCAAGGCCGCCAGCATGACCATTCCCAACACCGCCGTGATGCCGCAGATGGCGAGCAGCTCCTCGCCGATCAGCAGCTGCGCCGCGCCCAGCGCGCCCAGCGCCAGTCCGATGGGCACGGCTCGCCGGCGCTGCCGAACCACGATTTCGTCGAGGGTCATCCAGATGAGCGGCACCAGGGCGGCGAACGCGAGCTGGAGATGGCCCAGCGACTGGGTGATGACAAAGGGTGAAAAGCCAAAGACCGCCCCGCCCACCAGTGCCGCACTCGGCCGCATGACATAGCGCCGCAAGGCCAGGAAGGCGGTCCAGGCGGTGAGCGCCGGTGCCAGCGTGGTGAGGATGTTCAATGCCACCACCGGTCCCGCGGTCATCGTCACCGGGGACACCAGCAGCGCCAGCAGCGGAATTGACGTGTTCCACATGAGGTTCACGCCGCCCGGATAGTTGATGTAGTCGGAGACGAAGAGCGGCTGGCCGTGGGCGAGGGCGAACGCATACCAGCGCAGGAACCAGAGGAACTGCGGCACATCCAGGGAATTGCCGATGGCCGCGCTGGCCGGCGCCTGCCAGACCCGCATGCAGACGATGACCCCCAGCCCGCTGAACAGCAGCAGGCTCACCGCCGCCGGGTGCCGGCCCAGCAGCGCGCGGAGGCGGCCCCGGGGCGACTCCTCAGAAGGGGCGAGCTGGCGGCGGGGCAGCATTATTGACCGAATAACGGTCGATCTGCGCCAAAGCTGCCGGCACATCCCACCACACGTCGACCCCGTCGCCCGCCGACGGCGCCCGCCCCAGCACCGCGCTCAGCAGCTCGACCGCCTGGTCCCGATGCGCCATCGGGCCGACCACGACGGCCTCCACATTCCACCGGCGCAGGTCAGCCCGGATCTCGCGGGCCACGCTCGCGTCCACGGCCGCCAGCGGGGCGCTGCCGTCGGCCAGCCGGACCAGGGCGAACTCGGTCGCCGAGGGCGGCGGATAGAGCGGGTATGGACTGGGCACGAAGGCCTCCCCTTCGGGCATCCGAAACCACATGGCGGCTTCCGCCTGCCAGTACATCGCGTCGGCCGACCCCACCACGGCAAAGGGCGCCACCAGGATGACACTGCCTTCCGGAAGCGCCTGCAGGTCGGACGGTCGGCTGAAGAATCCCGGGGTGGCGATGGGCGACGTCAGCAGCGGGACCGCCGGACAGAGGGCCGCCACACTCAGCCCGACGGCTATCGCCCCCCAAAGCCGCGGCCGCCATCCCGGGGTGGCCAGGGTGGCGTCGACGAAGACTGCGACCAGCAGCCCCACCAGCAAGAACACCACCAGGGTGAGGCGGACGGGGAGGATCTCATGAACCAGGGGGATGGCGCTCGTCAGCGCCCAGGGGAGTGGCATCCGCGTGTCCACTCCGGCCACGTGCAGGGTATCGCCCAGCGAGAGCAGCGCCAGCGTTCCACCCGCAATGGCCGCCCACCGAACGACTGGAAGCCGCCAGCTGCGGCGAACCAGCAGGGCCAGCAGCGCGATCAGCGGAACCCCGAGGTAGGCCGTCCGCTCTGATCCGTATCCCGCCAGGTGATCGGAGAGGTGAGTCACCGCCGCCGGCGCAATCAGCTGCACGCGGGTCGGCAGGAGGAAATTGAGCAGGTCGCTCACGTAATAGTTCGACGGCTGGAGCGGCCCATGGACCCGCTGCGGACCGAGGAACTGGATGCCCAGCGGCAAGGCCGCCGCCACCAGGAAGACGGCGGCCGCCAGCCCCAGCACCGGCAGGGCCGGCTGCAGTCGCGGCCACATGGCCTCGCGTTGCAAGAGGCCCGCGGTCACCAGTCCAACGGCCGCGGCCACGCCCACAATGGCCAGCACCTCTTCGCCGGTCATCAGCTGCGCGGCCCCCAGGGCGCCCAGCGCTCCGCCCAGCCACAGGCTCCGCCGCTGCCTGACCAACACCTCATCCATGAGCAGCAGGGCCAGTGGGGGCGCCCAGGCCATGGTCAGGTGCACATGCCCCAGGGACTGGCTGACCATGAAGGGCGAGAAGCCATAGAGAGCTCCGCCGATGAGCGCGGCCGGCCGGCTCTGGACGTAACGGGACAGCGCCAGGTAGGCACACCAGCCCGAGAGGGCGGGGCCGAGGGTGGCCAGCAGGTTGTACGCGACCATCGGGCCGGCGGTCAGCGTCACGGGAGTCACCACCAGGCTAGGCAGCGCAATCGACGTGTTCCACATCAGGTTGACGCCGTCCGGGTAGTCCAGATGGGCGGTGAGCAGCGGGTTCCACCCATGGGCAATCGCGTGCGGGAACCACCGGATGAACCAGCTGAAGAAGAACGGGTCACCGCCGTCTCCGCCAACGGTTCGCTGACCCGGTGGCAGCCATAGCGGCAGGAAGAGCAGGAGGGCCAGGAACAGATAGCCCGCCAACGCAGCAGCCCAGGGAGGAAGGCGGCGCCCGAACCAGCTCACTCCTGCTGCAACGCGCGCAGGCGTGCGGGTTGGCGTCTCCCTAGCCGGCTTCGGCCAGATCGGTTCGAGGTCGGGCAACGCCAGCCGGTAGGGGGAGTCTGATGGGGAGCCAGCCAAGGACCAGGATCAACAAGGGGAGCGGCGTGAAGAGGAGGAGACTGGCCAGGTACCCGGTCAGCCCCAGCGCGCGTTCAAACGGCCGCCATCCAGATCGAAGCGAGAGCCAGGCAGCCGGCAGCAGCATGGCCAGATCCTGCGCGTGCACAAAGGGCGTCACCAGTAAGGATGCAGTGATGCCGGCCGCGATCGGGAACTCCGGTCCGCCGGCCCGCCGGCGCCAGCAGACCGCCAGCGTGATCGCGGTCACGGCCAGTTGGGCCGCGTGCGCCAGCAGACCCTGGCCGAGCCATCCCGCCAGGGTCAGCCGGACCGGGACCACGAAGCTATCCAGGGACTGCGTCGCCTGGTAGAGGCGTGACCCGTAGGTGGCCAGCCCGCTCGGGCCCAGCGTGAGCAGACAGATGGCCAGGATGCCGCCTGACCCGGTCAACCAGCCGAGGAACATCCGCGTGCGCCCACCGGCCAGGACGGCCAGCGGGACGAGGAAGGCCAGCTGCGGCTTGAAGGCGATGAGGGAGAGGGCCAGGCCAGCGATGAACGGGCGCCCGCGCTGCACCAGCCACCAGCTGCCAGCCACGGCAGCCGCCACCACCACCACCACCTGACCAAGGAGCAGCCCGAACGCAACCACCGGCACGGCTCCGGCAATGGCGAGGTGCATCCCACGGACCGGCCAGCGGTACTCGGGGACGCACAGCCACCAGGTGGCCGCCAGTGCAACGAGCAGGAGCGCGGTCCACAGGGCGATCGCCACCGAAAACGGCAATAGGGCAAACGGCGCGACCAGCCAGGCGACCGGCGGCGTGTAAATCTCCGGATAGAACAACGTCGGCCCCAGCGCGTGCCATTCCTGGCGCTGGAAGTTGAGGTCGTAGAGCGAGCCCCATCCGTGATGCAGACCGATACGGGCAAACACGTAGTACAGAGCGAAATCTCCCTCCAGGGGACGCCGCTGGATGAACTGGACGATCGCGATCAGGTTGCGTCCGGTCAGGATGCCGGCCACCACCGTGACCACCAGGGCGGGCCAGTCGGCTCGTCGAAGAGCGGGAAACCGGCCAGCAACGCTCACCCAGGAACAACCACCTTGGGCGGGTCCTCCTGCGGCGCGGGGGGGCCGTGGGCTGGCGCCGCCAACGTTTGCCCGGGCAGGGGCGTGGTATATGTCTATCGGCGGTCTGCGGACTCTAGAGGAGGGTGTTGACCATGGGAATCTTCCGCCAGGAAGTCAAACGCGAGTTCATCGCCCGGCCGGATCCCGCCAAGGGGCAGATCCTCTTCAAGTGGCCGGACCGGAACATCCGCAAGCTGAGCCAGTTGACGGTCGAGCAGGACGAGCTGGCGGTCTTCTTCCGCGATGGTCGCATCCAGGGCACCGTTCAACCGGGCCGAGTCACGCTGGACTCATCGGAGATCCCCTTCCTGGGCCGGCTGGTGGACGCGGCCACCGGCGGCAACCTGTTCGTGACCGAGCTCTACTTCATCTCCACCCGCGAGTTCCCGAATCTCCCATTCGGTGGCACGGTCGACAACGTCGTTGATCCCCAAACCAACCTGGGCGTGGGCCTGCGGGTGTTCGGGGAGTACTCGCTCAAGGCGGTGGAGCCACAGTCGCTCATCGTCAACCTGGTGGGGACCCAGCAGCTCCAGTCCAACGACCAGATTACGGACTGGATGCGCGAGCAGCTGCTGAAGACGATCCGGACCGACGTGGTGACCCATATCGTCAGCAGTGGCTGGCCGTTGCTGGGCATCGCCGCCCACATCGATGAGATCGAGACCGAGACCATCGCAGCCGTCCAGCGTCATATCTCCAGCTACGGGCTGCAGATCGTCCGGCTCGGGAACTTCACCATCACCCTGAAGCCCGAAGATGAAGATCGGCTGAAGACCTACCTCAAAGACGTGCAGTACACCAAGCTGGCTGGCGGCTTCCAGAGCTATGCCGCCGGTGAAGCACTGCTGGGCGCGGGCCAGGGACTGGCCCAGGGGCCGGGCGCGGGCGGGGTCAGCCCCGCCTTCCTGGGCGTGGGGCTGGGGATGGGTCAGCTGGTGGCGGGCCAGGCCGGCCAGACCATGGCCAGCCAGAACCAGATCATGGTTCGGTGCCCCCGCTGCAGCGGGCTCAACGCCGAGAACGCCAAATTCTGCAGCCATTGCGGACAGGCGCTGTCTCCGGCGCCCCCGCCGGCGGGTGCCACGGTGACCTGCCCGAAATGCCAGACCAGCAATGCGGCCACCGCCAAGTTCTGCTCCAGCTGCGGCCAGTCGTTGACCGGCGAGAGCGCGCCGGCGACCCCGCCGGCCTCGTCGTGATCGGACGCCGGCGGCTGCTGACGGCGGCCGGGTTGGCCCTGGTGGCGGCCCTGGGCACGCCACTGGGTGTCCTGGCCCGCGGCGGCAGCGGCCAGTATTTCGGCGGCGGTGGGGGAGGGGGAGGCGGCGGCTTCTTCGGGGGCGGCTACTCGGGCGGGTTGGGGGGCGGCTACCTGCCCATCCCGTTCTTCTTCGGTGGGGGTGGGGGGCTCTTCGGGTTCTTCTTCCTTATCTTCATCCTCTACTCGCTGTATCAGGCCTACCGGCGCACGACCATCGGCACGCCCACCGGGCCCTACGCCGGCTCGTCATGGTCGCCGCCCCTGCGGTCAGTGGTGGCCAGCCAGCCCAACCCGGCCGAGGGCCGGGCGGCGCTGATCGCCAAGGACCCGAACTTCAACGAGCAGGTCTTCCTGGACCGAGTGCAGGCGGCCTTCTTCGCGCTGGAGAAGGCCTGGATGGACCGCAACCTGGAGCCAGCTCGCGTGTACATGTCGGACGGCCTCTACCGGCGCTGGAAGGCGCAGATCGACGGCATGATCGCGCAGCACAAACGCAACGTCATGGAGAACCTGGTGATCGGCGGCGTCCGCATCGTCGCCGTGGGCAGCGATGCCAATTTCGACACCATTACCGCCCGCATCGACGCCAGCTGCGCGGATTATGACGTGGATGAACAGAGCGGCCGGGTGGTCTTCGGGTCCCACCAGAACACCCCGTTCACGGAATACTGGACCTTCATCCGCAGCGCCTCGGCCCGCACCAAGGCCGGGGAGACCGCCGAGGTCGCCACCTGCCCCAACTGCGGTGCGCCGCTCTCCATCAGCGAGTCGGGCGTGTGCAGCTACTGCAAGGCCACGGTGACCACGGGACAGTTCGGCTGGGTGCTGGACAATATCACGCAGGCCTCGGAGTGGCAGGGATGACGGACGAACCGAAACCCGAGCAGGCAGCTGGGTCTCCGCCGCCGCTCGCTCCCGGGCGGGGCGCCCCCATCGTCCCCGGCGAGCCGATGTCGGTGACGCCTGGCATCGGCGCCCGCCGGATCAACATCGCCATGCTCGGCTGGCTCGTGGCCGCGGGCATCCTGGCCATCGCGCTGGTGATCCTGATCCTGGTGCTGCTGGTTCCTCGATAGTCTTGACAGAAACACAAAAACGTCGATAATAGACGACGTGCCGGCGTGGGGTCTGGCCGCGGTCGCGCAGGGGAATCGCTCCAGGTCGGTGCGCGCTGGAAAGGGCCGGAGCGAGGCCGACGATGTCACGCTGCTGCAGACCATCGTCGGGGCGCGGGGCGCGGGCCGCGACCAGCTGGCGGCCGTGCTCCGCGAAGGCCGGCTGCTGCACCCCGATGGCAACCCGGAGCAGTCGGCGCGGCGCCATGGCTGGAGCCGGGGACAGATCAAGCGGCTGCGGGCCTTCGGTCAGCTGGCCCGGCGGTGCGTGATCCCGCCGGATAGCGCCGCCCCCGCGGTCACCTCACCCAAGGAGGCGCTCCTCCAGTTTCAAGACCTACGCCGCGAGCCACGCGAGTCCTTCGCCGTGCTCTACCTCAACGCGCGCAACCAGCCGCTGGGGCGTGAGGTGGTCGCGGTGGGGGGATTGAACATCGCGCAGCTCCGGCCGCGGGAGGTCTTCGCTCCGGCATTGACCCTGGGCGCGGCCGCGGTCGTGCTGGCGCACAACCATCCCTCTGGTGACCCGACCCCCAGCCCGGAGGATCTGGCCGTCACCCGTCATCTGTTGGAAGCGGGCGAGCTGCTGGGGGTGGAAGTGCTCGACCACCTGGTCCTCTCAGCCGACCGGTTTCGAAGCATTCGCGAGGCCGGTGGCCTGTAAGGGCGGCGGCTCAAGCCTATACAGGAATTCACCCGATTTCACTGACCGTTAACTGCCGTGCCAGATTCTGGACTGTGGGAAGAGGCCATCGGTCCCTCGGTTCCAAACGCCCGTTCGGCTTTAGGTCGGGGCCGAATACGGGGCGACCCCGGGTCCGCGGTGGCGGCCCCGAGATGCCACAATAGAGGGGCTCGTCTGCCGACGGGCGGGCCCTCCGGGGGCCAGGAAAACCGACCACTGAGCGATGGTCGGTTTTCCGTTTTTCGGGCCCAGAAAGACCCGAGCGCTTAGCCTGCCGGCCCGATTTCCACCAGCGTCCCGTTGCCGTAGTCGCCGATCAGGAGATCGCCGTTTTGCGCAATCGTAATGGGCAGTGGATGGACGAACCCGGTGGCGAAGTCGCCGGTGACGCCCTGGTCGTGTCCCGGGGATCCGGTAAAGACCACGCGGACCACCCGCCTCCCGACGCTGCCGCCGGCATTGGCCCCCCACTCGGTGACGAAGGCGTTGTCCTGGTACTCGGCCGCAAACGAGCCGCCGTCGTAGAACACGATGCCGTCCGCGGAGCTGTGCGGGGCGAACACGGCGAGCGGTGGGGCGACGCCCGCGCACGACCCGTGCAGCCCGCCGTCGGGGAATGATGGCCAGCACCGCGGCCAGCCCGCGTCCTCCCCGTCGACCACCTGCAGTAGGTGGTCGGCCGGCTGGCTGCCCAGGTTGTCCTGTCCGTTGATGGTCACGTAGGCCGTGCCCGTGGTGGGCCGCAGCGCCAGGCCGTAGGGGTTTCGCGCGCCGCGCACGACCCCGCCGGCGAACGACCAGTCGGCATGGAAGCGCACCACGCTCGCACTGCGCGGGTCGGCCTCGCTGCAGACATCACACGTCGACCCGATGCCCAAAAGGAAATCGCCATTTGGCAAGCGGACCAGGTTGTCGTTTTGATGCCGGCCGTTGGGCAGGTTGCCGACCACCCACGCCCCGCTGGTCAGGCCGCCATCCCGCAGGTGGTAGGCGCGGATGCTGCCCCGGACGGAGACGAACAGGTCCTTATCGCGCCACACGAGGCCGAGCGCGGCGGGCAGGCCGCTGGCCAGCCGGCTGACGGGTGCGCCCGGCGCGGGCACCACCGAAATGGTGCCGCCGGCACCGGTCACGTATAAGCGGCCGTCCGGTCCGAAGGCCATGGCCGTCGGCTGTGGAAGGCCAGAGGCATAGACCCAGGCGGCAAAGCCCGGCATGACGTGGATCGATGGATCACCTGGCAAGGTAATCGGCGCGCGCGGCGAAACGGATGGCACCGGCGAGGGCGGCCGCGCGGTGGGCGTCGCCTGCGGATGCGACGACGCGCAGGCGACGAGCACGACGGCCGTGACCACCGCCGACATTCGGTGGGTCATGGCAGCGGAGAGATGTCCAGCACGACCTTGCCAAACTGCGCGCCGCTGGCCAGCCGGGCCTGCGCCTGGGCGGCGGCTTCCAGCGGAAAGGTGCGGTCGATCACGGGATGCAGCTTGCCCTGGCCGGCGAGCGTGACCAGCTGATCCCAATCGCTGCGGGTTCCCATGGTCGAGCCGTAGATGGTGACCTGGCGGTCAAACACCCGCCGGACGTCGACCTCGGCCTTAGGGCCGCTGGTGGCACCGGGCACCACCAGCCGGCCGCCCTTGCCCAGGGACCGGATGCTGCGCTCCCAGGTGGCAGCGCCCACGCTGTCCACGACTACGTTTACCCCGCGCTTGCCGGTCAGGTTCCATACCTCCCGGGAAAAGTCTGTGGTGGCGTGGTCAATCACGGCGTCGGCGCCCATGGCGCGGCCCCGCGCCAGCTTTTGGGGGTCACCCGAGGTCACGAACACGGTGGCGCCGGCCAGCTTGGCCAGCTGCAGGGCCGCCTGCGCCACGCCGCCGCCGATGCCCAGGATGAGCACCGTCTCGCCGGCCTGCACCCGGGCCTTGGTCATCAGCAGCCGCCAGGCGGTCAGGAAGACCAGGGGGAAGGCCGCCGCCTCCTGGAAGCTAAAGGCCTCCGGGACGGGCCGGCAGTTGACCTCGGGGATCACCACCGCCTGGGCGAAGGTGCCGTCCCGGTGCTCACCCAGGAGCTGGTAGTGGTCGCAGAGGCTGTGTTCGCCCCGCTGGCAGAAGGCGCAGGTGCCGTCGCTGATCCCGGGGTCGAAAAAGACGCGGGTGCCCACCGGGTACCGGCCAGACCCGGCACCAGCCGTGGCGATCACCCCGGCGCCGTCGGCGCCCCCGATGTGCGGCAGGGACACGCCCGGAATCCCCTCTCGGACGAAGAGGTCGAGGTGGTTCAGGGCGGCGGCCCGCAGGGCGACCAGCACCTCGCCCGGCCCGGGGGTCGGGGTGGGCGCCTCCTCGAAGCGGAGCACCTCCGGCCCGCCGTGCTGGTGGAATCGGATCGCCTTCATCGACTGGATTATCGGCAAGCGCCGCCTCGGCTGTTTTTGCGCTTCTTGTTGCCTCACACAACGGCACGCGTGAGACCATCGGGCGAACGTTACGAAGAAGCAGGAAAGTCACAAAACGTGACGTTACGGTGGCGAGGGTAGCACCGCGCGATCGCGAGGCTGGAAAAAACCGTGGCCTATAATGTCCCGAACGTGGCGACAGACCCCGAGATCGAGCTGCTCAACCGGCTCGGCGGGCTCTTCACGGCATCGCTGTCGCTGGATCACAACATCGCCGCCATGTTGCGCGCTACCTCCCAGATGGTGCAGTTCGATGCGGCCACCGTATTCCTGCTGAACGAAGGCAGCAAGGAGCTTACCGCCATGGCCACCTACCCGCACAAGGATGCGGTGCCGCACATCGCCCGATTCGTCCTGGGCGAGGGCATTGTGGGCGGGGCCGTGGAGCATCTGACCACCCTCAACATCGTCGACGCCACCAAGGATCCCCGCTTCAAGATGCTGGACCAGAGCCGCTCGCCGCGCTCCCTCCTGGTCCAACCGCTGGCCACTCCCAAGCGGGTGGTGGGGGCCATGACCCTTTCCCGGCAGCGGGTGGACCCGTTCACCGAGCTGGACGCCGCCATCCTCAAAGTCATCACCAACCAGGCATCCATCGCCATCGAGAACGGGCGGCTCTACGAGCAACTGCAGGGCCACGCCCGGGACCTGGAGCTGGCCAACGCCCAGATCGCCGAGGTCAGCCGGCTCAAGTCGGAGTTCCTGGCCAACATGTCGCACGAGCTGCGGACGCCCCTGAACGCCATCCTGGGCTTCTCGGAGCTGCTCCGCGACGGGCTGGCCGGCAATCTGTCCGAGAAACAGCGGCGGGACTGCCTGGACAACATCTATAACAGCGGCCGCCACCTGCTGGAGCTGATCAATGACGTCCTCGACTTGAGCAAGATCGAGGCCGGCCGGATGGACATCGTCTACGAGGACTTCGGGGTCGACTCCGCCGTCCGAGAGGTCCTGAACGTGACCCGCGGGCTGGCTACCAAGAAAGAGATCAACATATCCAGCAGGGTGGAGCCGGCCGATCTGACCCTGATCGCCGACAAGAACAAGTTCAAGCAGATCCTGTACAACTTGCTCTCCAACGCCATCAAGTTCACTCCTACCGGCGGCCGGGTGTCGGTGGAGGCCACCCTGAAGGGCGACCGCGTTCAGACCACCGTGCAGGACAGCGGGATCGGCATTCCCAAGGAGCTCCAGCACAAGATCTTCGGGCCCTTCTACCAGGTACAGAGCGCCAGCAACCGGGAGTATCCCGGCACCGGGCTGGGGCTGGCCCTGACCAAGCGGCTGGTGGAGCTGCACGGCGGCCAGATCGGCTTCGACAGCGCCCCCGGCGCGGGCACCACCTTTACCGTTGAGATGCCGCTCCGGCCGGTTCGGAGCCACCGCAGCCGGATCCTGGTGGTGGAAGACAACCCCAGCAACCTGGACTTGGCCCGGATGGTGCTGGAGGGGAACGGCTTCACCGTGGATACGGCCGCCACCGGCGCCGAGGGCCTGGAAAAGGCCCGCCACCTCCAACCCGACCTGATACTGATGGATCTGCAGCTTCCCGGCGTTGATGGATTAGCGGCGACCCGACAGCTGAAGGCCGATCCGGCGACAGCCCGGATCCCGGTGGTGGCGCTGACGGCCAACGCGCTGAAGGGAAGCGAGGAGGAGGCGATCGCCGCCGGATGCAGCGGTTATATCCCGAAGCCGATCGAACTGAAGAAATTCATGGTGCAAGTGACCAACTTTCTGGAGAAGGAGTAGCGACGACTTCCATGCCCTTTCCGAAAACCATCTTGATGATCGAGGACGACGCGCCGACCCGCGAAGTCGTTCGGATGGCGTGCGTCGGTCAGAACTTCAACCTGGTTGAAGCAGAGACCGGCGAGAAAGGCATGGAGATGCTGGAGAAGTCGGAACCCGACCTGGTCCTCCTCGACCTCAACCTGCCCGGCATCAGTGGCATGGATGTGTGCCGGCAGCTGCGGGCCGACGGGACCCAGGTCCCCGTGATCATGCTCACCGCCAAGAACGACACCATCGACGTGGTGGTCGGTCTGGAGGTGGGGGCGGACGACTATATCACCAAGCCCTTCGAGGTCCGGGAGCTGCTGGCCCGGGTGGGGGCCCACCTCCGCCGCAGCGAGCAGGTGGTAGCCCAGCAGCAGCCCAAGACCCGCTTCGAGTTCCCCGGCCTGATCATCGACCTGAACAGCCGCCAGGTCTGGCGGGAGGGCAAAGAAGTCAACCTGACCCTCACCGAGTTCAACCTGCTGTCCCTGCTGGCGTCCCAGGCGGGCCAGGTGGTCAGCCGCGGCGAGCTGCTGCGCAAGGTGTGGGGCTACGAGGTCGAGATCGAGACGCGGACGGTCGACGCCCACGTCTACCGGCTGCGCAAGAAGATCGAGCGCGACTCGGAAAAGCCGCAGTACATTCACTCCGTTCCCGGGATCGGCTACCGGTTCGTGGCGGAGTAGCCCGCTGGCGCTCCCGGCGCCCCAGATCCCGGCCGTGCCGGGGAGCGGGCAGTCCGGAGCCCACACTTATCGGAGCCCCTTTAGGGTTGGCATCCTGGCCAGTCTGGCCGACCCCTTCTACTTCTTCTGGTGGACGTACCAGTTCTTTAAGTTCACCCAGCGGGAGGGCTTCCCCCGCGCCCGGTCCTTCTGGTGGATCCTGCTCCCCATCTTCGGCCTGTATGTCCTGTGGCAGCAGCTGGACGACCTGCAGAAGGCCGCCGAGAGCACCAGTTCGGAGCGGGTCAACCCGGCTTTGGTGCTGGGGCTGATCATCGGCGCCCTGGCGGCCGACCGGATCTTCGGCGGCGCCACCGATACCACCGTCGCCCTGGTCACCCTGCTGGCGGGGTCGGTGCTGATCGGCGCCGCGCTCTACACCGCCCAGTCGGCGGTCAGCTCGTACCTCGCGGCCAAGTATCCCTTCCAGCAGTCCCGTGGCATGACGGTGGGGGAGACGGTCGCCACCGTCCTGGGGATCCTGTTCACGGCCGTGCTGCTACTTGCGATTTTTCTGCCGGGCTAGATCGAGCGAACCGAGCTCCCGCCAGAGCTCAACGACCGCCCGCC
>Ga0137390_10001796_pt1 | contig 16543 bp, 14 predicted proteins | sample 15con2h24AmetaG_FD_104937 | JGI IMG/M metagenome (GOLD analysis project Ga0137390, IMG submission 104937) | Vadose zone soil microbial communities from Angelo Coast Range Reserve, California, USA - 15con2h2.4A metaG | ecosystem: Environmental > Terrestrial > Soil > Vadose zone > Saprolite... | reverse complement strand
GCGCCTCTTTGCTGATGGACCCAAATGACATTGCACCGGTCGTGAAACGCTTCACGATCTCCCTGGCAGGCTCGACTTCTTCAAGGGGAACAGGCTTGTCGCTCTTCTTGAGCTTCATCAACCCGCGCAACGTGCACAGGTTGCTGCTTTGCTTGTCGACGAGGTCCGTATACTCCTGAAAGGTTTGGGCGCTCTCTTGCCGCACCGCCTGTTGTAGTTTGCTGATCGTCAACGGATTGAGCAGGTGATATTCGCCATTCACCCGCTGATGATACGAACCTCCGACCGCCAGTTCTGTCTCGGACTCGGTCAAAGGACGGAAGGCGTGCTCATGTTTCAGCTGCCCTTCCCGGGCAAGAACATCCAGCCCGATCCCCTCCAGGCGCGACGTTGTCCCTGCAAAATAACTATCGATCAATTCTCTGTTCAGCCCGATCGCTTCGAAAACCTGCGCACCCTGGTAGCTCTGCAACGTCGAGATTCCCATCTTGGCGAAAGTCTTCAACAAACCTTTCTTCACCGACTTCGTGAAGTGCTTGACCGCAAGTTCGGGAGTAACGCCATCCGGCAGCTCGCCCCGCCATGCCAGGTTCTCAACTGTTTCCAACGCGAGATACGGATTGATGGCACTCGCCCCGTAGCCACTGAGCAACGCAAAGTGCATCACTTCCCGCGGTTCGCCCGATTCGGTGATCAAAGCAACCTGGGTTCGCGTCTCTTCCCTGACCAGCAAGTTGTGCACCGCGGCCAAGGCCAGCAGGCTGGGGATGGGAGCGTAGTCCTTGTCCACTCCGCGATCGGAGAGAATCAACAGCGTGTACCCGGCTTTACTTGCCAGCGACGCCCTCTGGCACAACTCATCCAGAGCCCGTTTCAGTCCTGCCTCTCCGTCGCTCGCGCGGAACAACGCGGGCAAGGTCGTGGCCAGGAGATCCCGGTTCGACACCCGACGCAGTTTTTCCAGTTCTCGGTTCGTCAGAAGCGGATGCGCCAGCTTCAGCATGTGACAGTTCTCGGCTACTTCATCGAGAATATTTCCTTCGCTCCCGATGTAGCTGAACAGTGACATCACCATCTCTTCGCGAATGGGATCGATCGGAGGATTCGTCACCTGCGCGAAAAGCTGCTTGAAGTAATTGAACAGCGACTGCGGCTGATCCGACAGACAGGCCAGTGGCGTATCTGTCCCCATGGAGCCGACCGGTTCTTCCCCTTTGGAGGCCATGGGGCCAAGAATCATCTTCACATCTTCATCGCTGTATCCGAACGCGCGCTGGCGCCGAAGAAGCGTTTCCGGATCGGAGTGGTGCATGCGCGACGGCTCAGGCAACTGTTCCATCGTGATCTGATTGTCCTTGAGCCACTGTGCGTACGGTTGCCGCGAAGCCAGCCGCCGTTTGATTTCCTGGTCAGAAACAATTCGCCCTTCGACCGTGTCCACCAGAAACATCTTTCCCGGCTGCAGGCGGCCTTTCATCTTCACTTGTTCAGGTTCCACATCGAGCACGCCGGCCTCTGAGGCCATAATGGCAAGGTCGTCATGAGTAACTACGTACCGTCCCGGCCGTAATCCGTTGCGGTCGAGCGTTGCACCGATCACACGCCCGTCCGTAAAAGCAATTGCCGCCGGGCCATCCCACGGCTCCATCAAAGAAGCGTGGTACTCATAGAAGGCACGCTTCTCGGGCTTCATGTGAGGATTGCCTGCCCACGCCTCCGGGATCAGCATGGCCATCACGTGCGGGAGACTACGGCCAGCCTGAAGCAGCAACTCGACGGCGTTGTCGAAGTTCGCGGAGTCGCTACCATCCGGCGCAATGATGGGAAACAGCTTCTTGAGATCGTCGCCGAACAGAGGAGACTGCAGCACCGACTGTCGCGCCTGCATCCAGTTGACGTTTCCCTTGAGCGTATTGATCTCACCGTTATGCGCGATGTAGCGATACGGATGTGCGCGCTGCCAACTCGGAAATGTATTGGTCGAGAAGCGTTGATGCACCAGGCACAAAGCGCTGGTAACGTCGGGATCGGAAAGTTCGCGGTAAAAATTAGTGATCTGCGGGGCCAGCAGCAATCCTTTGTAAACGATGGTGCGGCAAGAGAGCGATGGGATGTAGAACATCTCCGCGTCTTCGACTCCAGACTGACCGATCTCAGTCTCAGCTCGCCTGCGCACAACGTACAGCTTGCGCTCAAAAGCGTCTTCGTCCATGCCAGGCGCACGCCCAACAAAAATCTGCTGTATGTAAGGTTGCGATGCTCGCGCCACGCGCCCAATCGCGGAAGCGTAAGTGGGTGTGTCCCGCCAGCCCAACACGGTCATTCCTTCTTCGCGAATGATGCGTTCCAGAATTCCTTCACACTGGAGGCGCTGGTGCTTCTCGACTGGCAGAAACGTCATTCCGACGCCGTAAGCGCCAGGCTCAGGAAGTTCAAATCCCAGCTTCCCGCATTCCCGCACGAAGAACTTGTGTGGGATCTGGATCAGGACGCCGGCACCATCGCCAGTCTCCGGGTCGCAGCCGCAGGCTCCGCGGTGCGTGAGGTTTATCAGCACCTCGATTCCCTTGCGGATGATCTCGTGACTCTTGTGCCCGGGGATGCTCGCGACGAAGCCGATCCCACAAGCGTCATGCTCATGCGCCGGATCGTACAGACCCTGGGCATGGGGTAGGCCACTGTTCGGATTCAGACGCGTCATCCTCGGCATCTCCATACGACCGCTCAACGCTATCGGTTGTTCTTGGGCTTTACCCGAAAAGGCAACTGGAGCGGCGCACACTCCGGCTCAGGAACACATTTCTAGCAATCCCTTTAATACTGTCTAACGGGCAACAAAGTACAACGCAGAATTTCGATGCAAAGGATGCAAATTTCGGGGCTCTGGATCCCACGGGACAATTCAGAGTAAGTCGGCGCGGCCTCCCGGACTCCGCTATAATCTCGCTCTAACCTCACATGGACTTCGACCAACTCATTACTTTTCTGGAAGTCGCAAGGCAAGGCAGCTTCTCCCGCGCGGGAGAAAAAGTTTTCCGTTCCCAGTCGGCAGTCAGCGCGCAAATCCGCCAGTTGGAGCAGGAGTATGGCGACCGCCTGCTCGACCGCTCCGGAAAAACGGTGAAACTTACACCGGCCGGCCAGGTTTTCTACGAATACGCGGAGCGCCTGAAGAATCTCCGCGACGAATCGCTCACAGCGGTGGCCGACCATAGCAGCACTCCGCGGGGCACCCTGCGTGTCGGAGCTAACGAGGCGACCTGCCTCTACGTTCTGCCCGAGGTGTTCGCCGAATACTGCCGCCGTTACCCGCCTGTACGGATCAGTATCTACCGCAATTTCAGCTACAAGATTGTAGAAAAACTTGAGAACGGAGCCATTGAAGTCGGCGTCCTCACCTTACCGATCCAGTCCCCCAGCCTGAAGATTCAGCCTATCTTCCGCGACAAGCTGATGCTGATGGTGAGCCCCAAAAATCCACTCGCCAAACACAAGGTTGTATCTGTCGCTGAAATCGTGAAACAACCGCTGCTGTTCCCAAAGACTGGGCACACGCGCCGGCTCCTCGACAAGTTATTTCGGCCACACAGCGCCGAACTACAAGTCCGAATGGAGCTTCCCAGCATCGGCATGATCAAGAGTTTTGTGGCCGCCGACCTCGGAGTCTCCCTCATCAGCGCCTCGTTCGCCCGCGATGAGGTCGACGCAGGCAGAGTCAAGCTGATTGACATCGAGGATGCACAACTCTTCCGGGAGCTCGGCCTTGCCTACCGGCGCGACCGCACTCTCTCCTGCGCCACCACGTCGTTTATCGCTCTCCTCCGCCAGCTAGCGACCCACATGAAAAAAGCGGATCCCGCCGACGCGTAAGGCTTCAATTTCGTAGAATCAAAGACTGTCATCCGGAGATTTGTACAGTATTAGACGGTCATCCCGAGCGCAGCGAGGGACCTAGGTTCTTGTTTGCGTCGGCAGCAACTGCCAACTTAGACACCCAGCTTAGCTACCTTTGATTCACCTTCCACCTGATTCGCAACCGGCTCAATCATGTGCAGACCGCACTCAGTCTTTGCAAACCCCGGCCAGCGTCCCGTCCGCGGATCTTCTCCCGGACTTACTGCTCGCGTGCAATGAGTGCAGCCGATGCTGGGATAGTCCTGGTCATGCAGCGTGTTGTAGGGCACGTCGTGCTGATGGATGTAGTTCCAAACCTGCTTTGATGTCCAATCGGCGATAGGATTCACCTTCACCAGACCAAACTTCACATCCCACTCGACCTTGCGGGCTCCCGCCCGGGCAGAGGTCTGGTCGCGGCGAATGCTGGTGATCCATGCGTCAAGCTCCCCCAGCTTTCGCCGGAGCGGCTCGACCTTCCGCAAGTTGCAGCACCGGTCCGGCTCGCGGCCCCACAGAGCTGCACCGTGGACCCGTTCCTGTTCCTCCGGAGAGAGCTGCGGATACACCTTCTCGATCGTGAACCCGTATCTCTCCTCGATCTTGTCCATCAAGCTGTATGTTTCGGGAAATAAGAATTCAGTATCGATGGTGAAAAGCCGAAAATCCTTGCGCACGCGGGAGGCGATATCGATCAGCACCATGCCCTCCGCCCCAAAGGCCGAAGAGATAGCCACTCTGTTCCCGAAAGTCTCAAAGGCCCACGCAAGGGTTTGCTGCGGACTCCACTTCTCTGCCGCCAACCCCACTTCTGCGATCTGCTCTTTCACGCGAATGGCTCCTCGTCGCCCGTAAGCTGAGACGACTGCAATAAAAAGTTCTGGAAGAAGGCCGCCGGAAGCGAATTGTTCCGGACCCCGGTCACGTCTGATATCAAAGACTCCTCGCCAGTGTTGGCACGATAGGCCTGACGAACAACCTCACCCACGATAAGCAACGTGGGAGCGGCAAGCTTTGGTGTACGATGCAACTCCGCAATCGTTGCCAGATGGGTTCGCTGATGCCCGGTGGTAGCGGCGGAAACAACCACGCACGGTGTATTTGCAGCGAGCCCCGCCGACTTGAGTTTGGCGGCAACGTCTGAGTAATTCTGCCCTGGCATATAAATGACCAGCGTCGCTCCGCTGCCAACGAATTTCTTCCATTCCGCAGCATCGCTTGGGGAGGCTCGATGCCCGGTGATGAACACCAGAGCCGACGCCGCGTTCCGGTGAGTCAGCGGAATCTGCGCCGCAGCGGCGGCACCCAGAGCTGAAGTGACTCCCGGCACAATCTCATATGGAATGCCAGCATCTCTGAGCGACTCCATCTCTTCCCCGGCCCGGCCAAAGATCAGAGGATCGCCGCCTTTCAACCGGATGACTTGCAGCCCCGAAGTAGCCAGCGCCACCATCAGGAAATTGATCTCTTCCTGTCTGATCTTCTTCGTCCCGCAACGCTTGCCCACGTTGTGCACCTGTGCTGTCGGCGGAATGAGCCTCAGAATTTCAGGCGCAACCAGGTCGTCATGAAGCACGGCCTCGGCGGTGCGCAGCAGGCGAAGAGCCTTCAACGTGAGCAACTCCGGGTCACCCGGCCCCGCACCTACCAGATAAACTTTCCCCTTCATGCTTCCTCTCCCTTGCTGACTAGCGCCGGACTTTCGGCCAACGCCGCCTCGAACGCTTCCCTGCTCGCCAGCGAGTGCAGCAGGTTCTGCTTCCGCTCCCGATCCAATTCGCTGGCCAGTACCAGCCTTCTGGTCTCGCCCAGTTCAGCAACCCACGACTCGTACCCGGGCCCAAACTGTCGTTCGAGTTGCTGCCGAAGCTTCTGCGCCAGCGATGGACTCTGCCCCGATGTCGAAATCGCAATCTGGAGGTCACCCCGTCGCACCACAGCCGGATAAAAGAAATCACAGTAATCCGGAACATCCACCACGTTGCACAGCACGCCGCGCCGCTGAGCCTCGCGATAAACCAGTTCGTTCAAACTGCGCGAAGCGGTTGCAACGATCGCAAGAAATGCTCCATCGAGGTCGTTGGCGGAGAAAACCCGCAGTTCCAGTTCAATCTTCCCCGTGCGCGCCCATTCGCGAACTGTCTGCGTCGCTTCGATCGCAACCACCCGGATATGCGCGCCCGTATCGATAAGCCCGCCGATCTTGGGCTCCCCGACCCTGCCGGCCCCAACAACCAGGCACTGCCGCCCGGTCAGTTTCATAAACATTGGAAACAAGCTATTCACCGCTTTCGCTCCGCTTTGCTTTGAAAGGGCGCGGCTTCAAGCCGCGCCGTAAGCGCCGCAAAATGAATTGCGGCTTTAGCCGCTGAGGATTGAATCTCCATCCTCAGACTTCCAATCCACTCGGAACCCGCCCCTCCGGCACATCCCGGGCAACCGCCTCGACCAACTCGCCAGCCAAAAACCCCCGCAATTCCGTATCATTGTGACGAACAAAAAACTGCCGCAAATTCTCCCCCGGCTCACGCACTGCGAGGTATTGCCGCAGTAGCCTCTCGATTGCTTCCGGCACCTCAGTCGCAGGGCATCGATATCCAACCGGCCGTGCCGTCGCCTGATGAAAACCAAGCGCGCCCCCCACGCAGAAGTAATAGGCGTCAACCATCTGTCCGTTGACTTTCGTTTTCTTGCCTTCAATGCCGAGATCGGCAATCCAGTGTTGCCCGCAACTGTTGGGACATCCGGTAACGTGCAGCTTCAGATGCTGGTCGAATCCGGGCAACCGTTCCTCTAGTTCTTCAACCAGCCATCGGGAAAAACTTTTGGTTTCCGTGATTGCGAGCTTGCAGAACTCCGTACCGCTGCATGCGATGGTCCCTCGCCAGAATGCGGATCCGCCGACCCGCAGCCCGATCGCGTCCAGTTCCTTCGCCAAAGGCTCAGCCTTGAGCGTAGGAACGTTCACGATGAGCAGGTTCTGCATGTTGGTCGCACGCAATTCTCCACCAGCAAACCGTTCCGCAAGATCCGCGGCCGAATGCATCTGCTCCGCCGTGATCCGGCCGCGCAGCGCGACCGCTCCCACATACGAGTAGCCCGGTTGCTTTTGCGGATGAATCCCCACGTGATCGCGATACACATCGTTCGGAGCTCTCTCCGGGACCGCCGGATCAAGCTGGAATCCGAGTCGGCGGTGCAATTCTTCCAGAAAAGTTTCAGCTGTCCACCCATGCCGCAGAAACAGAAACTTCAAACGTGCTCGCTCGCGATGCTCCCGCAACACATCCGAGTCGCGAAACAGTTCCGCAATTCCCTGAACCACCGGCAGAACCTGGTTCCAGCGGACAAACGCATTCAGCCGCGCGCCCAGGAACGGTTCAGTCGAGAGCCCTCCGGCAACCCGCAGAGAGAAGCCAATCTCGGGAGCTCCGTTGACAACTCGCGAGGTCGCCGTCAGACCAATGTCATTGATCTCCGGATACGGGCACCACACTCTGCATCCGGTGATCGAAATCTTGAATTTCCGCGGCAGGTTATAAAACTCGGCATTCCCTGCCAACAGACGCGACACCTCGAGTGCCAACGGTGAAGCGTCGCAGATTTCGTCGGCATCCACTCCCGCCACCGGGCAGCCGGTCACGTTTCGCGTGACATCCCCGCAAGCGCCGGTAGTGTTGAGCCCGACCCTCCAGAGGCCGTCCAGCACCTCGGGCAGCGTTTCAATCGTGACCCAGTGCAGCTGAATGTTTTGTCGCACCGTGATATCGGCGATTCCATTCGCGTAGCGCCGAGTAAGATCGGCTATCATTCGCAGTTGCTGCGAACTCATCATTCCGTTTGGTATGCGGATTCTGACCATGAACCGCTGCAGCGCGCGGCCCTCGCCTCCCTGGCCGCCGGTTACTCCCGCCCCATCGCCCTGGGTGTAAACGCCCCACCACCGGAAATATGTGCCCAGCCATTCCGGCGGAATCGACTCGAAACCCTCTCGCGCAAAACGCCGAATCTCGTCCAGCCCTTCCCACGGATTCTTCGTCCGCTTCAGGCGCTCGACCTTTTGTGCCTTCGTCTCTTTCGCCGTGTTTGTCATATTTGCCATAAAAAGAAAAAACCCACCGCCAGCTAGTCTGGCGGTGGGTTATGAGTGCTTGTATTAAGAAAGAATCCTTAGGTCAGCAACCTCCCCGCGCCAGAGCACACCGGTGCACAACAACAACAAGTGCACATGCACATCGCGCGAAGATTCTGGCCATCCAACATGGTGAACCGTATTCTAAGGTCAGACGGCGACTGCCGTCAACAAACCCATGTAACTGCTTTGATGAATAATTTCCATGCGAAGCATCAAAAAATCGTTCCCTCCCCGATCAAAGCCCATTTGCGTGTAAAATCAGCGACTTGCAACTTATGACACCTCCTTCCAATAGTGAAGCTGCAATCATTGGAGTCGACATCGGGGGCACCAAGGTCGCCGTAGGTCTCGTCGACCCAAGCGGCAAGATCGTGACGCAGGCGCGCAGGCCCATGGTTTCTACCAGTGGCGCCGAGGCCGCCCTGCAGGCGGTGACGGCCGCAATTACTTCGCTGGCGGGTGAAGCCCTAGCCCTGCCTGGAGGCCAAATTCAGGGCATCGGCATATGCGCGCCGGGCCCCTTGGATCCTCAGACCGGCGTTGTAACAAATCCTCCCAACCTTCCATGCTGGCGAAACTTCCCTTTGGCTGCCCGGGTGGCAGACATCTATCACGTCCCCGTCAAAGTCGACAATGATGCAAACGCAGCCGCCTTGGCCGAAACCCGTTGGGGAGCCGCACGCGGGTACCGCTATGTGTTTTACGCTACCGTCGGCACCGGGATCGGCACTGGAATCGTTCTGGACGGCCGCATCTATCACGGCCACACCGGCGCGGCCGGAGAAGGAGGCCACATGAGCATTGATTATCGTGGCCCGTTCTGCGCGTGCGGCAAGCAAGGATGCATCGAAGCCCTGGCGGCCGGGCCTGCGATCACAGCACGCGCTCGAGCGAAGCTAACCGCCGACCGCTCCCGCAAATCCGCAATTCTCGATCTCGCTAACGGAAATATTGAGGCTGCCACCAGTGAGATGGTCGGCAAGGCTTACGCGACAGGAGATTCCCTCGCGAGCGAGATTCTTCAGGAAACGGTCGAACTCTTGACCGCTTGGTTGGGCAACATCGTGGACCTGCTGGATCCCGATGTACTTGTTATGGGCGGCGGAGTCGCTGCGATGCTCAGTCCATTCTTCGACGAGATAAAAAATCGCCTTCCGACTTGGTGCGTCAATCCTCACAGCTCTGAGATCCCACTGTTGATGGCGCATTACGGAGCGGACGCGGGAATCGCGGGCGGCGCAGCTTTGTGTTCTGAAATTCCGAGTTAAGCTACCCTCTTGATGCAGCAGAACCTCGTCCCTTTCCCTTACAATTTTTTTCCTTCCCGAAGAAGTGTAGCCTCCCCATCTGCCTCGAAAGTCCGCTACACCAATACAAGAGAGCAAAATTGCTCTTCGCGCCGCATCTCCAGCCGTTTGCTGAAGGAAGAATGATTTTGGGTGGCGCAGCGTTTCAACGCTGCGATAAAGCCCCTTATCACTCACGGGACTGATCTTCGCTGCCTGGTTACTTGTCGGACTGGATATTTGTCAGACCGGGAGAGGAGCGGATACTAAGACACGTGGATACGATTATGAAGAGAGGCGGAGTAAGGTTCGAGGCAAGCGAAAGAGCCGACGCACGTGAAAGTGCCCAAGACGGCCCGGCTTACCTGGGCAGCACTCGCCCGTTAGTGGGATTCATCTCTAGCAGCGCTTTAGACTCATCTTCCAGCGCTTTGGACTCTCGAACCTCCAGGTCCGACTGCCGAAGCCGTGTGGCTTCCGCGGCATTGGTTCCCACCTTTAAGGTGGTCTTTTCGAGGAAGTAGCGCCAGCCTGCTTGCCGGTCTTCCGAGCTCTGACCGTCTTCGAACTGCTTCATCGTCGTCTCCGCAATCTGCCGTCCACGTATGACGTTGACTACTCCGCCGGATTCGTAAGTCCGCACGTTGTGGCGGATAACGGCGTAGGCAATTTTACTTTCGTCGAGATTTGTCAGAGGCTCTCCATTCGCTGCGATGCTATTCAGCTGAGATACAAAAGCGGGGGAAGATTAGGGGATATAACGGCGTGCCCGCCCTCAACTTTCGAAACGGGCACGCCTTGCTGTCGAGATGCGCCGCGCCCTAGAGCGGGCGGACGTTGTCAGCTTGCCAGCCTTTAGGCCCCTTGGTGACGTCGAACTCCACTGTCTGGCCCTCCTGCAGGCTCTTGAAGCCGCCCGCCTGGATCGCCGAGAAGTGCACAAAAACATCTTCGCCACTCTGACGGCTGATAAAGCCGTAGCCTTTGGCGTCATTAAACCACTTTACTGTTCCTTGTTCTGCCATGTTGGTACTGGTATTCCTTTCGATCAATTTACGCTGGAAGGGATTCGGGGTGCTAAGGGCAGGTATGCTGGTTGGCAAGAAGCTGCTCAGTAACCGATTCTAATCAAACGCATCTTTATCATATCAGATAATCATCCGCTTTGCCAGCAAATCCGCTAAGCGGTCACTCTTTCAGATCAAATTTAATCTCGATCAATTCCGTGGTTTCCTGCGGATTTGGCGCCCACTTCCACTTTCGAACAGCATCCGTTGCCGACTGGCCTAGCAGAGGATGGCCGCCAAGGATTTTCTCAGATTTTGGGAAGCCATTCGGCGCAACCACGATTTCGAGTTTTACGGTTCCGCTGATCATCATCCTGTGTGCCAGTTCTGGATACAGCGGGGCTACTTTATTCACGACTTTTCGTTTGATCTCGGGCTGATCCTGCTGGGCGAAGCACCACGAGCACCAGAGCAGGGTGCTTGAGATGGCACATGCCACGAGAACTAATCTGACGTGTCGCTGCACTTCTTCCCCTCTTAACCTCCTAAATGTATTAATCTCCCGGAACATCCTCAAGGTAACTATAGTAAGGGGACCAATCCGAAATGGGACTAGGGCCAGTTCGGGATGCACAAGTGCGAGCCGCAGCCCGGTAGACAAACGCCCTATGGATGGGTGAGCCGGCCGGCCGCGCACGTGAACTTCACTCCAGACCGCCTGCAGCCCGAAAGGAATCCTCTTCGCAAGTATTTTCACCGCCATTTCTGGCAAACCGCTATAATTAACGCGACCTTAACCTCGAAGACACATCGCACCTCATCCTGCGCCTTCGCGATTGAGAAATCGACTACCAGAAACGGCGCCCTATCACGCTTAGGAAAACACAGACTCTCTCTCCTCGCGATCGCTGCCAGGATCGACAGAATCCGTTTGAGCCAGCCTGAGCGCATACTGCGAACGAGGAGAAAAGCGATGTCACTGCGCAACGGCGATAAGTCCAGATACCACCGCGAACGCAAACAGAATATCCAGCGCCGCATCCGAACCCGGGAACTGCTGCAGATGTCTGCAGCTACGGCCGCCCAAAGTGTGCCCAGCAGAAAACCAGACGCCCCGACAACCGCACGCGCCGCGTCCGCCAGGCCCGCATAACCCAATTTTGAGTTACATTAGAAAGACGAGGAAAGTACCATGAAGAAGCTTTTTGTTGGCAACATCCCGCACAGCACGACCGAAGCCGATCTACGGGCGCTGTTTGAGCCCCACGGAGCTATCGCGCAGGTCAGCATCGTCACTGAGCGCGACACAGGCCGTTCACGCGGTTTCGCTTTTGTCGAAATGACAGATTCGGCCGAGGCTGAAAAAGCCATCGCCGCGCTCAACGGCACCGAGTTAGGTGGCCGGGCATTGAACATCAATGAAGCCCGCCCGAAAACGGACCGTGGCGGCGATCGCGGCGGCTTCCGTGGCGGACGCCCCGGCGGTGGTGGCCGCCCCGGTGGCGGTGGCCGTTCCGGTGGTGGTGGACGCGACGACTACCAGGGCCACGCTCGTCAGCCTCGGGAACCGCGCTGGTGAGTTGAACGTTGGACGATTGTCGGCGCTGTCGATTTTCGTTCTCCTGGTTTCCGAATTCTGGTCCGCGAATTCTGGTTGGCGGATTCAGGTTCGTGGATTCAGAATCAAAATTTTTGGGACGGTGTCTATGGCTGGTCGAGGCCGATCAAGCTTTACCAAGCGGCAAAAAGAGCGCTCGCGTCAGGAAAAGCAGCGCGAAAAAGCGGAACGCAAAGCACAGAGGAAACTGGAAAAACCCGAGGGCTCGGACGAACTTTCTGCGGAAGACTTCTCCGCGGTAGCGGAGCAATGGGCTCTTCCCGGTTCTACTCCTGACGAGTACGGGAACGAGTAACCACTCAAAGAACGACGCCGGTAGCGAATCAAGAAGTGTGCTCTGGTAGCGCTCACAATTCGTGTCAGTGTGAAAGGGCACGGCTTCCAGCCCTGCCCCTACCGGCAAATAAAGAATGCGGGCTTTACAGTTCGCTGAAAAACTCTGACTTTGGGTTGCGCAGCGGTTTCAACGCAGCGATAAGGCTTTTCTCTTCTCTCTACAAGCTTTAGCCGCTGAGGCCCCCACAGTGGGATTTCCTGTGATCCAAGCGTCTTCGCCGAAGCGCCCATGCGGGGGCATTTCCCCATAAGCGTTAACTTAAGGCAGAATTGCTTTGGGGGCTGTCAATCCATCACCCGGCCGAAATCGGCAAACCCGGACCGGAACTCCCAACTTTCCCCAACGGACCTCTGGCCCGGAATAACTTCCGGCTGCTGTCTGTGCAATCCGAACGTCGATGCTGTCAATCTGAGTCAGGTCTACGCCCGTGATGCGGTACAAATGCCCGCGCAGATCAAAGTGCGGCTGGCGCGGGCGCGAACCTTTCCCACGACGAGTGGGTTCCGGTATCGGGTCGCTGGCCGGATCGACTTTGGCCTCCATCCTGTGCAGATGTTCGTCGATTCTCTGGTCGCATAACTGTATCTTTTCCTGATACGTGTCATAGAGTTCCAGGCTCTGCCCCACGACGAATAGCAACTCCTCGCGCCAGGTTCCTTCCAGACTGCGGGCGATCTCTTGGTGACTGGCGCGAATGCGCGCGTGCTTATGTCGCGCCAATTTCTCGGGGTCACGTTCTCCCCGGACGATGTCTCGCAGGATGGCCATTCCAGTCGTACCACTGATGTCGCTGATCACGTTGGCCAATTGGATGTTCATCTCCGTCAATGCCTTCTGCATGTGTTGCACACACATCGCCGCTGCCGCCACCAGATTCTCTCGCTGCCTACTCGGAAACGGGCACAGAGGCACCATATAAGCCGCGGCCTTGACTGCCGGGAACGTCCCTGCCAGCATCTCACTCTGATTCCGTTTCTGGTACCACTGACAGCGCCCCGCTGTCCGTTACTCGGAAGCTATCCATAAGCGGTTCTAGGAAGCTGGCACGTCACTTCAAGCGCAAACTGGGCTTATGCTGGGGCATTGCCCTGGCATTGACCCCAACCGTTATGGCCCGTTCCATTTCCAGCAGAAACGCGATTCTTCCCCGAACGCAACCGCATAGATACCCTCCGCAACTAAGATTCAGTCAGTCCAAAGGCACGAAGGGAGAAATCACCGTGACCAAGTTGCTGAAGTCAATATTGAAGACCGCAGTTTATATTTTGGACCAAGCCGACAGTGCCGCAGCCGACATGCGCGATCGCGTCACCGACCAGGTGGACCGCGTGTCCGATCAAGTCTCCGACCTGACCGACCGGGGCCGAAAAGCGATCTACGGCGAGGACCACACGTTGCGAAATGTGCTCACTTTTGCCGCCGGCCTCGGTATCGGCCTGGGTGCCGGAGTGTTGCTCGCTCCTGCCAGCGGAGAAGAAACCCGCAGTTCGATGCGTGACAAGGTCCAGGACATTGGGGACAAAGTTCGGGACCAGGTTCGGCAACGCTTCTCCACCTCAGGCGGCCCGCGGCCGACCGGCACCGACGCTCTTTAAGGTGGGCTACATTCGCCACCCTAGATGTCATCCCGAGCGCAGCGAGGGACCTGGGTTTCTGCCTGTGCCAGAAACTGGCCCGACGCAAGGATGAACTCAGGTCCCTCGCTGCGCTCGGGATGACCTACCGGCTCCCCAAGAAAAGCCGCAGGCCAAAGATTTGCCCGCCGCGTCCCTTAGAAATCTGTCAACCTGTTCTGCTACCCTAGCCTTTCGCTCTCTCTTCCACAAACCGGTCATAATTCTTCGAGGTGCTCATGTCAGGAGGTTTACGTTTGTTCTGCCCCTTCGCTTCCCTGCTTCTGTTAGCAGCCGCCGTCTACGCGGCGGATGACTCCAAGTCTTCCCCCAGCCCGCCCGCCGCGCCGCCGAAGGCCCAGATAAAGCCAATCGAGGAAACCCTCCACGGCACGAAAATCGTCGACAACTACCGCTGGCTCGAGGACGGAAAGACTCCGGAAACCCAGAAGTGGGTGGAAGCAGAAATGTCCTACACCCGCGCCATGCTCGACCCCTTACCCGGACGCGAAGCGATTCACAAGCGTCTGACCGAACTGCTCGCCATCGGCAGCGTTACGCCACCGCAGATTGCCGGGAAATATTACTTCTATACCCGCCGCGAAGGCATGCAGAACCAGCCCATCCTCTATGTGCGCGAAGGAGTCGACGGCAAAGACCGCGTCCTGGTCGACGCCAACCAGCTCGCCGCCGACGGCACCATCGCCCTCGACTGGCACGAGCCCAGCGAAAACGGCAGGTATCTCGCCTACGGCACTTCGCCCAGCGGCTCGGAGATGTCCACGCTGCACATCACCGAGACCAAGACCGGCAACCTTCTGCCCGACACCATCGAGCGCACCCGCGCCTCCAGCATCGCCTGGAAGCACGACAACTCCGGCTTCTACTACACCCGCTATCCCAAGAAGGGAGACGTCGCCGCCGGCCAGGAGATGTACAATCGCCACGTCTTTTATCACGAACTCGGAACCGATCCCGCCGACGATCCTCTGATCTTCGGCGAAGGCCGCGACGCCGAAGACTGGCCCAGCGTGGACCTCTCCAACGACGGCCGCTGGCTGTTGATCACCGTCTCCGAAGGTTGGACCAAGTCCGAGCTCTACCTGATGGACTTGAAAGCCGGCACTCCGCCCACAAGCCTCACCACCGGCAAGAATTTCCTCTACAGCGGCACCATCTACAACGGAAAGATCTTCATCACCACCAACGAAGACGCTCCCCGCTACCGCGTCTTGGTCGCCGATGCCGGAAACTACGACCGCGAAAGCTGGAAGGAACTCATCCCGCAGACGGACGCCGTTCTGCAAGGCGCCGCCGTCTGGGGCGGCAAGCTGTTCGCCCAATACGAGCAGAATGCCAGCTCACAACTGAAAATTTTCGACCTTGAAGGCAAGAAGCTGAGCGATCTCACTCTGCCTACGATCGGCAGCATCTTCAGCTCCGACGGCCGCTGGGACCGCGACGAAATTTTCTACGGCTTCCAGTCATTCACATTCGCCCCGTCGATTTATCGCTACGACCTGAAGACCTCTTCCACTTCCCTATGGGCCAAGGTGGACGCACCTTCCATCGATCCCGCCGCCTACGAAGTGCAGCAGGAGTGGTATCACTCCAAAGACGGCACCCGCGTGCCCATGTTCGTCGTTTATAAAAAAGGCCTGCAGAAAAACGGACACAATCCCACATGGCTGACCGCCTACGGCGGCTTCAACATCAGCCTGACCCCCACCTTCAACCGCAGCACCTATCTCTGGATGGAGCACGGAGGCGTCTTCGCTGTGGCCAACCTGCGCGGCGGAGCAGAGTTCGGCGAAGACTGGCACCGCGCCGGCATGTTGGAAAAGAAACAGAATGTTTTTGACGATATGACGGCCGCGGCCGAGCATTTGATCGCCGAAAAATATACCGACAAAAATCATCTCGCCATCCAGGGCGGCTCCAACGGAGGCCTGCTCATGGGCGCCATGATCACGCAGCGTCCCGACCTGTTCCGCGCCGTCATCTGCCAAGTCCCGCTGCTCGACATGCTGCACTATCAGGACTTCCAGATCGCCAAGCTCTGGATCCCCGAATACGGCAGCGCCGAAAATCCCGACCAGTTCAAGTGGCTCTACGCCTACTCGCCGTATCACCACGTGAAGCCCGGCGCGGAGTATCCCGCAATCCTGTTCATGACCGCCGACACCGACACCAGAGTCGATCCCATGCACGCCAAAAAGATGGCCGCCCTGATGCAGGCCGAAGCAAAGAATGGCGCCAGCCACGAGCGTCCAATCCTATTGCGGATTGAGACCAAGGCCGGTCACGGCGCAGGAAAGCCGGTGATCAAGCAGATCGAGGAGTTTACGGATGTTTATTCGTTTCTGTTTTGGCAGTTGGGCATCAAGCCGTAAGAAGTGTCACTGATCTGACGAGATTCCCTGTACCTGAGAATCGAGATGAGGGCGAAGGTTGCCGTAGCCTAGTCAACAAACGAAATACCGAGAGCGCGCCATTCGTGGTCGTGCGAAGACATGCCGACTGGAAAAAAGTTGACATTTGAACCTGCCTCCCTCATATTGTTTTCCTTCCCCGAAAAGTTGTGCGCGCTCCAGCGGGCACTCAAGTGCTATCGTCAGCAATTCTTGGTGTACTGTGCTGGATCGGTCAACCT
>Ga0137390_10001792_pt1 | contig 16556 bp, 16 predicted proteins | sample 15con2h24AmetaG_FD_104937 | JGI IMG/M metagenome (GOLD analysis project Ga0137390, IMG submission 104937) | Vadose zone soil microbial communities from Angelo Coast Range Reserve, California, USA - 15con2h2.4A metaG | ecosystem: Environmental > Terrestrial > Soil > Vadose zone > Saprolite... | reverse complement strand
GTGTGCGAATGTCAGAAAGAGAGCAAGCAATCCCAAAGACAAAACGCCTTGGTCTCGCACGTGCGGAGGCCTATATCCCATCAGGCGCCCCAGCAGGAGAATCGCCGGCAAGAGGAAAACAGTTCCGATGCCAGCTGTCGGGAGGAGGTCCGGGCGGCTCTGAATTACGATGTTCGCAAACGCAATCGTGGCGAATACCACATAGGCCCATATCAACCACCGGACGGACGAACGCCAGCCCTTGCCGTAAAAATCCTCGAAGAGCAGCAAGGCTGGAACGATAGTCGCAAACTCGACCAATCTGCCGACGAAAGGCCAAAACCTCTGCGGTTCACCGAAGGCCAGCTGGAATGGGATTGTGTTCGTGAGCAGTCGCAGGCCGTATGGGCCGGCGAATAACCCGAACCAGAGCAAGACTCGCTCGCCCGATTGCCACCGGGACAGCTGGACAACAACTGCAGCCACCCCAATCGCCGCAATGATGGAGCCAAGGATCACCAGCGGAAGATCCGCGCGTAGATTGGACCGCAACTGCTCTTCAGAAACCGCGACGAGGAGCGCGTTGATCACAATGGGACCTAGCTAAACCTTGTGGCTGAACCTGACGGCGCGCCTCGCGATCCTGAAGCAGCGGTATAACAACTAGCTCTCATTCACGCGGAGCGAGCACCTCGACAGTGTAGCTGGACCGCAAGGGTAGGCTTGCCAGAATCGGATCCCAATCGACTGGCTTGGATCGGGATTAGTAGCGAGCAACCGCGCTTCGTTTACCGATCCCATGGTCAACTCCTGAGTAGTCGGCAAACAGGAAGTTATCGGACTCGGCCGAGTTCGAAAAATCGTCTGCTTAGCTACCAAACACCATGATCCGTGGACAACCTAGGCCACGAGTCGCTTGCGACGACGCAAAAGTATTTGGAATCGTCGAAAGAAACCGAAAAGCAGCTCGAAGACTTGAAGTTGCCGTTTTAGACAGCACTAATTTCTTGTCTGAATACCCGGTGCAAAAGCCGAAACGGGCATAAGCAGCATACCGAGCATACTTCGCGCATTTTGGATACTTTACTTCGCGTATTCGGCAGGTTCGGCGCAAGTCGCTTCGGGCATCTTTGCCCTACAAATCCTGCCCTCCAAAGCCCTGAGAGGCTTGTTGGACCGGAGCAAATGACCACTACAGAATCGTCTCGAATTCACGCCGCCACCAAATTGCAGTCGCGACGTCCGCACAGAGAACCGACGATCTCACGCATGCTTCTTCAGCTCCACCACAATCACCTCGACAGGGCGATCCTCTAAATTCTCGAGCTGATGATCTGATGCCGTTCTCCACAGCACATCACCCGCCTTGTGTCGAACTTCTTTCTTTTGACCTCCGCGCTCAACGCGCATTTCGTGACTGTCTGTGAGGAATATCAGCACGCGGTCCCGCCGTGTGCGAAGTGCGCTCCGTTCTCGCGGACCGGTAATCGTCCGTACGACTCGAACATGTTCGTTTTCGAATTCAACTTGATCGGCCTTGCCCGGCGAGGCCGGACCCGAGTGTGGCATCTCTGTCATGGTTTCCTCCCAGAAAGACTGTTTCCCCCTGCGGGTTCCTTACGGCTGGCTGAGGACATCAGTAGTCGCGCGATCGCGCTTGCGAGCCCCTGGCCACTGAACTGCTCATAGAAAGTAAATCCAGGCGAAGGGTTGACCTCAAAGCAGTACCACTGGTCTTCTGGATTACGGCGCAAATCGATCCCTGCCACTTCCAGTCCCATGCTTTTTGTCATTGTGACGGCGCGTTCCTCGATCTCTCGCGGTAGTCTGGCCGCCCAGATCCGCGGTGCGCCGCTTGCGGCTCCGTATCGATAATCGTCTGCCTCGCTTTGGACCTCGCAGGCGAAAACGTCTTCGCCGATCACATGAGCGCGGTAGTCCCGCCCTGGAATGTAGGCCTGAAATTGAGTTGGGCAGTGCGTCACATCTTTGAGCCGCTCACGATCACTCGCACAAAGCCGCGTTACGCGGCTGCGCACTCCGCTGATGGACTTATAGATCACACTTTCGTGGTGCTCGCAAAACGCGGTCACTTCCGCCGGGTCTGTCGTTACCAGTGTCTCCGGAACTGCAAATCCCGAGCGCGCCACGATCTGCAACTGGTATGGCTTGCAACCGTTCGCAAGCATCGATGACGGCCGGTTGACGACGCGCGCGAGCGTTATTTCGAGCCATCCGAGCAGCGCATTTTCTAACTCCAGTGCATGCTTCCATTCCGCGCTTTTCGGACCGGCCCGCTCGACCGCCGGAACACGCCGCGTATCGTACGGTCGGACATACCAGGCCGTGATCTCTCCAAGCGCGACCGACTGGTCTCCATATCGGATGGAACCGATAAGGTTCCGCTCGTCGTCCAGGCGAAATACAGTGTCCGACACGCGTCGTTGGTCGAGCAGCAGTACCTGTCCGCCAAGATCTTGCAGTGCCTCGTGCACCGTCGCGAGCGGTTCGTCGCTCTCCAATCCCCACAACACTGTCAACACACTATCGTCCTCCGTGCAAAGGATTCGACCAGAGCCCACCCGATCTCTTCCGACTCTAACCGTGGATAAGGGTCCGCACCGACAAAAGAAAGAGTACCTTGAACATCCGTGTAGCGAACGAGGAGATAGGACACTCCAACAAGCTGAGCTAGTTGCTTGCTCCACAGCAGCGCTGGCTCCGGTCCCTTGCCGAAGGTCCGCTCTCCTATCACAGTTATGTCCACCGGCGAACAGGCTGTGGAGCCCGTCCCGATTCCGCCTAAGTCCTCCGCCACAGGGATTCGCAGCTCGCGTGCGCATCTCCTCCATTGCGCTGGTCTGAGGTTGGGACCGTAAAGGCAAGTTAGAGATGGAGGATTCACGATCCGACAAGGCAGCGCCTCCAAAAAAGCAAAGAGAAATGCGTGCATCTCTGCCGCAACGTACGACCGATCCTCTGCAGCGATGTGCGCCAACTCTTTTTCTCCAACAAAGGCGAGGCGCGTAATCACGCCCTCGATTTGGTCGCAGCCCACTCGCCTCCCTCCAATCGCAGCAGTGAGCTTGACCTCGGCGTCTCCTCCGATCCCTCGGACAGTCAGTTTCCACCCCTCCTGTGACACACCTGCGCACGTCACAGTGCGCAGGTTGTTTTTCGCGAAGCGGTTGGCAAACGCGTACGCCGCCCTGTCGTCGTGGCTGCAGAGCACCAGCAACATTTCCGTTCTCCTGGGCGATTGCCCTCACTTGGTCTCGTGCTTGTCTTTGAGGTCTCGCTTTAGCGGCTCTTCCCCCACTGCCGGTCGCTGTTCTGGCCGGATAAATGCTTTACCTGTGGCGAGTTGCTCCGAAAGCTCGTCAACCCTCTCCGCCAAGATTCGAATCGCCTCGTACGGGTCGCCTCCGAATCGCGGTCCCGGACCTCCTTCGACAATTTCCTTTGGGTTCACTTCGAGAACTGCTTTGTAATCGAACTCCGGCTTGACAAGCTCCTTGTGCTCGAACTTGAATTCTTTGAAGTCCTTGATTTCCTTGATCTCGGGCTTCAAGTCCTTCCACCACTTATGATTGGCTCGATAGAGGGCAAATCCGCTGTTCAAGCCGACATACACGCTCGCACCGGCACAGGTCACCGGAGGATAGTGGGGCACGGCTCCCAAGTCATCGGCTGGCACGGCGTCGGAGCGGTACACCAAACTGCCGTCCATTGCGTTGAATGCGCGTAGGACCGGCGTCGCGCCGCCATGTGCAACCCATACAAGAGCGTAGTTTGAGGGACTCGTCACCGCACCTATCGTTGGAGAGCTGCAACCCTCGTCAAAGGCCAGTCCCGTGCCGAGTGCACGCCAGACCTCCTGCAGTGTCGCTGTTCCAGAGCTCACCACGACTTTGTAACAAATCAGGCCCGGTGTATCGCCGCCGCTAAAATATACGTAGTGATCGCCAGCGGGAGTATGGTAGTAGGCTGGTGCCGAGTGCGATTCTCCGCCAAAGATGTGACTTCTCCACAGCTCGCCTCCCCAGTGTCCAAGATTGTTGCGATTTAAAAGATAAATGCTGTCCTTAGCTGAAAGGACCAGCAGTTGCATCCCTCCGATATCAGGTAAGATCAGGCAACTCGAACTGCCCAAATCTAAGTCCGCGTCGTTCAGCGACCGAGTGTCCGTGGGCTGATACCAATCCAGTACAGTCAAGTGTCCGGCGTATCCCATCCACGCTACGCCGAGCTTCACCACAGCAATGAAATAATCGCCAATGTCACCGGGATGCTGTCCGGAAGGAATCCCGGCCCAGTAGTTGTTATCGGCGGTTGTGGCGTTCCCCGTCGCGATGTACAGAGTGCCATCGGGGGCAGCAGCGGCGCCGCCGGGTCCCCAACATCCGCCAGCCAGCACATTCGTGGTGGTCGAGTAATACCACTGGTTGTTCAGGTTGTTGGCATTGCAACTCACAACCCAGCCGTGATAGTTCCCGATATCGTACCCATAGAACGCCGCGAAGGTGGCACAGACGCGTCCGTTGACTAAATTCAGCCCGCCGCGCTGATCTTGCTGGCTCGCGTCAAACGTGGGCATCCCCGACGATCCGGGATCGCTCAGCGTCGCACTCTGGACGGTCGCTCCGGTATCCAGATCGAGCGCGTACATCTTGTAAATACTGACTCCGCCACCTGCGTCCTGGTAGGCGCACACAAACATCCGGAAGTTTCCGGGATCCAGTACGGGCGTACCGCAAACACCGAGCGGCGGTGGGATATTGCTGCCAGTTCGCGTTACCGCTGGACCAAGATACACAGTCCATAATGGTGTCGTATTTCCCGCTATCAATTGATCCTCGGCGTAGGCATTCACATGGTTGTCACTCGTTGCGACATAGACGATGTTGTGCGTCTCACCCGCATGTGGCCCTTCCTGGATCACCCATCCTTGCAGATACAGCGGCGCTCCACGCACGGCTGATCCCAGAGTCACGGCGATCTTCTTGTGCCAACTGGATCCGACGGCGGCGCCATCGCCTTGCCCGAGGCGCCCCTGATCGTAATGGAAGGTTTGACAGTCACTCATGACTCCTCCTCTTCAGGGACCGTCGGGCACCTGGTTAGGCTTTCCTGGGCTGTTCCCAGCTCACCGCTGGAATCCGACGGGTTCACATCAGACTGGAAATTTAGAGATACTAAGGCGACCATTCGGTGGTCGACAAAGCGCAAAAGGACACCGCACATCAACCTCACACCTTGGAAAATAAAGTCCAGCCGGAAAGATTGGCATTTTAGCACCACCTTAGCACAGGTCCTCAAGAAAAGTGATTTTGTTTCCATATTCGAAACAAACTCACTCAAGTTGTTGGCACACTAGAGATATCGACGCTCACAGGACGCCCCTCGGGGCTTCAAAGTCCGTGTTCCCGCTGTAGAAAATCTCTAACATTGTTAACAATCTATACAATCGGATCGCCAATGAAGACCGCGTCCAACCGGGCCCGAAGCAGGTCAAGACGAGACTCGAAGCGCGAAAGCTAAGAAATAGTCTTCCAGGGTCTCTGGCGGGATCTCAAACGTTCGCTCACCCGCAAAACTGTCACACAAAGCTTCTCGCAAGCGGGCGATCTCGCTCCAGCGAGTCCGCCATCGTTTGTCTTCTAGGGTAAGGTCGATGAGTTCTAACGCCTGGTCGAGAGCCCTGTCTGTCTGTTCCCCGTCTCGCGCTTTCTGCCAATGGATAATGCGGCCGACCTCGCTTCCAATATTGGCGAGTTGCGCGCTCAATCCCATGCTCTCCCACTTCTCGCGGGAGAGTGTTTTGTGGAGTGGAGTCATGAAGATGCTATTCAATCAGGGTGCATATGATCTCCTGTATCTTGCCCCGGAGATGGGGATCTTTGATTTCCATGGATCGGTTGCCGGTCGCTGGACGAATGTTGATGAGTGCAGTGTATTCAATCCAATCTTCCAGCTTTTTATCTGGGTACAAATTAATTCCCCAGAGATGCTTTTGTTCCGAACCGTTCGCCAGCAAAGCCGCATTTGCGTCGGCATGAAGTTCCCCACCCAAAACCAGAATGCCTTTCTCCACATCGACGACGGCTTTCACCATCACCTCAAAGCTTTCTTGAGCAATAGTCTTCAGTTCAACTCGGGATATTTTGCTTGTGAGAATGTGTATGGACATGCTTGAAATGGGTAATTTGTGATGGGCCGCTTTGGAACGAGGAGATCTGATTAGGCCTAGCGGTGATTACTTGCAGGTTGGAGGTTTCGGGGCGCATGAAGAACCTATACTGAATAGAGGATCAGTCCAGATTGCCGTATTCCTCGGTCGCAGTATGGGACGTAGCTCCGGAACTGACTGACAACGCGCTGGAACGCCATGATCCTCCGACATCAAGGAAGAGTATTCGATTCGAACACTCACACGGGTAGTTTCTAATACGGCATGATCCGGGGGAAATCGACTCCAAGTACAACTCGTCGAGTTGACTTCCCAGAAGCCGACTTCTGGCCCACTTCCGGGCGGACCGCTAACGGGACGCTCCTATTATAGGTCGACCAAACTGTAGCAATCTTGCAGTGACAACCTTGAACGACAAGACACTTGACCGCGCTTCGCACCCAGACCTTCGTGGTATTCCGATGAGTTCACTTGTCGTTATAATGACGGCCGTGCCTAACAATTTGCTCTTGGTGCTGTCGATGACGTATGCGGCGGGGTTACCATGTAAGCGTATGTAGGCGTGCGTCTTTGAATGACTGCGCGTCTTCGTCGGACTCTCGCCAGAACATGCCTCTACCAGATCAAATCCTGGATCGACTTGAAGATCAGATCAGCTGGTACGAACGCAAAAGGGATTTAAACCGGCGGGCCTTCAGGTGGATTAAGGCAACTGAAATCGTAGCTGCAGCCATCATTCCGTTGCTTGCGGTGCTGAACCTCAACCACGCAACATGGCTCGCGGGCGGGCTCGGTATTGTAATCACGATTCTCGAAGGATTGCTCCATCTCAATCATTACCAAGAGAACTGGATAACCTACCGTTCGACGTGCGATTCGCTGAAACACGAGAAGTACACCTACTTGGGCAAGGCGTCACCATACGCAAACGTTTCCGATCCGCACGCACTACTGGCCGAACGCATCGAGTTGCTGGTGTCGCAGGAGCATGCAAAGTGGGCCTCGAGTCTGGCGCGAGATTATTCAGAAAGACCAAGGATACAGGGCACGGAAGCACCCGAACGCGCGTCAAAAGCCGAGGAGAGAGAAAAGAAAACTAAGCTCGGGACTGCGAAACCGGAGAGAGAGCCGTCAGAGCCCAAGCCCGAACCTCAACCCGACATTCGAGTGCATGTCGTCACTCAAGCTGGAGATTCCCATCCGATCGACACACCATCAGATCTGACGGTCGAAGAGTTTATTGCTGAAGTTGTGGCTGGTCTCGATCTTCCGTCTGTCGATGCGGAAGGGCGTCCTGTCAACTGGACAATTGACGACAAGGACACCGGCAAAACACTCGACTCCCAAACAACGTTGCACGAAGCCAACGTGGGCTCTGGCCATCAACTTTACTTGCGTCGCCAAGGGCGGCATGCCACGGGAGACGCGCATCTAGTTGTGGCTGGCGGTGGAAGTCCTGTTACACCGCCAACACGAGGTCACATCAAAGTACGCGTCTTCACGCCGAGTGGTGAAGCTCACTCCATCGAAACTCCATCAGAACTCACGGTGGGGGACCTTATTGACCGGCTATTGCGTAGTCTCAATCTGCCGCGCGTCGATAGTGAGGAGCTTGAGACCTATTGGATAATGGACGATTGGGGAACGGGCAAGACCCTTGACAGAGAGAAAAGCCTATTCGAGAACCGCGTGGGCGAAGGGCATCATCTGTACTTGCATCTCCAAACTTTGGCTGGCGGCAAGCCTATCACACTGACACCTTCGCCCGTAGAATTCAGCGTCGGCTATCCGAGAAGCATTGCGCCGCAAACGTGGTATCCGCTTTTGACGTACGTCCACGGACCGGAAGCGACCTCAGCTGTGCAGAACCACAGCAAATTGATTCTGGGTCGTGAACGAGCGAAGAGCTATCTCAGTGTTGGACAGCGGCCAACGAAAAGTGTTGAGCGTGGGGCTCAGATCACGGTCGTACCCGAGTTTCCGGGCTGTCGCGTGAATCCGCCGCACGGAACTCTTTTTTGGTTAGAAGATTGGCACTGTGTTGAATTCCGATTCAGGCTGGAATCTGATGTTGAACCGAACACGCAGGGGCAGGCACTGAATGGACGGGTGACGTTTTACGTTGGACCGATTCTGGTCTCAGAGATCACAGTGTCACCTACTCTGGAGAGCGAACAGTTTCAGTCGAGGCGGGCCGCCAATCACGGCGATGTCCGAGGGTTATCAAGCGGTCTTCGTTTCCTACTCCCATGAAGACTCGGAGATTGTCAATCAGCTGGAAAGAGCGTATCGAGTGCTCGGAATGGAATATCTGCGAGACATACGCGTCTTGCGAAGCGGCGAGAAATGGAACTCGGCGTTGCTGGGTAAGATCGAAGAAGCCGACATTTTTCAGCTCTGCTGGTCTCAGGCTGCCAAACGCTCAGAATATGTGACGCAAGAGTGGCGGCACGCATTAGCACAAAAGCGAAAGTCTTTTGTTCGCCCGATGTACTGGCAAATTCCCATGCCGGAACCTCCACCCGAGCTTGCCGATATTCACTTCGCTTACTTGAGTTTGAAAACAAACTGAAAGCTCTTCGGGATACAAGATACGGATTAGTGCGCCTTGGAATGCGGCGAATCGAGGGCGTCGTGGGATGTGGTGACGGCCAGCACCAGCAGTCGCTGGAGTATCCGGAACTCTGGGTTGAGTCGACATTCGTCCGCCCCGCGCTTCCCCCAAGCCGACTTCTAGCCCAGAATAGTTTCAGGGTAGCCCGTGATACGGGAGAAATCCGCAGCCGTCGGCGGCAGCGTTGTCCCGCCAGCCACTCAACGTGCACAATGCACCACCTCCGCGCATATCTTGCGGTTTTTGCGTGCTTGAAACGAAACGGCACTACACTGTCACCATCCTCTAGGACTTTGATCTTCGGTTCGTCCAACCTAAGGGGGCTCTTTGGCTCGGCGCGTGTTGCACTCCGAGGCAAACGATGGCCCCCTTTCATGGGGAGCCGGAATTCGAGCACATGGATTCGCATCTTCTCGGATGCACTGGCACTCGCAAGGGGAGTCGTCTATGCACGCACTTATACAGCCTTCCGATGCGGCTCGAAATCTTCTCTTGTGCGCGCTGCCGCCTGCCGAGCTTGAACGTTTGCTCCCGCACTTGCAGGCTGTGACATTCTCGCTGGGCCAGATCGTTTGCCAACCGGGTCAACGCATCGATTATTGTCACTTTCCCACCAACTCGATTGTTTCCTTGCTGTACACCATGCAAGACGGCTCAACCGCGGAGATGGGTCTGGTGGGGAATGAAGGTGTCCTGGGTGTCGCTGTTTTTCTGGGAGGAGAGTCAACTTGCAGCAGAGCTCTTGTTGCAATGGCTGGGAACGCGGTCCGGTTACCGGCGAAAGTGTTACAGGAAGAATTCGCCCATACCGGACTTCTTCGACATTTGCTTCTGCGATACACGCAGGCACTCATCACGCAAGTTTCACAAACCGCTGTGTGTAACCGTCTGCATTCTGTGGAACAACGGCTCTGCCGCTGGCTGCTGCTGTGTCACGACCGAAAAAATCGCTCGGAGCTGCTCATGACCCAGGAGCTTATCGCTAACATGCTCGGCGGACGCCGTGAGAGCGTCACGGTAGCTGCAGGACACCTGCAAGACGCTGGTCTGATTCACTATTGCCGCGGTCGTATCAGCATTCTGGATCGCGATGGGCTCGAGTCAAACGCGTGCGAGTGCTACCGCGTCGTGGAAGACGAATGCGACCGCTTGTTCGGCAGGAAGCGGAGACCAAAATTCAGTCAGGCTGGGGCAGTTTTCGAAGAAGCCGGCTGATGAGGGCTCTTAACTGATCGAAGTTGTCGGGCCGAGTTAAGTAAACGTTAAACCCGGCTCCCACTTCAGTGCCCTCATCGAGGCTTGGGACGCTAAACACCACGACCGGAACGTCCTCGCCAAGTTCAGCGCGCTCGCGTATTCTCCTGGCGGTTGGAACTACTTGAAAAGCATCAAGCCCCAGACTACTGATGAGAATCAAGTCCGGATGGTGAAGGCTGGCCTTCACTTCCTTTTCATCTCTGGCTGTACTTACCTGGTAGCCGCTGGCCGCGAGCAATCGTTCTATCCCATAGCGCGTCTCTTCCACCGCCTCAACTACAAGAATGGCCAGCCGACGCTCGCCGTTGGATGTCATGGATCGCTCGAATCGCAGACCTGCACTCGTAACAGATCAGGACTCCATTGTCTGTGCGCTGAACTACAGAGCAATCTCTTGCTCGCCACATTGACCTATCGCAGTAGATAATCGAGCGCGCTTGGCGCGAAGTTGCCATCCGGCAATCGTTCCCTTATTACATAACAGTAAATTCCTGGCGCTATGTGCGTTACCGCACCGACGCCACTCTGGAATTGATGCAATACGTCTATTGCGCGCGATTGATAAGGAGATAGAAATGGCGGATAAAGAGAAACCTCAGCCACCGCAGAAGGACGCAGCGGCGTCGGCCGCCCCTGAACTAAACAACCCAGACTTTCAGGTTGCCCTGAAAGCTCTGCTGGCAGCGTATCAACCCATTTTTGAACAGCAGCTTAACCTCGTCAAGAATCCGCAAGAACTCCAGAAGGAAGTACAAACCGGCCCACCAAGCTGCGCCCAAGAATTTGCAGAGGCGTACGCTTTGTTTGAGAAGTTCTTTACCGAAGACGTTGCTCAGCGGCTCCTGCCCGCCCAAGCGCGGGAACTGCTTGGTCCCATCGATCAGTGGCGTTGGTGTTATCGGCACATCATTTGTTGCCTCGTTTTTGGATGGCTGGTCTGCCGCTGGCCACGTACCTTCCGGGGCTATGCCTACTACCTGTACGAATTCTGGAAGTGCGTTCGCCAGGTGATTGGCAATCCCGTTAGCGATCCGCCGACAGCGGAGCAGCGGAGGGATTTTGACACACTGGTCAAGATTTTGGCCGAGGCATTCAAGCCGTATCTGACCGATCAGCTCGCAACCGTTGAATACTCACAGGGCGTGCCGGAAGAGGTAATTTCGGGCGAGATTAACTGCTTCACCGACGACCGGGACGCTTGCGTAATCTTCGAGCGACTCCTGACGACTGAAGCCGCGCGCTCGCTATTAGGGGAAGCAGCCTTTAAGGAGCACAGCCAGCAGAAGTTTTTCTGGTTCTGTCGCTGTTGGTGCCTGTGTGCGTTGTGCTTCGGGTGTTGTTTGGCACGAGCTCGCACGATTCAGCAGGTGGTGTTGTGCCTGTACGCGTACTTCCTATGCCTGCGCGACTGCTTTCGGCCGCTGACCTGCGCCATCACAAGCCCCACCCAGGGCGAGTGTGCGACAGAACGGTATTACGCAGGCCCCCGCCTGTGGGGAATTGAGATTGATGGCACGGCGACGGGCGCATTTTGCGATCACTATATATTGGAGTGGAAGGATCAAGGCGACCCGCCGGCAGCCTATACTCAGAATTTTATCGTGTATACTCCTCCGGCCCCTCCTACAGGACCCGGTGCCTGTGGGAAAGTCAGTGCGCCTCTCGGTTATCTGCAGACCTACGGAACTCCGGTACCCACTGACGTCGATGTGCGCCTCACTGTTTTCAGCTCGCAAGCTGGTCAGCAGCCGTGTGTAGTCGAGGTAGCATTTCAGATATTCGAGACCAGGGTATCGATCGAAAATGTCGCCGGTATCAACGTCCCCGACTGGTCCGATCCTAACTCCCAACTGGTCGGCGTTCCCGCGGCGCCTACTCCTCCTTTGCCTTCGCGTGTGCTCCCGGTCGGCGACGCTCTCGAAATTTGGGGACACGCCTGGGTGGGAGCGTGTGCAAATGCAAAGGTCAAGCGATATACCCTCTCATATCAGGCGGGCTTCGTCACGGATCCGACGCTAGGTCCGTGGACGCAATTTTGGGAGGTGGACTACAACAGCTTCCGGCAGCAAGCCGCCATCAACAACAGTTACATGGACTTGACCAGCTTCTGGGAATTTGTGCAGATCTGCTTTCCACCTCTTCCTCCGTGTCCACCGTACCCGATTCAGTACGACAGACTCGATCAAGGAAGTTGGTACAGCGGAGTTACCTCGCCGCCTCCCGGCTCTTGTTATAGCGGCATCGCGTCAGGCCCCGGCGTCCCACCGAATTCTGTCTTTCGGGTAGATCCGGAGGTCCCACTGCCGGTTTGGTCCACACAAGCGCTCCCACCCACCAACTGTTATTCGGGTAAGTACACTCTGCGATTAGCAGTCGAAGACACCAATGGGGTCTTTTATTACGACACCCAGCAAGTGTGGTTCGACAACAAGGACATCTGCGGTGAGATCACCGGAATTCTGGGAGTGCCGGCTTGCTCGGTCATCAATCTCAGCCAGATACCCAACGCAGGCAACTGCAATGTGGCATGGCCGCTGGCGATTGAAGGCATCGCCTACGACGAGTTCATCATCGAGGGGGACTCATCCAACCCCAGCGACAACTTTGGAGGATATTGTTTGACCGTCACGCGCCAAGGCGGCGCCCAGGCGTCACCGTGCTCGCCTATCCTTTTGTCTGTGGCCTTGCCAGTCCCGAACCCAACCAGCTCCTCCACCGTCGGAACCAATCGAATTGGAGACCCTGGGACACGCTGTACCTTGGCCTCACCCCCTCCCATGCCTGCTCCGACACGATTCTCCAACATACTGACGGCGATGGATGCGCGAATGTTTGATTTCTGTTGTGCCTCCCAAGCCTCGCCCGTACCGCCAAACGGCTTTGCGTTGAAGCGCGGGGATCCCAGCAAGAACATCCCTGGCGAATGCTGTTCATTCTTCTTTGCCTTGAACGTGTGGGACAACACCGTCTGTGAATTCTTGTCTGGTGGTCGCCATGAGGCTATACCTTTCATCTGGCCGGTTTATATTTGCAACGACCTGCCGCCGATGCAAGGATGTTAAGTCAGGCTGGAGGTTTAGGTGCGCTAGGATTCCGGTCGATATGCAATGAGCGAAGCAAGTTTCTGGACACGCTTTGTCCTGGCCGTTCTCGCAACATGGCGGGTAACTCACTTGCTGGCGAGCGAGGACGGCCCGGCCGACATCATTGTTCGACTTCGCGCCTTGTTGGGCCAGAGCATCGTCGGCAAGCTGATGGACTGCTTCAATTGCCTTAGTCTGTGGGTCGCTGCTCTGGCTGCCCTTTTTGTTTCGCGCAGACCTCTGGAGTGGTTATTCTGCTGGCTGGCTCTTTCCGGTGGGGCTTGCCTGCTAGAACGTATGGGACACGAGCCAGTCGTCATTCAACCCATGTCGCAACCGGATGGAGGAGTTATCAACGATGTGTTGCGGTCAGAAACGCTCGGAGCTACGGAACAGTCAAGCGCAGGGGACAACTCGGACCGGCCCACAATACGTACCCAGCAATAGCGGGGCTCACCCCATCCAGAACCAAACTCCGGCAGCACACACAATGCGGACTGTATCGCAAAGTCCGCCCAGTAACATGCAAACTCGAAGTGTCCAGCATCAGGCCCAAGCACTGAGCCACGCGCTGCACTCTGTGACCAGCGTTCGCTATCTGGAGAACTCGCCGATCCGAGTGCGCGGATCCGTCAGTGGCATGTACTACGAGTTTTCGGGCTCCCGCCCGGTTCAGCTAGTGGACGCCAGAGACGCCTCATCTCTGTTGAACACACGTTTCTTTCGTCGCTCTTAACTCGGAGCCGGGTTGACTCCATAGGTCGAATCAAGTGGCCGACCTCAACATTTCGATTCGGGCCATCAGCTGCTAGCTCCTCGATCGTCGGCAACTCGGAAACTGAGCCGAAATCGTTCCCCTTGCCGGACGGTCCTTTGATATAAACCAGGGCTAGGCGCTATGAAATCTAACTTGGCCCGAGTGGTCTTCGGTGGAATAGCCGCTGGCGTGGTCATCAATGCGCTAGAACTGCTGTTCCACCGAGTGCTGCTCGAAAGGCAGTGGACGGCCGCATTCGCAGCACTGGGCAAGAAACCGACTGGCTGGACCATCTTTATTCCATCGAACCTCCTTGTTGGCAGTTTTGCAGTGGCGCTCTACGCGTGGCTCCGCCCGCGTTACGGTCCAGCTGGGAAATCAGCTGTGCTTTCTGGCATTGCCGTATGGTTGGTGTTTTGGGTAATCCCGACGATGGCCCTCATGCCTTTGGACCTCTTCCCCAACCGCCTCCTGCTGGCGACTATCGGAATCGGTGTGATTGATCTTCTTCTAGCAATTCCGGTCGGTACTTGGTTCTATAGGGAAGCATAGCGTCTGGCTCAAGGTGCAAAACGGTTGCCTTTCGGCACTCCCAAGCTGAGAATGGATGTTCTCAGCAGTTGGCAAGCTTTGGTTGTTCGTCACGGTGCGGGAGCAACCTGGGAAGGGTTGTGGGCCCTAGCAGAGAGTCTTAGGCCAACGTACGTGAGGGTTGCTATGGGAATCCTGACGGATGACATGAAGCGTGTTGTTCGCGAGCAGCGGCTCGGCTTTGTCGCGACGGTGTGTGCTGACGGGACTCCGAACCTCTCGCCAAAGGGAACGACTGCAGTGTGGGGTGACGAGCACCTCGTCTTCGCGGACATCCGATCGCCGGGCACTGTAGCCAACCTGCGCCGCAACCCAGCGATCGAAGTGAATGTTGTCGATCCGATCTTGCGCAAAGTATCGCTTCAAAGGCACGGCCGAGATTCTCAGCGAAGGAGCATTGTTCCAAGAACTCTTCGACTTCTACCGGCGGGATCCGCGGATACAGCGTATCGCCCTGATAAAGGTGAAGGAAGCTCTGCCACTTATCTCGCCCGCATATGATCAAGGATTGACCGAGGATCAGGTTAGGGCGAGATTCGAAAGTTGGTACGCATCGCTGAGAGGAGGGAAGTCTGGCGAGACACCCGACGAGTGACCGAAGCGGTACCGCGGCGCTTCTGGCTTAGAACTTGGATGTGGAGAGCAGCCACCCCATTGTCGTCTGTCTTAGAATAATCAAGGTAGGCCATCCGCCAGGATCGCCCTTCTGCGGACCGGCCGTTAATGAAGTATGGGGCAAACAAGTGGACAGACCCGAACTCACGCCGCCTTATTTCCGATACCTTGTTCATCTTATCCGTCCGTTTCCAAATTTTGACTTCTTTTTCATAAAATCACTGCGGCAAAAAGCGGTTCAACTGCTTCAACTCAAACCAGGGAATCGTGTTCTTGATGTAGGTTGCGGGCCCGGAGGAAGTTTCCCCTACTTGGTTGATGCGGTCGGGCCTTCAGGCGAAGTGATTGGGGTAGAGATCAGTCCTGAGGTAGCGATCAACGCCCGAAGAAGGATTGAAAAGAATCGATGGCGGAATGTCCTGGTGATCGAGGCAGATGCCAGGACAGTTAAACTACGAGATAAGTTTGACGGAGTACTGATGTTTTCCGCGGCGGACGTCTACGCTTCTCCTCAAGCTCTGGACAATCTCTTTCAATATTTGAAAAATGACGCTCGCGTTGTTGCCTTCGGAGCGAAACTCTCACACCGTCGTTCGGGAAAGGTGTTTAATTTACTTTTCCGCTCGCTGTGGAAGCTCTCGTTCTCTTCCACTCCTGGCTTGAACTACGAGCCTTGGGGGCTGCTTGAGAACCGGCTTGCTGACCTTCATGTCCAGGAATATTTTTTGGGTTGCATGTTCCTCATTTGGGATTCAAGACGTGGCGCAGAAAGAATTGGCTTTGGTGCATCCGGATGGCTGACTCCGAGTTGAAACGGTGCGGCCGGAGAGGATTTGAACTTCTTAGCTGTTCAGAAAACCCCTTCTCACGAGCGACGGACTCGGTCCGCTCGCGCCAGAAGCATTACTGCTCGCTCACGCGCCGTGCGTCGGCAGGCGATCGGGATGCCCCAATCCACGCTTGTGCCAAGCCTGGGCTCTTCAATTTTTTCAGCGGGATACTGTCCCTTGTCACAATCTTGTCCGGCTTTGAAATCAACAACTTCGCGGAGCAGCCTGGCAAGCCAGTCTGCTATACCTTTGCTGCCATGTTTAACCTGTTTCGGCTCTGGTTCGGAGTCGTGATTCGCATTTTTCGTGCGCAACGCAGCCTGATGTTAGAAAACCTCGCGCTCCGCCAACAACTCGCTGTGTTGAAACGCAAGCACCCGAGGCCAAGACTGGGGGCACTCGACAAACTGTTCTGGGTCGTAGCGCGCCACATCTGGTCCGATTGGAAAAAGTCGCTCCTTCTCGTCCTGCCGGAAACGGTTGCTCGGTGGCACCAAGCTGGATTCAAACTGTACTGGACTATGCTCTGCAAAGTGCGAAAACGCGTCGGCGGTGGACGGAGAATCTCCAAGCAGATCCGTGAATTGATCTTCCTGATGGTCGCGGAGAATCCAACCTGGGGTGCGCCTCGCATCCATGG
>Ga0137390_10001791_pt1 | contig 16558 bp, 21 predicted proteins | sample 15con2h24AmetaG_FD_104937 | JGI IMG/M metagenome (GOLD analysis project Ga0137390, IMG submission 104937) | Vadose zone soil microbial communities from Angelo Coast Range Reserve, California, USA - 15con2h2.4A metaG | ecosystem: Environmental > Terrestrial > Soil > Vadose zone > Saprolite... | reverse complement strand
GTCCTGGCCGAACCGGTGGCCCAAATCCTTCATCTGTTCCAGTGTGGGGTTGAGGACGATGTAGCTACGCTCGGCCTTGTTGTCGTACTTGCCGCGCGTCGAGAAGTACTTCAGCCCCATCGAATCCATGTACCGGCCGAGAGACTCGTGACCGCCGTGGATCAACAGCTTGTGCTGGGGCCAGTCGGCGGACATCAAGCCGATAGTGGAGTGCTGGTGGAACTGAGGCGGCAGCGGGCGTACCGCGCCGGCAGAGGTGACAGCCTTCCTGAGCGAGGCGTGCTGGTACCTCTCGCGGCGACGCGCCATGACCGCAAGATTGAGGCGCTCGGACTACGGACTGATAATGCTGTCGATGTCGCCCTTCCAGATGACCTGTTTGGTGGCACCGGACTGGGCCGACATCCCAAGGTTCAGAGTCAAAACCTTCGGGTATACGAACTTCGGCCAGGAGTGGCGGACGTAGCCGGTCATCTTGATGTACCGAGAAATCACGTTCTCCTTGCCTTGCAGGAAAGCTGCGTCCGGGATTACGTCATCGCTGCCGATGATCGAGCGCTCGAACCCGCGCGCCTCCAGTAGCTCTTGGCGATAGCGCAGGAGCAGGAACGACACGATGCTGTGGAGGTTGAACAGGTAGATGGGCTCGCCTTCGGCGTGGCAGCCGACGGAGTATGTCTCGCGGAAGCTTGCACTCTCCAGAGTGACCGAATGGCTGCTATGCGGCCCCTTGAGGATCACCTGGGAGAAGTCACCCAGGCTATTCGGCGCGATCTGGATGGTGGTGCCATCGTTGCCGCGCACGGTCACCGGGTGTTCCCCGCCGGTCTTGTCAATAACGATCATCGCCGTGGTCGTTACCGCCAAAGGCTGGAGCACGACAGGGACGCCGATGATTCCGTTTGCGAGGTCGAAGTAGGTGGGCGTGAACGAGTCTACGAGGGCCGGCCAGAGCACCTCCGAGTCCTCTTCGGTGATGTAGTGGGTGTCGCCGGTCGTGCTCTCGCGCTCGACTTCATCGCTCGCGCGCAACGCCAGCGTGATGCACGGGAACTCGATCTGATCGTTGCGCGGGTACATCAGCACCGGGATCTTGGTGCGCAGGAACCAGGACTTCGCTTCCGCGATTTGCTCGGCCCGTTTGTCTTCCTTGGTAGTAGGGTCGGACCTCAGCGAGTTGAACACCCAGTCGAGTAGATCCGGGTTCCCACGCAGATCCGCAAGCCCGGCGAGGATGGCCGTACGGAGGATGAAATCGGACTGGTGGATGCCCTGGGCTTGAGGCAGGGTGTTCGGCTCGGGAAACGGCAAACCATTCGGTGTTGACGACACGCCGGTTAGATTGTCCTTCTAAACTCCTAGCACCTCAATCTCGTACCTGAAGCCAGCCTCCTTCAGTCCTGACTGCGAGGTCGCGTTAGACCACTTGTAGGACTTCCCGATGCGAAGCTGACCATTCGGGGTCGATCAGGCCGTAGACGATGTACCGCACGTCAAGGTTCTAATTGTCCTTGCCGGGGCAACAGGAGATGGAGTATAGTGGCTAGTTCGGAGAAGAGCACGATGGGCAACAAGTCTTTGGGCGCCGTCTACGCCTCACAGGTCTTCCAGAAGCTGCTGGAGGTGTCAGGGGACCGCCTCCAGAAGGCCATCGCCTTACGCGCCGCTATGATGAAGCAGTTGCGGGAGGGTATCGCGCCGTCCGGTTACCGGGCTGACTTCCTAAACGAGACTGCCCGGGAGGTCATCCATCTGTTGTGCGCAGCGGCTGAGAAGTTCAACGCCGCACACCTGGACGACGTGTGCACGACCGCTGATTTTTTGGACTGCCTTGCAACTGCACGGCACAAGATCCTGGTGGCCGTGCCGCAGGTGAACGCGATGATGGCCGTGGACCCGAAGCCCGGGACCGAGAGCTAGATCCTCGTCCCGGACAGGTCGTTTAGAACACGAGGGACGATCACAGTCTCCCACTCCTTGAGAGCCCAGTCGTACGCCTGCTCGAAGAACCGCGTCGGCGGCAGGCCGGGGTGCACCCAGCGCTCGGCGGCGTCCTGCTTCGAGGACGCGGTACGGAAGGTCATGATCCCGCGCATCACCTGCGGCCGGCCGAGCTTGTCCTTACCCATCCGCTGATGGATCTGGATGCGATTAAGGAACGATGTGCCCGTCGCGCCCTGGCGTGCGGACCCGATGGACCCCTCGCCCTGACCGATGCCCTCGTGGGTCTTCTTTGGGTGCTCGCGGAACGGCACCTCGATGTCATGGAGCTTGCCGAGCTTCGGCTCGCCGGTATTGATATTCCGCTCCAAGCGGTCGAACGGGATCTTCCGCTTGCGAAGTTCGTCCTGGATGGTGCGCTTGAGATCGTCGCCAGTTTTGCCGGACTCGCTGTTCAGGAAGATGCCGCCTTTGTTGTGCTGGAAGGGGACGACGATGTACTTGCTTCCATCTTTTGCCGTCTTCGCTTTGTTGGAAGCAAGCAGCTTGTCCAGCATTTGAAAGTTCTCAGGTAGTCCGTCCTCGATCCACACCGCATTGGCGTCGAGGGTGATGACCCACGTCGAGTCATTCACCGGCTGGAAGCTGAGCGCGGCGAGGTAGCGCTCACGGCGCATGTGCAGACCCTGGCTCGCGAGTTCGACGACCTTCGCGTGCGCCTGCTCCGCGAGGTCCTTCGCGTACTTCTGGAGCGTCTCGTCTGCCTTGTCGAGTCCCGACGCGAGTTTTTCAAGCTCGTCGGTCTTGAGGTCGAGGTAGAGGATGGCGCCGGTATTCGCCACGACTACCGCCCGCCCGGGTTGCGCGAGGAGATGGTGTGGCCGTCGTGGGATAAAACCTGCCCGTCCTGGACCTGGACGAACCCGCCGCTCTCGGGCTCGCCGGTCGCTGGGTTCCGATGAACGATCTTTACGCGCTGCTTATTCTCATTCACGCTTCCAACAGGCCACTTGACGTGGTGGTGCGGCGTCGCGTGCGGCATCGGCAGATTGGCCTTGTCGAGGGCCTCGGCGGGCTCGTACACACACTGGGTCCCCGATTTCGAATGCCACACGTTCTTGGCCGACGCCTGCACGAGCTTGTAGCCCTTCTGCTGGAGCGCGCGGAACGTCTTCGCGCCGAACCACTGGAGGGCCTGCTGGGGGTTCTCGAAGCCAAAGCGGTAGCCGTTCTGGTCCATCGCCGCGAAGATCTGGGGGTCGAAATCAGTGTGCGCAACCGGCTGGTTCGGGTTCGAGTCATCCTGCTTGAGGTCGCCAGTCTTGTACGGACCGTCACGGTTCGCGTTCTCGACGCGGTAGACGACCGGGTTGCCGTCCTCACTCTTGCCGAGCTTCTTGTTGTGCGCGGCCCAGGCGATTTTGAAGGCGCTCTCGACGCCGTACTTCGCCTTGAGCTTGTACATCGCGTCTTCGGAGAAGCCTGGCGGCGCGCTCTTCCCAAGATGTTCCTCACCGGGCTTACGGCCCAGACCCATCTCCGACAGGTCCTCGCTCTGGAGGTTGCGGCCTTCCGGCCGTCGCAACGCTTCGGCGGCCTGCTCACGGGTAAGGAAGTGGCCCTCAGGAGTGATGAAGCCGTCCTCGTACTCGTCGTTGTAGTCGGTGGGGAGCTTGTTGATGTCGTGGAACGCGCCGGTCCCGTAGATCATGCCCGAGGGCTTGTGCAGGAACCCGGCCTCGACGAACGCGGGCTCGGCTTTGCCCAGGCCATCGTGATCCGCACCTAGGCAGTGTCCGTCTGTGCGCTCTTCGTCTCCGCATAACGCGCAGCGCGGGTGCCCGTTGGGGTGCGTCCACTGGGCCGACTTGAACTTGTGCGGGGCGCGGCCTTCCGGGCTCTTGCGTCGAGTTTTGATCTGCTTCGTCTCGGCGTCGGCATCCTTCTCGGACTTCTTCACTTCGCCGCTTTTGTCACCCTGGCCCCCGCCACCTCCGGCAACGGGAAGGGTCCGGGCGATCTGGATCATTTCGGTCACGAGGTCCATCACGGCCTCGTACGCCTTGGGCGCCACCTGCTTCAGTTGCGCGATGACCTTGGCCTGGGACTTGATCTCCTGAAGGACTTGGACGACGCGCTGCTTGAGGACGTGCGGGTCTTCGCCTTGCGGCTGATCGTCCTCGTCGCTGTCCTTGGCGGCCTCGTGGAACTGGCTCTCCAGGTCCTGGGCGGCGTGCGTGCCCTCTGGAGAGACGTGGTTCGCTTCCGCGAACGCGGCGGCGGCCTCGCCCTGGGAGTGCTCACTGCCCTCGGCAACAGGCTTCTGCGGGGTCTTCGGCGCTGCCGGCTGGTGACCGCCGGTAATGCCGGCGTTGCCCTGGCCCTGGTTCAGGGCTGGCGAGGAGAATTCCGGAGACGCCGGGTCTACTTCAGCCTTGCCCAGGCCGGCCGCATCCGTCACCTTCTCGGCCTCGGTGCGCGGCTTCGCTGCCGCCTGGATCTCGTGCTCCACGTCGGGCGTGTAGAGGACGACCTGATTACCACCCTTGAGCTTCCCGGCGAGGAGTGCGCGATCTGCCTCGGAGAGCTTCTGGCCGACGCCGATGGTGACCGGCGCGCCCACGGCAGACTCGTATTGGTGCCGGATGGCGGGTAGCTCTTCCAAGTGGCGCGCGTCGATCTCCGCGCGGCCTTCGCTTCCCACGAACGAGATCATGGAACCTCCGTTCGCTTCAATCCAGCTTCGCCAGACAGAATCGCCGTGCTCTACGGCGGCGCTGATCTGCCGGAGTTTCGTTGCGTCATTCGCGAGTGCGGCGCGCTCGACCTGACGGTCGATGTGGTCAGCATTCCAGGCGATAAAAACGAGCATACACGTTAGATTGCGCGTGTGGGCTTGACGGGAACTGATGGTGTGGTGTACATATCAAGGATGCGAATCTTCGTATCCTTCCACTCCAAGCTGAAGCCGCGCCGCGTCTCGACGGTCGTACTAGCCGTCACCCGCGACGCCAATGGCAAGCTCGTCTCGGCCAAGCGCGTTAGGTCTGGGATGTGGCAAATGGAGCATGCGTGAAACCCTTCGAGGTCAACGTCAGCAGCAAGTACGGGGCGCCAATGGGGCGCCACAGCGCGCCGCTCGCGGATCTCGCGGGCCAGAAGGTCCGCTTGCAGCGCGTGCGTTTCGTGAGCGGCGACTACGACCAGGGCGGCGCGTACTGGGGCGGCGCGCCGGAGGCGGGCCCCCTCTACTGCGCCTGGAATGAGAACGGCGCCGCGTACCGCCGCGCGCGCTCGCGCGACGAGGCAAAGCAGAAGTTCCCAGGGCTCTACTTCTACCGATGATGATAAAGGAAGGATCCATGAAGCCGCAACGACGCATCTACAAGGGCGGACGCATCTACAAGGGCTGGCGCCGGGGCGAGAGGGTCCAGTCGGTCCGGGAACTGCGCCGGGGGACCCGCATCGTCTGCGTCTCGCACCAGTTCAAGACCGAGAACCTCGCGGTGGTAACGAACGCGCGCCCGCACCCATTCCCCGAGCCAACCCGGCTCGTCTATGCCGCCTGGGCGAAGGGACGAGCAGGCAAGCGCGCGTACGAGTTCGAGTTCGCGATCTGGGACTTCATGGTGGAGCACGGGCTGTACTACCGCGCGGAGCGGACCGGGTGAAGACGTTCACCCTCACGCTCGACTTCGAGAACGGCTCGGACGAGGCCCGGGAGGTTCTGATCGAGGCGGTAGCGCGCTTACACCGGGTTCTCAAGGCCCGCCACCGGGCCACACTTCGGGACTCGACCGGAAGCATCGTGCTGCTGTACCCTCCCAAACCCCGGTAATTCGAGCACTTGCGCTGCCCCAGAAGGTGTGGTTGACATCCGAGATGGTGTATGCTACATATATGGGCATGAACACGACGCCGGCCATCGACCCGGAGGACCTCTTCCGCGCCCGCAAGCACTCCTGGGCATCCTTCAACCCGAAGCGATGGGCGACTGTCATCAACGCCCTCCCGGGCTGGAAGTGGGAGAGCGTCGGGACGCGCCTGGAGCCGAAGTTCGTCGTCACCGCCCCGAACGGCAAAACGCACCGTATTGAGAAGCTCGCCGGCTACCGCGTGGTGACCTTCTACAAGTTCACCCCCTGGCTCCTGAAGGACACGAGCTTCGAGGCGGATCTCGCCCAGGTCCTCGGGATGGAGAAGTACGACCCGAGCGCCGTGTACGTCCGCACCCGCGAGGGCACCGGCACCTGCCCGGCTTGCTTCCGCAACATCAAGCTCGACGCGGCGCAGAAGATGGTGCACCACGGCTACCAGCGCCCGGGCATCGGCTACATCGTGGGCGACTGCTTCTGCGTCGGCTACCTCCCGTACGAACTCTCCTCCGAGGGCACCAAGGCGTTCCTAGAGCGGGCCATCCGCCCGGCGCTAGACGCCGCCCGGGGCTACCTGAAGGCGCTGAAGGGCGACAAGATCACCCAGTTCGAGCGCAAGGTCGAGGACCACTCACAGCCGCGCGACAACCGGACATGGCGCTTCCCGGTGAAGAAGATCATCGTCCGGGAGGGTGAGAACGAGGAGCCGGGGTACTCGTTCAAGAACATGCTGGAGAGCGCTATCCGCGAGACGGAGCATCGGGTCAAGTCCATCTCGGCCGACGTGAAGGCGTACGAGACACTGATCGCGGACTGGAAGCTGGCGCCGCTGCCCGAGGCCGGCAAGAAGGTCAAGGACGGGAGGTAGAGCGGAATTGTGAGCCGGATCGCGAACACGACGTGGGGCGAGTTCCTCGAACGCTATCGGGCGAAGCTCAGCGTCGCACCGATCGTCGCTTCCGGCTGGCCACACCAGTGTCGCTGCGGAGTAGATACGGTCGTTCGCTACCGAGGCCGGTTTTATTGCCGTGCTTGCGGGCGCCGGGTGGCCACCTGCCCATACAAGGTCATCGGCAAGGAATGCGGGTGTAGCCTGCCTTACCCGCCACCACCTAGGCGCCGGCCCGCAGGTTAGAGCACCATGCAGGAGAATTATGCCTCGAACGATCAGGAATAAACGCCAGCGGCTGCCCGGAGCGCGCACCCCGAAGGGGACGATCGTTCCGCTGCTGCTCGACCCGATGCTGGTCAACATGCTCGTGGCCTATGAGAAGATCCGCTCCTGGCCCATCGAGGCCATATCCCAGGCGGAAGAGAAAATCTCCCGCCGACTGTTTGCTCTGTGGCAGGCGCAGTACCCGAGGAAGTTTTACATCCTGCCCGCAATCCGTCCGAAGTCAGATTTCGAGTAGGACCCCCCTTGGGTTAGAGCACCATGTGGATGGTGAACGGTGGGCCGGAAGATGTTGCGCCCGGGCCACCAACCGATGTACTATCCCCGGTTGGGGATGGAGAGGTCCCAGGAGCATGACCGAGATGGCGTCGAAGAAGAGGCACAACGGCCGTCTGGACAAGGAGATGGTCCAGAAGCGTGAGAAGTGGGTGTTCAACTACTTCAAAAAGCACCCGAACGCGACGAAGGATGACCTCCAGGCAGCACTGATTACACAAGGGGACCTCGGCGGAATGCCGATGCGGCCCGTGCGCGTCTACGAGATCAGGAAAGCTGTCAAGGCGGGCACGGAGACGGTGCCCCCGGTGATCGCCGGCAAGCGGAAGAGCACCAAGAAGGTGCCCGTGATCATCCAGGCCCCGGCAATCGATGGCGCGCCGCCCACGAGTGCGCAGCGCATCGGCAGGAACCTGACCCAGGGGCAAGAGCAGGCGGCGGTCGAGCGGGCGAAGAAGCTGCTGCTCGATGCTGGCCTCGAAGAGATCAGCATCACCTACCGTCCGCCGAGGCGGACCGTCACGGTGAGCTAACAGGCGCGATGTACGGGCCCTGGCGGGCTCGTGCGGCGCGGAGACAACCGCGAGCCCCGGGAGTTCAGCGGGGGTGCACAAACGCTGGGCGCCGGTCTTCGGAAGGCGCCGCACGGGGAACGTCAAGGGGCGCCAGCCCCGACCCCCACCGTTGGGCCCGCCTCGTCCGACTAAATGGTCCGGGGGCGGGCCTTCGTGTTTTCCGGGCAGCGGTTAGGGCCTGGGCATGAACGTTGTCGCCGCATACTTCCTGGATAACTACTACGAGCACACAGCCCGCGAGGGTCGGAACCAGCACGACCTCGTGCCGTGGCTCGGCCAGAACACTATCTTCCTCGCGCGCCATGGCTCCCACGCCTATGGCACGAACACGCCGACCTCGGACCTCGACATCAAGGGCGTGGCCGTCGCACCAATCGCCTACCACATCGGCTTCCTACACCAGTTCGAGCAGGCCAACAAGGGCTTCAAGAACGACACCTGCATCTTCGAGGTAAAGAAGTTCCTGAAGCTCGCTGCCGAGTGCAATCCGAACATCATCGAACTACTCTTCCTCGACGACCGCGACATCCTGCACCTGGGCCGGACGTTCAAGCCCATCCGCGACAACCGCGACCTATTCCTCTCACGTGTCGCCCGCCACCGGTTCACTGGCTACGCGGTCGCGCAGTTGAAGCGCATCGAAACGCACCGCCGCTGGATCCTGAACCCGCCCAAGACGGAGCCGACACGACGCACGTTCGACCTTCCCGACAACACGCTCCTGCCCAAGGACCAGTTGCTCACGGCCGAGGATCTCGTGTGCAAGAAGCTGGAGTCCTGGGAGGTGGACCTGGAGCCGGTGCACCCCGACACCCGCATCGCGCTCCAGAACCGCTTTGAGGCTGTGCTCAGCGAAATGGTCGTCTACGACCGGTACGACCTCGCCGGCCGGGCGCTGGGCATGGACTCGAACATGCTCGAAGTGATGAAGCGCGAGCGCCAGTACCGGCAGGCGCGCGCGGACTGGGAGAAGTACCGCGACTGGATGAAGACGAGGAACCCGGCGCGCCACGCGCTGGAGGTCCAGTTCGGCTACGACACCAAGCACGGGATGCACCTCGTGCGCCTGATGCGGATGTGCCGCGAGATCCTAGAGACGGGCAAGGTTCTCGTGCGCCGGCCAGACGCCGAGGAGCTACTCGCAATCCGCAACGGCGCGTGGCCGTACGACAAACTGATCGCCTGGGCGAAGAAGGAGGAGTCGGAGATGGGGGCCCTGGCGGCACATTCGCCGCTGCCAAAGCAGCCACCGCGCGAGCGCATCGACTGGCTCTGCCAGAACGTCGTGAGCGAGTTCCTGGGCCTCAACTACGGGATGGTCGGCCATGGCGGGTGAAGTCATGCAGAAGTTGGAGTGGAAGTGCCCGAAGTGCGGCAGCACGCCGAAAGGCTGCGACAAAGCGAACGCAGCCGTTCGGGAGAAGTGCGGCGCCGGCCCCCACGGCTGCTTGGGCTTCCTCTGCTTGTGCGACGGCGACACGCCCAAAGACCACGGCGAGCATCTGGGCGCGCAGTGCCCCGAGGCGTACTGCTACCACTGCGGTTGGGGTGGACACTTCCCGCCGACGCCGAAGAAGACGCTGGCCTGGGCGAAGAAGGCGATGGAGGCGGGCTGGCGTCCGCCGGAGGGCTGGACGCCCTAAACCTTCTCGGCGGGGCGGTAGGTGGTGTCGCCATCCCAGGCGTTGCAGCAGCCGTTGGCGACCACCTTGGCCTGGATGTCCTTGTGCGCGCAGAATGATTGCTCGCTCTTAAAATACTGGCACGTCTGACAGGCGAAGCCGTCCTTCTGCCACTCGCCGGCCGGTCGCTCGACATAATCCACGGCCGCGAGACGCTTCACTGCCTCGGGCTCGTTGTCTTCCGCCTTCGCGAGCTTGGTCTTGCCGGTGTTGACGGCGTGCAGTTTCAGCGCGAGCTTGGCGGCCTTGAGCAGGTTCTGGAGGCGCTCGGCGGATTCGTTCTTGAGAGTCGGATCGGGAAGCACCGGACGCCAGCCATCGCGCTCGAATGCATCGAGACGCGCTTGCTTCTGCTCGGGAGTCTCTTGAGAACGATCAGCGCGCATCGGGGCAGAGTGAGCGGCGTATCGTTCACCACACACGGAACAATCGTCGATGGTGCTCCTCGCCTGGAACTCGTGAGGGCCCGGCGTGAACATGTGCGGGCGTACGGTTTTGGACCGCGACGCCAACTGCTCGCGCTCGAACGCAGCATCCTGCCGCGCGCGGCGAGGCCCAGCAGCCTCCTGAACCCGCGCCGGCTGGGCCGCAGGCGGCTGGAACGCCCTTTCCGGCGCCGGGGCATCGTCGAGGTCCAGAAGCTGGAAGCGATCGGGAGCCTTCGAGAGCGACTCGGACTTCGCAATCTGACTCCGGTAATTCGTAAATGTAGTCCCGCACCGGTTGCACTTGACGCTCTTGTCGGGAAGTCGCGTTACTTGCTGGTGCTCGCAATGAGAATCCGACGGAGACTGCGCGGGGAACATCCACAAACCATCGACAAGGTGTCGCTCCCCACTGACCAACTTCTGGAGGGGTTCGCTCTTCGAGAGCGCGTGTCCGAGCAGCGAGTCGGCACCGTGGTTCGCGAAGCGGTAGACCTTCGTGTGCCCGGGATCGGACGCCTGGAGACGAATGTGCTCAGGGACGGGGCCGTACGGGTCCTCTCCCAGCGCCTTCATGTGCTGGGCGTAGAGGTCGCCGTGCTGCTTGGCCTCCTGAAGATCTCCAGCACCTTGAGCGGCACGGATGCCAGCAAAATGATAGGCAGCGGCCTTGGTGTGGTGGGTCTTGCGGTACTCGTCGTGCGCAGCCGACTCGGCGGCGTCGCGCGGCATCTTGCGATGGAACTCGTTCAGCGCTGCGGCCTGCTCCAGGTCACGCGAGTGCCCCGCTTCGAGGATGGGATGCTTATTGAGCCAGAGCAGGCTCGGCTTCGGACTATCGGGCACGAGCCTTCTCCTTCTCTTCACGCATCGCGTAGATCGTCGCGGCGAGTCGCGCCTCGCGGTCGAGACACGGCAGGTCATTCCACTCCTTGAAGGTCAGGCCGCTCTCGCGGTGCGTTCGACAGACGATCACGCCGAGTTGCACCTGCTCGCCGTCGATGTGGATCAGCGGCGGCAGGATCGAACTGCCGAAGAGACCAGAGCTATCGTCCACGTTTCGCCCCCATCGTCTCGACGATGAACGACACCGTGTCGTGGTCGAGTTCTGCGCCAAACGCGAGCGTGTAGTGATCGCCCTCGTCCTCGATCTCAACGTGCTTCAGAAGGTCGCGCACACATAGGCACCCACGCAGCGTGCCGGCGGCACTCAGGAACCGCGTGCCACAATCGCCGCATGCGTGGACCATCTCCGACTTGGTGATCTTGACACCCGGCAGCTTGATCTTCGCAAATTGGACCTTGGCCTTCGGCGCGACCGGAACGTAGTCCTGGGGCTTGGGCGCCGGGAGCTTGGGCGGAGTTTGCTGCTTCGTGGGCACGGCGGGCTGGCCGGACTCCTCGGGCTTGAGCGGCTGGGCGGGTGTGCCGTGGCGCTGCCCCTGCGCCTGGGCCTTCAGGAGGGCCGTAGCCGCACGGGCACGCACAAGCAGGTCGATGCTCTTACCCAAGCGGGCGAGGTCGATCTCGCGCGCGCCGGCAGCGATCTGAGCGGTGTCGAGGCCCAGGGCGACGATCACCGCCGAGGCGACGTGCTCCTGGGTGGCACCCTCAAACTCGTAGTTTTGCTCTCGGATATTGATCGTACCCGAATATCCGAGAGCAGACTTCGTGAAACGGACGTAGGAATTCTCGATCCCCGGGATGGTGCCCTCGAATTGCGGCACGCTGCCAACCCAGGCGACGACCGCGCGCGGGAGCAGCGCGGACCCGAGCGGCGCGCAACGCTCTGCGACCTTCGCCAGCGCCTGAGCGCTGTCCTGGCCGAGCACACTGCTGAGGAACGAAGATCGCCTGTCCATACCGTCTAGATTGCCGGCGGCCTACGCGAGGATTTCGGACTCGGTACCGTCCGGCATCGGTATCTCGCGCTGCATCAGCCGGTCACCCGGATCCGACTCTTCGGTGCGGGCAACGTTCTCGCGGGCCAGGATCGCAGAATAGGGGAAGCGCTCAATGGTGCGCTGATACGTGCTGGGGTCCAGCGTGGGCGCGACGCGGATCTCGTGGAGGAGCTTCTCGACGTACCAGAACGGCAGGTACAGGTAGCGGACCGAGCAGATTGTGCCCGGCGCGGGCCGGCGCGTGCCCTTCCAGTTGATGGCGCCTTCGTGGATATTGAAGTCGGACTCGGTGTAACGCTCACCGTTTCTATCGAAGAGCATCTGCACCTTCTCGGCCGGGAACTGGAGCGCGTCCACGCCGGTCGGCGCGGCCTTGAAGCGCTGCTGGCCGGTGACGTAGCCCTGAGGGTCTGCGAGTTCGATGCGATCTTGGACGGCGACGACCACCGGCTCGTCCGTATCATCGTACGTCGGCGGGAACGTCACCTGGACGGTCGAGCCGTACAAGATGCCCGTGTCGAGCAACTGAGTAGAAGTACCATTGCCCTGGAAGACGCAGGTGCACTCGCCAGCCCGCTCGAAGATGTAGCCGTTCGAGCAGCCGTGGTGCCGGTGGTGGGACTTGCGCGGGTCGTGCTCATCCACCAAGCCCACGGGGCAGGGGAGCGCGCGGTAATGCACGAGCTTGACGCCGTAGTCCGCGACGAGGTTCGCGAACGCCTCCCGATTCAGGAGCGTCGTTTGCCGCCCTACCGGCGGCGAGGAGATGGGACCGGAACGGGCCATAAACTACTTCTGGGAGAGCGGGAACGCGAGCGGCTCAAGGCGCGGGGTGCAGAGGCGCTGGTTGAGTTTCTCGACGAGTTCGTGAGCCTTCTTGGCGCCTTCGTTGATCTTGCGGACGAGCGTCTCCAGGTCTTGCTTCTCGACGGCCATGACCTAGAACCCCTGGGCCTTCCTGATCTGTTCCGTCATCGCTTCGTAAGTTGTGAGGAGAAGGGTGTAGTCTTCGGGAGGAACGTAGTCCGCCTTGCTCAGTTCCGTCCAGACCACATCGGCCTTCTGGCTGGCGATATGGCGGGCGACCGCGCGGTGGGAGCCGACGCCGAGCGTCTCGAACTTCCCGCCCCGGGCGGTGATGATCATGTGCAGACCGCCCTTGGTCATCAACTCGATGACGGGGTTGGAGCCGATGTGGCCCACGCGCTTCTTCTTCTTGATCTGGTTCTCGGTGAGGTTCATGGCCTAGTTCTTCGTCTCGCCAATCTGGACCACAGGCTGGACGATGCCCGGGCATCCGACGGTTAATCCGTTCGGGTCAACGCTCGGGTCAACACGGGAGCCAATCGTGATCCAGGGCAGGGAGGGCGGCAGCGTCTTCACACCGCGCGCGAAGCAGTACGAGCACGGCACGGCTGGGGGGAAGATCCACACGGTAGGGCAGGTGCAGAGCATCGGGTCCACGATGGTCGGCAGGAGCGGCGCGAAGGGCGCGGCCGGCGTCTCCGCCGGGACTTGCCATGGCAGCTTCACGAGGTCCTCCAGGGAGAACTCGCCCTCGACCTCGATACCGTTTGGCAGCTTGATCTTCGTGACCTTCATGACCCAGTAGATTGAGGCTGTTCAGCCACGTAGCGGAACACGTGTCTGCGTGCATGGGGACGCCTTCCTTTAAGGACCGCGCAAACGGTACTCCTGTCCACACCAAGGGCACTCGCGGCCTCGAAGAGGTTCTGGTAGACGCGCCCCGATTCGTCACTAAAGGGTCGGCAGCCATGCAACATAGCCATCTTCCGGCGGTACTCCATGTCGGCCGACCGCCTCCTGATGGCGTCAGCGACCCGTCGTTTATGCTCCGGCGTGCGGACGTGTCTCCTGAGCGCGGCGGAAATCCTCTCGCGATGCTGAATGCTATAGCGCCGACCCTTCTTCGCCTCAGACATCTTTTTGAGCGTATCTGGACCTGCTCGCCAGCCTAGAGCACCTTCCCCGCCAATAGTGAGATTCGTAAGCTCGCAACCCAAGAACTTGGCGTACCCGATCCAGAACTGCTCAGCTTCAACTAAACCCTCGGCGGAATTGCTCTCTTCGAGAATATCGACTTCGGGCCTGAGACCGCCCCGCACCAAGGACATGACCCACTTGCCCTTGTATGTGTTGGCGTCCTGTCGCATGACCGATGGACGTGCATGATCGTGCGCCCGCTTCAACCCCCAGGTGGACTTGCCGACGTACCGCAATCCGCCCGTGCGCGGACAGAACAAGCCATAGACGATATACCTACTTGCCACTCGGCGGACTCCCCAAACCAAGCCACAAGCCGTTAATCACTTGGTCCTTCGGCCCGGGCAGCATCTTCACGTACTCCAGGCGCTCGACGGCCGGGTCCGCGTCCACGCCGTAACCGGCGAGCTTGGCGGCGACCTTCTTCTCGTCGATGTCGCGCAGCCAGCGGGCGACAGCCTTCTCGCCGTCGATGCCAGCGGTCGGCATCTGCCGAAGCTGCTGCGCCGGCTCCAGGGAGTGGAACTTCGCGCCAGTCCAAGCGCGCAACGTGTATGGGACGAAGCTGTTCTCATCGTGCGCGGGGTCGAAGGAACGGCCGGCGAGCGCCGAGCCCTGATCGATCAACCGCAGCGTGCGATCGTCATCGTCCACCATCAGGTTCATAGAATGCCTGTCTGGGTTGCCGAGTATATAATCAAGGATGGCCCACTTGTGGATCAGCCCGGACACGAGGTACGGCGTCATGACGTGGGGCATCAGGCTCGGGTTCTGCTTTAGTGCGGTGCCCAGGTTCTTGAAGCTAAGCGGCAGCATGCGGATCGCCGCCACCTCATTACCGTTGATGTACAGCAGATCGGCGCGGGGGAAGAACTCGCCCAGGCCGAGCATGTCCGCGACGTGCCAAAAGGCAGCTTCACGCCGCGACTGGCTCGCCGTCTCTTCGTGCACGCCCTGGGCGGGCGAGTTGTCGCCGGAGCCGGGCTTGAGCAGGTAGAGGTGGTGAGACTTGGAGTCCTTGCCGATCATCGCACCATTCGAGTGCTTGCCGTTCAACTGGACGATGTGGAAGGTGCCGGCAGCAAATGCACGCTCGACCTCGACGGCCGTCTCGGAAGCATCGGGGTGCGCCGGCACGATGGACTGCGGCGGCGGGATTGGCTGGTCCTCGGTCTTCGCCAATGTGCCGCTGCCGACGAGGCCGCGCAGGGCGTGGAGGTTCTCGTCGGTGAGGTCAAGGCCGTACGCGACCAGGGCGGCGAGTTCGAGGTCGCCATCGTGCTTAAGCAGGGCGGCGCGCAGATCTTGGAGCGTGGCGGACTGCTCCACGCCAGCCATCCACCGGGCGGTGTCGAAATACGAATCCGTGCGCGCGAGGAGCCCCTGCATCTCCAGCGCGAGATTGACCTCGGGCGAGCCGATGGTGTGGTCTGCTTCTACCTTGCCGAAAGGCCGTTCTTCCTGATCCCACAGTGCCCGAGCCTGCTTCGTCTGTGACGTACCAGGGACGAACTTCGCCCCCAGCACCTGCTCTGCACGCTGGTACATCGCGGTGGCCAACCCCCTCCGACGATGCTGGGGATGAACGGTGATGTTCACGGCGCGCGCGAAGCCGGGATAGGCAGTAGAGTGACCTGCGTCGAGTTCACCGACCACCTTATCGCCAAGTCGTGCTTCGACACGCACAAACGAGTGTGAACCGGCAGCACGGGAATGGTGGATAGTGTACCCGTCTCGCGTCCAATCGCCGCGCGCGCCCATCTTCTCCAGGTCCTCGGCGTCAGCCTTCGCGAGCGCTTCCTCGACGTACGGCTTCAGGAAGAAATCGTGCTTCTGGAGTTCGTCCTCGCCCTGTTGGACCTCGACGGAGTAGTTCTGTTGCGAGTCAATCGCATCTAGGCAACCTTCGAGATCCCCGTGGACCACCTCGCGGTTGAGGAACCCAAAGGCGCGCCTCAAAAAAATCTCGACATGCTCGGGGCTGCCCTCGAAGACCTCTTGGTGCTCGGGGCCGGTACCTGTGTGATCGTAAACACAGACGCGCATCCTAGACCTCGCCCTCAGCCTTCTCGTTCGGCCGGTACATCGGTGTCTCTTGCCGGGCCCACTCGTAACGACCGTGGTTACCGACACCGAACTTCACGTACTGGTCAAGTAGGTGCGCCCGGGCATTGAAGTTGCGCTGGATGTGCTTGCGAACGATGTCGCTCTTGATATGCTTCAATTCCTGGGCCATTCGTGCTCGCACCTTGGAACTAACCGTTCCCCACCACTCGGCGGTGGGCTCCCAGTGCTCGGAATCGCCGTACTCCTGCGTGGACGACCGCATTGGCGAGTCGGGGCGGATGTACTGCTTCATCTTGCGGATCGCATCGCTGAAGACGTAATTCTGCGGCATATCGCGCAAAGGCGCATACCGCTCGGTCGGACCAAAGCCGTGCTTCTTGGTCGCCTTGTACTGGAAACTCCGCGAGTGGTTGATCGCGAGCAGCTTCCCATCGGGATGCACGAGCAGGTTCCCGCCGTGGCGGTCTAGGTTATTGGTGAGAAAATCCATCCACGCGATCTTCCGCGCGTCATTCACCATCTCGGGATGCTGCGTCATCGTATCTTCAAGGTCGGTGTTAGCGACCGGCTTGAATCCCGGAGCCATGTGCACGACCAGTGCGGGCTCGCGCTCGTGACCTTCGCCCATGTCGTGC
>Ga0137390_10001784_pt1 | contig 16574 bp, 19 predicted proteins | sample 15con2h24AmetaG_FD_104937 | JGI IMG/M metagenome (GOLD analysis project Ga0137390, IMG submission 104937) | Vadose zone soil microbial communities from Angelo Coast Range Reserve, California, USA - 15con2h2.4A metaG | ecosystem: Environmental > Terrestrial > Soil > Vadose zone > Saprolite... | reverse complement strand
GACTTTGACAAGTTTGATCGAGAGCGTTAAGCGGAGGAACGCTGTCACCTCAGTTGGTGGTGATACCAAGCGGCAGAAATTATGACATTTCTGACAGTCGGCAACGTTGATGTGTATTGTAACGAGGAAACAGGTAACATAGCAAGATAATCTCTCTTTGCATTACAATCGACGTTAAGTAAGACACAATTCGTATGATCTTCGATTGCCCCTTCGGTCTTTTCAGGAAAACTTCGCTTTCGAGAAGTCCAGCTCTGGATGAGCAAGTTGGAACTTCCTCAAAGCCTGAGAAATGAAAGTAGAGATCATCAGGGAGCGATTAGCGCGCGAGGTGACAAGAGCACCTTACCTCCTGCTTTTTGATCTCATCAGATGTGGGCTTTCCGAATTGCTATGAGAGAGCACGCATCAATAAAGTTAGAGGAGTTACAACGGGTGATGGACCTTCTGCTGGTTGTCGAACTTCGTGGAGGTCGGTTAAAGCATGCAACGGAATGAAGAAAAATCAAGGGCGAACCATCATCTTCTCAACCATTCCTCTGAAAATCGGTAGTCAAAATTCAGACACGTAAGGATTGAGTTGTGTCGACGGACCTTGTCTCGCCATCGAGATCGCTGAGTTTGCTGTTCTCTGGCTGGATCTTCCTCGTATCGATCTTGGGATGATGAGCAAGAACGTTCTCCCACCATTGCATCTTGTTCACTTTCTCGAGGTGGAGCTCAACAGATGACCGATCCTCTGAAACCTAGTTCGATGCTGAGACGGGGCTGTACAGGCGTGCGCGCTAACCCAGTGTCCAGGTACTGTCTTCGACCTTGATCTCGTGGCAAAGATCACCTGCCATGATGGGATCTTTGCCTTTCAGCCCAACGCTAAGTTTCATTTTTGCGATAACAACTAGAAGATCGCGGCCGCGCGTTCCTTTAGGAACAGGGACGACGATGTCAACATCTTGCAGAGCTTGTGTCCAGGAATAAGGGAGGGCTTTAAGATAGTTAAGGTAGATAAAAGTGGGGACGAGAATTACGGCCATACCTGCTTGTTCCTCGGCCTCACGCTGGCGGTCAGCTTTGTCACGTATTTCTCTCTCCTCGGGGCTTAACTTGTCGTAATCATCATCCGGGGAGGCCGACATGGTGGTCAGCAGAAGGCGTACGATGATGTCACGTGTGTGTTTGGGGTTGTGTATTCGCCTTGCCGCCCAAGGAACGACCAAAGCGAGGCGAGGCCACCGTGCCGTGCCAATCCGCGTTCCTTGTCCTTTGCCATGTCCGCCGTCGATCCCTGGGGTGATTACGAGGTAAGGGTTCTCCTTCCCTTCCCTCCTACTTATGTAAATCCCCACTATTATCCCACAGGGTCTCAAAGTCAACGTGAGGCATAATACCGTTGACCGCCTTAAGCAGATCATATCCGGTTTCAATGATGAGTGCTGGACAATGCTCAGCAAGTCTGGAAAGAAACAGGATCTCATTGACCGCATACTGAACTCTCTCAATGACTGGCGCGCATCAAGCAATATTGACAAGTGGACTAAAGCCCGGAACGTCTTGTACCAAGTACGCAATTCAGGCATGTGAGTAGAATGTCCTTTTAAGACCTATATCATCTTCACCTACGATTGTTATATCCGCTTCCCCATGATTATACCATCATTTTCCCATCGCTGATCCTCTAAATTTCTACAGGTGGAGGGGCCCTGCTCATTCCACCCCGAGCACACCATCTTCTCAGACGACGAACTCTTATCCAGGAGCACCCCAAGTCACCCAGCCCTACATCGGTACCACTGCTGGTCCAAGTAGCACTCCACGTTATGACCCCTTTGCCCCCCCTCCCCGAAACCCTACTCTACCTATGACTACTCCCTCCACTCACTCTAGTGCTCCTGCGACGCCACCCAGACCGTGTAATTCTGCTTTCCTTCCTTTGAGATGAGATGAGCTTCTCAACCCTGTATTGTATAGCCATCCGATTCAAACCCTCCCCGTTCTTCCAAATTGACCAGGCCGTATCAAGGATTGCAGAGTGTCCTGGTACGCGCAGACAACTAGCCGACACTACACTACCTAATAGCGCGCAGAGTCTTCTAGTTCTGGCGATCGTCGCCAGCAATCGCTTTTATTTTCCCTCACCGCTGATCAGATCTCGAAGTTGAACTCACTAGAGTGCGTCTCCCTTAGCCCGGGATAATGCATGCGCCTTATCATTCTTGGTCCAGGCCGAAGTACCACCTTCGTCTTTATTGCACTTCTTCTTCGCACTTTGCTCTCGGAGCGGCAGGCCTTCGTTTCGGTGGCCACGCATGCCCCATCGAGTTTCCACCCACCTGTGAGATCAGAGTCAATCAAGTTCAGATCACTGCAAGTACGAAGGGGATGAAGAGGAAGCCAGGAACCGCGCCACCAGCAGACCTCGGGAATTCCGTCAGATTGTCCATCGGACACCAGAATCGCGTCGAGATGATCTATGTAAATAGTCAATCGAACAGCAATCTACCCCCTCCTTCTCCGAAAGTGCGTCTTCCTTTTTCCGCACAGGGATCCCAAATCTCATGTTTCAATAGAAGTACTATATAACCGTCATGCTGGTCCAAGTCACTACCGTAGATCAACTAATTGAGAGAGTAAAGAAAGGGAAATTTCGGAGTCGTGAGGACGTCCTTGCACAAAGTACGTGCCCAACGTTTTGACGCGAGTACATTTTATGGAACCCACACAGGGAAACGAGCCGTTAAAGTCGAAGATGACGACATTGTTGCTGGTCCGCAGAAAACGTCTCTGAAATGTCCAGTGAGTACTCCTGCGTCCCATGCAATTGTGATTGTGGCTCTGAATGCCTCAATATTCTCAGCTGAGTTATGGTCGTATCAATACTCCGTGTCGCTCCTCGCGATGTGTTCATGTACAGTGCTTCGATGCCATGTCGTGGTATTCGGTGAATGAGCAGATGACAACGTGGGCCTGTCCAGTATGCGAGAAGACAATCAATCACGAGGACTTGATAGTGGATGGGTATGTCGATTATGTCATCCATCACCTCGCTGCTAATCCGCCCGCAGCTATTTTAACTCCATTTTGGAGAATACACCCGATACGGTCGAGGACGTCATTGTGGAAGCGGACGGCGAGTGGCACACGTCTGATGACAGGTACGCTTCCGATGGTTGGAGGAAAGCGCACCAGCCCGTGCAGCCACTCGCTAGTCCCCCGTCACATCTGAAACGTCAGGCAACATCCATTAGTCCCTCTGTCTATATTCGCCACACCTCAACACAGGAGATGAGCCAAAACCGAGGGGGCGTCGTTGTCTTGGATTCCGAGGAAGAAGACGAGGGTGAGGTCAAGCGGGAATTGTCACCGTCACGCCCTGAGCAGTCTCCGATGAGCGGATTGCCAGGCACGCAAGTAATTGACCTCACCGCGGAATCCGATGAGGAGAGCGCAACGAGCCGGAGTTTGGGGAGCAAACGAAAAGCGGAAGCCGACCTTGCGTCGTCGTCGGAAGACATTTGGAAAAAAACCCGGATTGGAGAACCGCCAAATGCGACAACTGTGACGCGGACTGTGAACGGTAATGTCAACATTTCTACCTCGGACGTATTGGTCTCGGGTAGTAATCATGGTGCAAGACGATATCCGATGAATAGCGCACCTTTACAACATCGACCTCCTAGTACACAATTTGCGCCTGTTACACACGTTGGATCGCCGTACACGACCGTTTACTATTCTCAGCCTTCACGAATGGCGACATCCTCTTCTGGGCCATTCGGATCTCAGGTTTCGCATAGAGCAGGATATTACTCGCAGTATGGGAATGGGTAGCTACTTGATAGGGATCGACAGAGATAGATACTAGATGTATGTAGTTGGCTGTTCCCTCATCCTCTCCTCTCCTCAGGGTTAGAATATCACGCTTCATTTGCTCACGGAGTTTCGGCGCGGCCTAATCGGAGTTAGGGAAATCCCGGAGAGAGCCGTTGCTCTTTAGGGCCACTCGAATCTTTTTTCAGCTGCCTTCCAACCTCTTACTTCTCCCCATCATCACCACCACTCCTCTTTTCTCATCCCTTTCCTCTTCATTAAAAAATGGCCGATGTCAAGAAGGGCAAGACCCCCAAGGAGTTCGCCAGTATGTTGGCCAGCTCGTATCTATCTGTCGCTCTTCCCAACCACTGACTTGGCATGTCACTAGCTGACTTCCTTATGGGAGGTGTCTCTGCCGTATGTTATCTCGTCACTCGTTAGCTGGCGTAGTCAACTCACGTGGACACCCTAGGCCGTTGCAAAGACGTCCGCTGCACCTATAGAGCGTATCAAACTTTTGGTTCAAAACCAGGATGAGATGGTACGTCACACTCTTGAACTTGCTTGCTAGCTCCCACATTTACAGTTTTCTAGATCAAGCAGGGTCGTCTCTCACATCCCTACAAGGGTATTGTTGACTGCTTTGCCCGCACCTACAAGGACGAGGGTCTCCTCTCACTCTGGCGTGGCAACACCGCCAACGTCATTCGTTACTTCCCTACACAGGCGTTAAACTTTGCATTCAGTGCGTTATGAATGCCTTGTTCGATACGGGTCTCTGACATGGCAATCTAGAGGACTACTTCAAGTCTCTCTTCGGCTTCAAGAAGAGCGAAGGTTACTGGAGGTGGTTCGGCGGTAATCTCGCCTCTGGTGGCGCTGCTGGTGCATCCTCGCTGCTCTTTGTCTACTCTCTTGATTATGCCCGTACACGTCTCGCGAATGACGCCAAGTCAGCTAAGGGTGGAGGAGCTCGCCAGTTCAATGGCTTGCTTGACGTCTATAGGAAGACTCTCGCCTCGGACGGCCTTGCCGGTCTTTACCGTGGTTTCGTTCCTTCAGTGGTTGGCATCATTGTGTACCGTGGTCTCTACTTCGGTGGCTATGATTCGCTTAGTTCGTCTCCCTTGCCGCTTTATATCTATTCCATAAGCTGACATGGGCTACAGAACCTGTTGTTCTCGTTGGTCCACTTGAGGGTTCGTTCCTTGCATCCTTCATGCTCGGCTGGGGTGTTACTACTGGTGCCGGTCTTGCATCATACCCTCTGGATACTATTCGTCGTCGTATGATGATGACTTCTGGATCTACTGTGCACTATAAGTCTATGTTTGATGCCGGATCACAGGTATGTCCTGTTTCCCTTTTTTGCTGTCCAATGCTTATCTTTCCCTCTTAGATCATCGCCAAGGAGGGCACGAAGTCGTTGTTCAAGGGTGCCGGTGCTAACATCCTTCGTGGGGTAGCTGGTGCCGGTGTGTTATCGCTCTATGATAAGCTCCAACAAGTCATGTTCGGCAAGGTCTACTCCGGTGGTATGTGATATTGCTTTCAGCGTGCTGCCAATTCCTTAGTGCGAACACCCCTACAGGCTCCGGTTAAGCACCTCCCCCCTCTTAAAAGCAGGACCTTTTCCGAGGATGTCACTAATTCTTTCTACATATTGCACGGCTGTTTCATCATAGAGATGCGATTATATCTTCGTTTTAGTGACGTACTTAGTTTCTGGGTGTGGACGCGTTGGCTCGTCATGCGCGTAATGCACTTGATTTTCCCAAAAGTTAGAATTTATAATCGGCGGCTGAACCGTGGACTTTGAACATTTCGTTTTGGCTCTTGTGGGCGTCAATATGATCTTGTCCGCACCCAAGACAACCACACAACTTTGTCGTCTTAACCGCCTCCTCACCTTTCGACGTCACTTGCACGAGGTTTCCCCGTTAATATTGCGTCCCTATCAAGAAATCTGTCTCAAGGCATGTCTGGATGCACACACTACAGGGACCTCGCGCATCGGCGTATCTCTACCGACCGGTGCGGGCAAGACAGCAGTTTTTATTTCGCTTCTCTCTAGTTTAGAGCCGAGAAATAGCAGGCCAGGTGCAACAAAGTCGCTGGTCATCGTCAACAGCATAGAGCTGGCAAAGCAAGCTGCGTCGCAGGCAAAACATATCCGGCCGGATTGGGTGGTAGAAATAGAGCAGGGGAGTAAGCACAGGGCATCCGGCAATGCTGATTTGTGAGTCAGCCAGACCGTGTCCCTTGTGATCTGATCATTGAATGTTAAAGAAAGGACCGTCGCAACGTACCAAACTCTGCTCGAGTCTGACCGCCTGCACAAATTCTCGCCGGAAAGTTTCAAGGCCGTTGTTGTCGACGAAGCCCACCATGCTGCGGCCCCGTCGTATGTCAACGCATCTCATCTCTGTGTCGTTATACTTCACTTCTTGCTCAGATACCGTCGCATACTATCCTTCTTTCACCCAGAAGTCCAATGTCCAGAGGACGATGCCCACCGTCGACCTTCCCAGGACGCTGTTCCTATTTTTGGATTTTCTGCAACATTCAGCAGGCATGACGGGCTCGCGCTTGGCTCGGTATTCGAAAGGATAGTCTATCATCGTGACTTCCTAGACATGATCAAAGAGCAGTGGTAGGCCCGACACTTTGTTGCGGTGTCCATAAAGGCTGGACTCAGATTTTGTCTCACGTAGGCTCTGCAACGTCCGCTTCACAACGGTGAAAGCCAACATCGACTTGAAGGGCATAACCATCAGCAGCCACAGCGGAGACTTCAGCGCGATAAGCCTCGCGCATGTCATCAATACGGAAACGCTCAACAAGCTTGTCGTTCAAACGTGGCTCGATAGGGCAGGTTAGTCGTCGCGGTCATCGCTGTTCGGTCGGCTAAACGCTAACGCGAATCTGTGTAGCTGGGAACCGCAAATCAACCGTCGTCTTCGCCGTCAATGTCGCTCACGTCCGTGCGCTGACAAAAGTGTTTCGATCGGCGGGTGTCGACGCTCGGTACCTGCACTCAGGAACACCCATCCCAGAGCGCAATGCATTGATTGACAACTTCAAGGCAGGAGGCTTCCCTGTCCTTGTTAACTGCGGTGATTGCACCGGTCTCGATACCTCTGGGACACTTCTCATGTCTTCCTTGCAATGTACAGCTCTATTGACCGAGGGTACCGACATTCCTAACGTTGACTGCGTGGTCGTTGCACGGCCCACGAGGTCCCGGAATGTTTTCCTTCAGATGGTCAATCGTCAATGTATTGGACCCTCACCGTTTTTCTGAAAAAGTCCACAGATCGGCCGCGGAATGAGGTTGTCCCCTGGCACTGGGAAGCAAGACTGTCATGTAATTGACTTTGTTGATTCCACGAGTCGCATCGTTGGCATAGTCAACGCGCCGACCCTGTTTGGACTGGATCCGGCATCTGTGGTCGACGGTGCACCTCTATTCGTCGACTCGGATTCTCAACACACTGATACTTGGTTTAGATGCAAGTATCCAGGATCTGGAAGCGCGTGCAGACGCCACCAGTGGAGACTTGAGTGCCAACTATCATACTGAGGATAACCGACCCAACGTGCCGGACCCTAAGTCCGTCACCTACATCGACTACGACAATCCCTTCGTTCTAGTAGACCAGAGCACAGGAACGTCGTCACCCCACATACTGCGACTTAGCAGGAACGCCTGGGTTGACTGCGGTGAAGGCATACATGTCCTCGAATGCCTTGGTAAGGGCCACGTTCGTATTGAACCCGTAACTGGCAGTGAGCACAGTCCAAACCAAAAGGCAATCTCTGTTTCACTCCAGTCTGTCTTTACTTTCTAGATGGTGAAAGCTATTTTCACGCCCACTATTCCCCGGCGATGCATCCCGAAACAGCGTCCGCCTTAAACATATCTAGGTTTCAGACAAATAGGAAGATTCTTGATGCAAGCAGCCTTGCTGACGCTGTGCGAGGCTGTGATACATACGCCGCCGAAAAAGTCCTTAGGGGTCCTTTGTCACTGGCGTAAGTTATTATCTCTTCCCTGGCGTTCTTGCTCAAACTCGACTCGAGTTTATTGCGCACCGCGAAATGGCGACAAGTGCCGGCGACTCCTTCTCAGAAATTATTTGTAGCAAAGAGGTGGGGGAATCTTAACAAGTATCTTAACAAGGCCGTGCAAGATTTCCCGGACCCCTCAAATGGAGATTTGTTCCCGGAGAGATTGAGAAACCTGACCAAAGGCGAGGCCACATATATCATCACCCGGCTAAGACATGGGGGGCAGGTTTGTAGACTCTGTATCACCACAAGAGTTATGGTGACAATGCCTACTTCAATAGCGTCGATATATCAAGAAAATCGTCACCCATCGGAAGCTTGAGGTGGTTCGGGAGAAGGAGAGGCAGCGTCAAGCCAGGGAGCAAGTTCGCATCGGCCCATTGGCCCCGTACTTTACGGACATGAAATCTTAATATATCTTAATCACGGCGGAAGGCTTAGTACTAGAGCCTGCGTGATCGGGATGATACTTAGAAATAGACATAAGCCTGCTGTGCTACTACCATCAATGGCCCGGGATCATGTATTATATAGAAAGTGATGGAGAAACCGCAAATGGGCTCTGCAGTGTCTCAATCGCCGCAGACTGCCCGAGCATGATGACACCGTCAAGCGACTCGGGGCTGCTAAAGGCCGACAAGTTCTGCGCTAGAGCAGCGAGCATGGCACCCACCAAACTGTCCCCTGCCCCTGTGACGCTGACAACGGCTTGGGGATCTATCGTATGCGCCGGATAGTGCTTGATAACGATGCTTTCGGCTTTACCATGCGACACAATCTGCCGGCGGCGTGCATCGCTTCGCTCTCCCAGCCATGCTGTCGGGTCATCAGCAGGGAATCGCATCGCCAACAACACGCCGAGGTCTCCGCATTTAATTACAAGATGCTGGAAAAACGGGAGAAGGTTGATGGCCATTTGTGCCACCCCTTGATCTACGAGGAATGACAGCGTCCTGCCCTTTGACCCGGAATCTTGACGCGCCAACTGTTCCAATGACAGGCGGAATTCCGTTCCGATAGAGAAGTTGTCGATGGTTCTCCACCAATATTCGTGGCTTGTTAGTTCCCAGGGTTCCATGCGAGCGGACCTGTACAGTTCCGCCAGTTCGAGAAGGTTAGGGGAGGCAAATTTGACAGGAGAACCGCGAAAATTCGATCCCAGGGCAGCGGAAATGGCAGGCATGATTGACACGGACTTGATCACGGAAGTAGGCTCGCTGCTGTACATCAATGCGGGTGGACCGAGTAAAGCAACGTCGCAAACTTACAAAAAAGCTATAGAAAATAGATTCAATATCCGCGGTCATAGAGGACGGTGACCATCCGTAAGCGAGGGACTCACTTGTGATATTAGCCGCATTGCAGTGTTGAATCACTGCTCTGAGAACATCAGGTGAAACGTTAGCGTCCATTGCGACAAGAGCTGGATCATGTTTGTTGACATGGGAGATGACCTGTGTCTGGCTGTTGGTTTCCCATCCTTGAATGCGTATGCACTGCCGTACCATTTCTGGTTCAATTGACCGAACAATATCCATATCAGCCACACCTCCAATGAGGTTCCCTGAGCCATTAAGAATCATATTGCACACGGCTGATCGTTGATGGGTTGTCATGACTCGGATGCCGTCCGTTCGCATCCCCATCCTCTGCGTCTCTTCCAAAAGAAGACGACCCAACGAGTCATCGCCAACGGAGGAGACGAGAACTGTCGCCGAGGGCCGTGCCTGGAACTTTGATGTGGAGATTCGGTACGCAGCTTCGGCAACATTTCGGCCAACACCGCCCAGATGAAGTCCAACGGTTCCGGGAGACGTAGAGTGGCGACCACGGGAACCATCTGTATCTGAGATTATGTTCGCCTGTGAGATAACATCAACAGCGGCGGAACCTATGACCACAAGTCTGGCTGTCGGATTTCCAGGCTCACGTTGAACTACAGTGGGGAAGCTTCCCTAAATGAGTAATAAATTATATTCGATTGACATGGCAGAGAGAACACGAAATATCAGGGTCTCACAACTGTAGTATGCCCTGGCCCCGTACTCTGCTGCTCAGTTAACTTGGCATAGGCAACTGCTATCTGAGCCCCTTTTAGTGCAGTATTCTCAATCAGTGCAACATCTATTCATGGGCAATTGTTCATTAAATCGAAGCGAGCATGCTCATTACACACTTACTACTGGCAAGAGATTTCCCCGATGTTAATTCTCTCACTCGTTCAAGCAGCCAGGGGGTGACTTCTTTTCCTCGCCTATCGATCCCATTTTCTTGAGATTCTTGTACAGCTTGTTCAACCGCTTCCTGTAACTCCTTTCCGACAGCTGTATACGACTCAGGGATCGGAGCACCGAACAGTACGCCGTTGGTCATGCCCAAGCACCACTGGGTAACTTAGGGGCCAAAATCTTCAGAGAAGTACCCACGAAGGGAGTTCATGGACCACATACAAAGAATGTTGGCAGCAGAAGCTGGATCATTCACTCGCCATGGGCTCTGAATTCCAAAACATTGAGTGCATTGTGATATAACACAGGTAAACCGAGCCCCGACCTTAAACCCACTGCGAGGTGAGTAGAAAGCAGGAAAATCATGGGTTTCTCCGTAGGTTACAACTGGAACGCCGAGGGTTTCCTGTTCGAGTTGAATGGTAAAGAGATGGTAGTCCAGAGGTGCAAACATACGAGGTATTCCAAAGTTCTGCAAGTGTACAAGTTCAGCAATGAGTCATCGAGTGTCTCTGGAGGGTGTACCTTCCGATATCTAGTATAGATTTTACTCCGGCAGATACCAAACCTACTGGACATCTCGCGAGATCTTGGAGGTCGGCAGAGATATCCATAGCTTTCGAAGGTTCATGAACAATACAGAGGCTAGGAGCTGAAATCAACTCACAGACCTGATCACCGCGATGCACCCCACCCAACCTAGACCAACGCTCAGAAAAGAATTAGTTGGCCGAGGAAAAAAATATCTGACCCTCCTGTAGCGAATACCTAAGCAGGGCTCAAATCCGTTCATCAATCACGACGTGAAATCAGCCAATACCTTGATGCCAGCAAGTGCTGCGAATATGAGGGTAGCGCTGCAGGTGGTGCCACCGTCTTTCTTGAACGCAAGAGCAGTCGCTATATCTCTCCTGGAGAGCTTCACAGGCCCGGGGTTTGCGCGCAAATCGGCGAGGTATTCTAATTGGGCGGGCTCGAGTCCGATCTTGACCCTGCCCTCAATAACGCCAATAGTTGCCGGAATAGCACCCGCTGAGCGCACATGCTGTTCAACAGACTTTGCTGTTTCCAAGTTGGCAGGATATGGCATGCCATGGGTGACAATTGTTGTCTCTAAAGCGACTAAAGCCTGGTTCTCCACGAGTGCTTGTTCGACCTCAGGATGGATGTCGATGGGAGTCCCCCTCTCGCGTGCGGACGTTAAAGAAGATGGAAGGCCCCTCAGGGTTCTTACAGAAGACGACAAGGTTCGTGTGATTGGGCGCAGCATAACTTGATACGGTACAAGCTGAAGAGCGCTGTGGATGCTCGAGAAGAGCAGAGAACATGGCGGAAGTTACCGGCCGGCTGCGCGTATGTTGTACGTACAGTGCTGTCGGCGTCGTTTTACGACCGTAAGGCACTTATACAATTTTTTTATCAGGTGATGGAAGGAACAAGGTGAGAAAGTTGGCTATCGGTACATAATGAGGAGCGATGGTACGTATTAGGCGAGTATCAGCCTCGAAGGACGCCTGTATAAGTTTGATTGTTCGGTCGGCCTTTGAGTCCTGGTCCAAGTAAATCATATTTTGGTGCAATTCGCTAGTCTACTTTCCACTCTTTCGTGATGGCATCGTCCTCCCCGCTCACGATAAGTTCGATGCCCCATATCACAAGCGTAAAGAATATGTTCATCCACCGCCACCACACCTGCGACGAGTGATCGAGGACTACGGAATTACATCTTTCAGAAAACACACGAGGATGGAAATGAAACAGAGGCTGATAGTGCTTACGGAGGAGGTGTGAGTAAACAGTAACCAGGATGGATTGTCGATACGTCAAGAGGACATGTGTAAGTTTCGATGTCTGACGAAATGTGAGGCACCATCTGATCAGGCAAGCTCGGTACTCACCGGTCGACCATCCCAACCGTCATCCGTACTATAGTCCGCCTCCCATGGATCTACACCAATCGACGGGAGCACACGAGCCGCACCGAGGAGGATCGTCAGACGATACACAAGCGCCACCAAGACAGGTTTTGGTAGGGTATTCGTTACAAAATTAACGAGGGTTTGAAGATGGGGCATTATGTTGGACAGTAAAGGAGCGCTGAAAGCCAGTATTACGATGGCGTAATCCAAAACGAAACTGCGACATACTACGAAGAGGCAGGGTCGGACAAAGACTGCCGATCGAAGCCACATAGCCAGAGGTTATAGGCAATGAACAATGCCAGTCCAGAGGATTCAATGACATTCGTTCGACGTAACCCAAATCCGATAAGAGTAAGAAAAAGAAACGCCGTCAAAGCAGCGCCAAGTAGAGTGGCTGACAGCGGCGACATGGCGGCTGCGGGATAAGCCTGTACAGCAGATTTATTCGAAGGAAGCACACACGTATTGAGGATTGGGCACTCACTGCGACAATCCACCAAGCAGATACCACATATGCCACAGCAGAGACAATAAGGAGGATAAATTGATACACCTCGCCTTTCCCAACAAGTTCCTGTCCGACGTGTCCCAATTTTTGGGCGACGAGTAGGCTGGAAACGCTCTCAAGGATGATGAAGAGAGGGCTTGAAAGGGTGAGGATGGTCCCCCACCACGACGCTAGACTCAGGAGAAGCGGATTCACAGACTGAGAGAAGAGGTTGAAACAGACGAGGAGAAGAAATGGCTGGATGGGAAGTTGCATCGCTGGCAGCAACGAGGAATCCCAAAGAAATCGCAGTGTTCCATGGAGGAGGGATTGAAGGAAAATAAGTAGAGAAAGAAGGAGGAACGCAGGCTTGGACAACGTGGATAGTGTCAACGGAAGGAATATAAGAACCTGCAAGAAATTGGACAGTCTTTGCACTGGCAAGTCAGGACGGGGCCAACTTGAGTGAAGAAGACACTTACGTTGCAGTGGTCGAAAGGGCACCCCATATGAATGAGGAGCTCATGGTCGTTTTCGCAAAAGAGGTGAAACGCCAGCACTTGTGTGAGGTGGAGTTATCGCCGAGTCTTTCTCCGCAAAGGATTGTTCATGGATCTGTGGTCGCAGTCGTAGTGGGTCGTGGGCATTAATATTGCTCGCGCGACCGTTTAACATCGCTTAATTTTACGATTTTAGGAAGAGCTTGCATTTGCCAATTCGTGGCAGTCTACAGAACTAACTCTAGTAGCGCAAAAGATATACAACTCGTTGGGGTAACAAAACGTCATGTTCCGTCTGTAGAATAAAGACCACAAAGGGAACAGGATAATAACCATTGCTCAAGTCTGTTGCATCTGCTTTGGGTGCGAGTAGAATCCTTTGGCAACGGCTAGGTCAATGTCCCGAGATTGGCCAGCTGGGTCCGATGGCGGCACATAGAACTTGTCGATGATAGGGATAAGTAACACGTTCATTTTGGCAGTGACGACAATCATGTAGTTCGTTTTTATCTCCATCCAGTCCGCTAAGCACAAAGGAATCAGCAGCCCGCATCGAGGTTGTTGAACTTCAATAAATACCTTTCTCGAAAGTGAGCGGCTCGCTTGCGATCTAAATTTACACCTGTTAAGCAGCGTTCGATAATCTAGGATTCAGAACTAGCCAGAATTATGTTTTCGCGCTTGTCTGCCTTGGACATTTTATAATGTCCACCCTCCGCGTATTCGCTAAAAGTCGTCCCTGAAGAAAACCACTAAAGGCCCGAGACGACGTGAGATTTATGGTTCAGGGGAGATGGTTGAATGGTGTACATACTAATGAAGCCGCTGCGTCATTCCGCGAGGAAACATATCGGGTCGCGACGACACTGACTCCATCCGTGACACAGAAATTCATCAAGCTGGGCTATGTAATGGTTGCGTAGTTCGAAATCGAAGCATTGCAAGCCTCGACGAACATACCTCATTCACGCCTGCCTCTTCCCCGAATTGATTGATAGACGCGATAGTCTCTAGTATTGCGTTCTGAAGCTCAGCATGCGTGAAGGACTGCGCGTTTGGATTACGAAGCTTTAAGATTCCCCGTGAGAGCCCCCATATGCAACAGAAAATTTCGCAAATGACAGACTTTTGAAAGGAATAATGCAAAGGACCACTCAGAATCTGTGTTCCCATTCACCACGTTGAATATCTCATCAGGTAATTCTTGCTGTAGCCGTCTCTTTATTTTGGAGAACTGTTCGATGCCTCCATTGTGCATAAACTGAGCAGGAAGTCAGCTGAAATATGCAGGACAACGGCAGTAGCGAACCATGATTTTCCCATGAACAAACGGGTGGCAGTTGTCAAGGGATAAGGAACCTGCAGTCGTCGCACGAACATGGGCGCTGGCGGAGTGTTTGGGGACCAGATGCAAAAGGCGAGACTGAACGATGCGTACAAAACCAAGGGAGATTTAATCTTCTCAGCGAGGCGTGTCAAGTTCACGTTATTCCACGCCTTTTCTCCATAAGTACACGCGTTGGGAAACCCAAGACGAGACAACTTACTGGGGTCACGGAAGTATAGATACAGGGTTGACTCCCAAGTTCCTCATCGTATATGGAATCATACCAGCCTAGTCGAGAGAATTAGCGATTTGGCAGTAGTGATAAGAAAGTTCGAAAACGCACCCACTCCAAACCCGTCTCCGTTGATAGGTCTGCGCAAGTCAACTCTCAGGCGGGAGTCGAATGCCTGATTTATGATCGAATGAGCGGGTCTCGTGAGAAGCTGTCGTCGTGTTGAAATGTTGGCGGTGTAACTTAACGCTTATAGGGCACGACACATACGTGGGAGAGCTGAACAGGTGATGTCCCCTTGTAGATGAGGAGTCGGCACATTTGTTTTGAAATTGGGGAATGATTGTGGTTTACTTGGATAACAGATCGACGACAGCCGAACGTAGAGCTGTTCTGACGTGCGCCACTGCTGCCACATGTGCACGTATTCAACTGACAAGGGATTAAAGTATAGTATTAAGTTTACAGCAACGGCGTGAGGGAGGCCCGGAGGAACAACAACGGCAGCGCCACTTGATTGAACAATGTACGATACTCTTACACTAGTTCACTTTCATAGTTTCATTGTCAGACTAACTTCAAAGGAACTCCCTCGGGCGGCAGCTAGGATCTCCCCCAGCCTCGTCATAAACCAGTCCCGCCACACGAAAGGCCAGCTCTGCTCTTTAGATCAGCACAAGTGCGAGCCAACTACTTGAGAAGCGTCACATACCGTCCGCTTGAGACTTGATGGCGGCCTCGGCATATACCCGGACAACATCTTCCGTTCCACTAGGCCGCACAAAAGAGCGTCCGCCATCGTAACGTCTTACCAAGTCATCGATCTTGTTTTGCAGTCCTTTCGGGCTTACCAATTGGCGCTCGGCGTCCTCAGTCTGAAAGGCTTGTCTATCTTCAACAACCACTTTGACTAGTCTGTTGGGCAAGTCGACATAAAGCGAATCCCACTCAAGACCGGAATATGATCGATGGGCGAGTACACCCTCGACAAACAGCATATCCGAAATCGCATCGCCGACGGTCTGGTTGATAAGTTGGGTTAGGTTGATGAGGTGATTAAGTGCGGTCGATTGGGCCGGGGTAGTTGGTTCGTGGGAAGCCAGGATCTCCTGTGCTCCAGACGAAAACAGGACTGTACCGTGTCCATTCGCTTCAAAGTACACTCCAATGTCAAAGCGCTCGGCAGCATGGTGAAGATGCTTGACACCCGTTGGCACACATTGAACTGGGAGTCGCTGATGTGATGCGTTAGCCAGGGGAAGGTGCACTAATATGAGGATCTCGCACCTCAGCCAGGTATTTCGTCGAACTTCCGTTGGCGTACGCCGTTTGTACCACGCCTACTTTGATCTCGGAATCGAGGTTGGCCGTCTTAACCAAGTCAACGATAAACCCTGCCACGAGCGCCGCGATTTTGTCTCCGTCCAACATACGAAATTGGTTCCGTTCGTCGATGTAGAAATACATTAACCTGTCCGCATCGCCATCAAGGCTACAGCCTCTCTGACCAGTCTTGAGATAGTTTGCCAGGGATGGCGGTAGCTTCTGAGAAGTTTTCACGTAGTCGGCTCCACATGAATTATTGAGGGCACCAGGGGTAGAAGTGGCCGTGTTATGGGGTATCAGTTTCAGAGTGTCTCCTAGTCGGGGAGAGATCTTGTTGATGGCGTCCGCACCAACGCCATTTGCACAATCTACGATCAGCGGCGGAAGTGTTTGTTTTCCAGCCTACGTATCTATTTGTTCCAAAGGGGAATGATGACTCACAGACGATGACTTACCACCAATCTTTTGAAGGCGCTGCTAAGCTTATCATAGTAAGCATCCTCGGAGTCATCACCGTAAGCATCTTTTGTGCCCTTGGTATTGATGGCGCGCACGAAATAATGAAGGATGGGCGTAGTTACTATTCCAGCGTCGCGTGTCTCGGCCCCAATTGCTGCTAAGCCATCCTGGAGCGCTGCAACCAGAGCGGGTCCAGAGGGTCGAGTATCACG
>Ga0137390_10001781_pt1 | contig 16576 bp, 18 predicted proteins | sample 15con2h24AmetaG_FD_104937 | JGI IMG/M metagenome (GOLD analysis project Ga0137390, IMG submission 104937) | Vadose zone soil microbial communities from Angelo Coast Range Reserve, California, USA - 15con2h2.4A metaG | ecosystem: Environmental > Terrestrial > Soil > Vadose zone > Saprolite... | reverse complement strand
GCGGGAAGGAGTGCGCAGCGAGGCACGAGCGGAGCAACGACTGGCCCCAGGGGGGCCGCAGGCCCCCATAACCCGGATTAGTACGAGGGGTGAACCCTACTGCCAGCCGTATCTTTCTTCATTCCAGGGGTCGCCGCGCATGTGGTAGCCGTACTGCTCCCAGAAACCGGGGCGGTCGCCGTGCATGAACTCGAGGCCGCGCACCCACTTGGCGCTCTTCCAGAAGTACAGGTGCGGGACGAACAGGCGTAGCGGCCAACCGTGCTCAGGAGTGATCGGCTCGCCGTTGCGGGTGTCGACCAGCATGTTCTCCTCGCGCAGAAAATCGTCGAGGCTCAGATTGGCGGTGAAGCCCTGCTCCGCGCGGACCATGACGTGTGTCGCCTCGGGTTTGAGCTCAACCAGCTTCATGATCTCGCTGATCGGAACGCCCGCCCACGTACTGTCGACCATGGACCAGCGCGTGACGCAGTGCACGTCGGCCTTCACCTCGCGCCGCGGCAGCTTGAGAAACTCGTCGTGAGTCAACCGCACGGGTTGCTCAACGAGACCTTCGATCGTGAAGTCCCAGGTCGCGAGATCCACTTTGGGGACGCTGCCGTAGTGCAGCACAGGCCACTTCTCGGTCAGGTACTGACCTGGCGGGAGGCGATCCGCTACGGCCCGCTCGCGCTCGTTCAGCTGGCGGCGGAACATATTGAAGGGCATGGGTCAGGCAGTCTAACGCGTCGTGCGATCCAGGAGGCGTTATCCTTGTGCGCAATCCCGAAGGGGGATACCGAATTGGCTGCGCCAGATACGTCAGACGTGCTCCTCGAACCTGTCAAGCGCAGTCGGATCTACGAGCACATCGTGGAGCAGATCCACGCCTTGATCCGCGAGGGCCGTTGGGCACCGGGTGACCAGATACCGCCCGAGCGTGAGCTGGCCGAGCGCTTCCGCGTCAGCCGCACGTCGGTGCGTGAGGCGCTGCGCGCGCTGGAAATGCAGGGCGTCATCGAGAGTCGCCAGGGCGGCGGCACGTTCGTGCGCACCGCCGATACCGAAGCGCTCGTGCCACCCCTGGCGGCAGCCATCCTGCGTGGCCAACGCGAGCTGGCTGAGGTGCTCGAAGTGCGCGAGCTGATCGAGCCGGGCATTGCCCGACTGGCGGCGACGCGCGCGACGACCGAACACGTCTCGGAGCTGGAACACCTCCTGGAACGCCAGCAGGACTGCATCGCCAACGGCCGCCCGTTCGTCGACGAGGACACCGCGTTTCACTACACGCTGGCGCGCGCGGCGGATAACCACATCCTGCTGCGGCTGCACAACGTGATCCTGGACGTGTTGCGCGAATCACGCCAGAGCTACCTGCACGTGCCCGATCGGCCGCAGATGAGCCTGCGCGGCCATGAGGCGATCCTGGCCGCAATCAAGAATCAGGACGCAGAAAGCGCTTACCAGGCGTCGCTGGCGCACATCACCGAGGTGCGCGACGGGATTTTGCGCGCTCTCGAGACCGGCGCCTAGCCAAATTTAGGCGCGCGCTTCTCGCGGAAAGCGCTTACCCCCTCGTTGAAGTCGGGGTTTCGAGATGCAATCGTTTGATAGTTGGCCTCCAGCTCGAGGACCCGCTCGAGCGGCAGCTCGTGCGCCTGATTGATGCCGCGCTTGATCAGCGCGATCGTCTTGGCCGGCCCGCGCCCCAGCCGCGCGGCGAACTCCTGGGTGTAGCCCAGTACCTGGTCATCAGGCAGGACCTTGTTCAGCATGCCCAGCTCGTAGGCTTCGGCGGCGCCGACCGGATCGGCCGACCAGGCCAGCTCGAGCGTCCTGGCCGGGCCAATGAGGCGCGGCAAGAAGTACATCAACCCCGCGTCGGGCACCAGGCCAATGCGCACGAAGGCAACCACCAATCGCGCTGACTCGGCCGCGAAGCGCAGGTCGCACGCCAGTGCCAGACTCAACCCCGCACCAGCGGCGACGCCGTTGACGGCCGCCAGGAGCGGCTTTTCCAGAGCGCGCATCCGTGTGATCAGCGGGTTGTAGCGCTTGCGCAGGTACTCGCCCGCGTCCGTCGTATCGACCGCGACATTGAACTCGGTAATGTCGGCGCCCGACGAGAAGCCTTTGCCAGCGCCGGTCAGCACGATCGCGCGCACACCCGCGTTGCGCTCAGCCGCCCGCAGTGCTTCGCCGAATCCCTGCAACATCGCACTCGACAGGGCGTTGAACTTTTCGGGTTGATTCAACGTAATGGTCTGGACGCCGTGCTGGACGTCAGTCAAGACCTGGTTGGTCTCTGTCACGGTCATGTTTTGTCACCGCCCCTGATACGTGGGCTGGCGTTTGTCGACAAACGCGCGCATGCCCTCGTGCGAATCCTGCGTGGCGAACAACAGGTAAAACAGCTTGCGCTCGAATTCGATGCCGTCGTCCACGCGGCCTTCGAAGGCGCGGGTAATCGCCTCCCTGGCCAGGCGGACGGAGATCGGCGCCTTCTGGGCGATCTCTTTGCCGAGCCGAACCGCCTCCTCGACGACGATCTCCTGGGGCACGACGCGCGCGGCCAGGCCATGGTGGAGCGCCTGCTCGGCGTTGAGCATCCGACCGGTAAGGACCATGTCCGTCGCCAAGAACTTGCCCACGCTGCGCGTCAGCCGCTGGGTGCCGCCCGCGCCGGGGATGAGACCGATGTTGATCTCAGGCTGACCGAAGCGAGCGTTCTCAGCGGCGACGATGACGTCGCAGATCATGGCCAGCTCGCAACCGCCGCCCAGGGCGTAACCGGCGACCGCGGCGATCAATGGTTTGCTGACCCGCTGGACTCGATCCCAGAGGGCGATGTTGTTGCGCAACAGCATGTCGACCGCCGAGGCTTCGGCCATCTCCTTGATGTCCGCACCCGCGGCGAAGACGCTCGATCCGCCGGTGATGACAATGGCGCGGATGGCCGGATCGGCGTCGTGGCCCTCGAGCGCGTCGACCAGCTCGGCCATGAGCGGGCCGGCGAGCGCATTGAGCTGCTTGGGCCGATTGAGCGTGACGATGCCGACCGGGCCATCGGACGTCGACAGGACGTACTCGTAATCGGGCATACGGGCTAGGGTACGCGGGGACGCGCCCTTGACAGTGTCTGGCGGCTGACCTAGGATTTCCGCAGGAATTGGTCCGACCATCAATCCTTTGGCCCTAAGGCTCCCGAAGCGCGCCGACAGGCTCGCGAGTGGGTCCATGAACGGGCCCGCACCAGGAGGAAGCACAAGATGGGTGCACCCACCGCCAACGGCTCCGCCTCGACACACCAGAATGGCACGCCGCCCACGGCCGCTTCCTGGTCCGTCGAAGTCGTGTACCGCGGGATCTTCCAGAAGAGACTCGCCAACAAGATCTCGCGCGGCGTCGTCCTCGGCGCACGCAAGGAAGGCAAAGTCGGCACCGCCTTCGCCCGCTACGGAGACTCACCCGAGCGGAACGGCGTGCCGGCCAAGAACTTCGCCGTCGTTGCGACCGACGAAGTTGAGCTCGAATCGTCGCTCGCCCGGTTCGAGCCGACCAACACCGACGTTTCGATCGTGGTCGATGACACCATGTGCAAGGGCATCGAGTCCTGGGCGTGGTATGGCATTCAGCCGATCAACAAGCTCGTCGTGCCTGGCGGTTCCCTGGTCGTCACGTCTGATCGAGAGCCTGATGATCTGCTCAAAGCCATCAAGGTCAAGCCGTATGCCTATGACCTGGTGATCGTGCCCAGCCCCGTGCGTGACGGTGTGTTCGCGCCCGAAGGCACGGCGAGCTTTTCCGGGCTGTGGCTCGACAACGACGACAACACCGACTTCAATTGTCTGGCCGCGGTGGCCCGCGTTGCGCCGCAGATTGTGACCCTCGACTCGGTCCTGGAGATCGTGCGCGAGCGCACCAACGACGAGGCGCGCGTGGCGGCCGTCCGCGCGATTTACGGCCAGATCAAGATACGTACGGTGCAGCCGGGCGAAGGCAGCACCACCGAGTACGAGGAGTACACCAAGCCCGGCTGGACGCATATGCGCGAGGGCATCATCGTCGAGGCGATGCAGGTCGGCACGCGCAACCCGATCTACAAAAAGTGGAGCACCCGTACCCGTCGCCCGCTGATCAACTTCGACACCTGCATCAAGTGCACCCAATGCTGGCTGCAGTGCCCCGACGAGTGCTTCGAAGTCACGCCCGAAGGGACGTACGAAGTCGTCTACGAGGCGTGCATCGGCTGCAGCATCTGCGCCGAAGTGTGCCCGGTGCCCGATTGCGTGACCATGGTCAACGAGCTGCAGTTCGACAACAACGACCAGCTGTATCCGCTGTACCAGCAAAATCGCACCGCGTATAACCAGTTCCTGGAGAAGCACGGCATTCCGCTGCATCCGGAGCTGATCGAAAAAGCCAAGAAGACCACAGCTGTGCACCAGCAACCGGACTACGGCGAGGCCAAGGACGTGCCGGTCGTCGCAGGAGGTGACCCACGTTCCGCTGCGCTACACGGGGTGAAGGAGTAAGTATGGTCATCGCTGTCCGACCCGAATCGACGACAACGCTGCCGCCGCGCAAGCTGGAGGGCGAAGAAGAGCTCCTGCTCACGGGCTCCGAGGCCATCGCCCAGGCGTTGCGGCTGGCCGACGTCGACATCGTCGCCGCGTATCCAATCCGCCCGTACGACGCGGTCATGCAAGCGGTGGCGACCATGATCGCCAATGGCCAGATGGACTGTGAGTACATCGTCGCCGAAGGCGAGCACTCGCAGTTCGAGATCGTCAAACATGCCAGTGCCGTCGGCGCGCGGTCATTCGTCGGCTCCTCCGGCGTGGGCTGGTTTTATGCCTTCGAGGCCATCGCCGTCACGGCTGGGCTGCGCTTGCCCGTCGTGGCCAACGTGGGCAACCGCGCGTTGGACGATCCGGGCGCGTTTGGCGTCGAGCACAATGACGCCCTGGCGGTCCGCGACCTGGGCTGGTTGATGGCCTGGGTCGAAACGGGCCAGGAAGCATTTGACCTGGCGGTCATCGCCTACAAAGTCGCCGAAGACCCGCGGATCATGCTGCCGTGCGCGGTGAGCACCGACGGCGCCTTCCTGACCCACTCGCAGCACCTGGTCAAGATCCCGCCAAAGTCGATCATCGACCAGTTCCTGCCGAAATACGACCTGGGCGATCGGCTGTTCCATCCGGACAACCCGATCACGATCGCGCCGCAGGTCGACCAGGACTGGCTGACCGAGATTCGCAAGCAGAATGACGCGGCGATGCGCCGTGCGCCAGAAGTCATTCGCGAAGCCTACAAGGAGTACTACGAGCTGACCGGCCGCCAGAAGGAGCCGTTCATCGAGGAGTACATGACCGACGACGCCGATTACGTGCTCGTCGGCCAGGGAACCATCGCCATGCCCGGGCGGGTGATCGTGCGTCGCCTGCGCGAGCAGGGCCACAAGGTCGGCTTCGCCCGCCTGAAGTGGTTCCGGCCGTTTCCTGCCGAGGAAGTGGTCGAGCGTTTGAGCCACTTCAAGGGCGTGGCCATTATCGACCGCGACTACAGCTTTGGCTCGCCGCACTACGGCGGAGTGCTGTACACCGAGTTCCGCGCCGCCTTCTACGACAGTCCGAAACGGCCGGCGATGATCAACATCATTGGCGGTCTGGGTGGTCGCGAATTTACCGCCGCCGACGGTGCGGAGATGTTCAATCTCTTGCAGCAAGCCTCGGCGGGCGAACTGAAGACCAACGTCCACTGGATCGGCGTTCGGGAGTAAGGCACATGACACTCACTGCTTCACCAACCGACATCGTGGACCTGAGCTCGATCAAGACGGTCAAGCAGGTCCCGTATACCGAGTACTTTGTGTCGGGCCATCGCACCTGCCAGGGCTGCGAGAGCGCGCTCGTCATGCGCTACATCGCCAAAGCGGCCGGGCCGCGCACGATCGTGATGGGCTCGACGGGCTGCATGTACGTGGCCAACACGAGCTACTACACGACGCCGTGGGTCGTGCCGTGGATGCACACCCAGCTGGGCTCGGCCGGCTCGGCCGCGCTGGGCGCCTCGGCGGGGCTCAAAGTGCTCATGCGTAAAGGCAAGCTGGCCGAGGAGCCGATCAACGTCATCGCCTTCTGTGGTGATGGCGGCGGCGCGGACATGGGTCTTGCGGCCATCTCCGCGGCGCTGACCCACGCCGAGTACCGGTTCCTGATCATCCTGTACGACAACGAGTCGTACGCCAACACGGACATCCAGGTGTCTGGCTCCTCGCCCTGGGGCGCGGTAACGACCTTCTCACCCAGCGGCAAAAAGAAACGGATCATGCACACCCGCTGGAAGAAGAACACGCCTGGGATGCTCGCGGCAGGCCATCCTGACGCGGCCTACATCGCGACGGCGTGCGCCTCGTACGGCGTCGACTTCATGAACAAGGTCCGCAAGGGGCTGGCAGCGGGTGGCCCGGCGTTCATCCACACCCTGGATCCGTGTCCGAAGGGCTGGCACTATGACCCACAGCTCTCCCACGAATTGGGCAAGCTGGCGGTGGAGACAGGCATCTGGTCGCTGTGGGAGATGGAAGACCACACCATCAAGCTGAACGGCACGACCAGGTCCATTGCTTCTGGCCGCGCCAAGCGCAAGCCGGTGCGCGAGTACCTGTCGAAGCAAGGCCGCTTCGCGCACTTCAAGGAAGAGGATTACGACTTCTTCCAGAAGCGGGTCGACGAGCAATGGAACGACTGGCTGATCCCAGGCGTCGTCTCGTTCGGCCTCGAAGCAGGTACGCCGCTCAACCTGAAGACAGTCGCGACCGCCGCGCCCGCGCAGGCACCAGTCCTCGAAACCGTCTAGGAGCCGAGCGCTTCAATTTCAGCGTCCGTGTAGCCCACCTCACGCAAGACCTCGGCGGTATGTTCGCCGAGGAGCGGGGGTGGGCACCGCACTTCGGGTGGCGTTTCGGACAGTCGATAGGGGAAGCCGGTGGTGCGCAGGTCGGGCACCTTCGGGTGCGGCGTCGGCATGGCCATGCCGAGGTGCTCACTCTGCGGGTCGGCGAAGACCTGGGCCAGGTTGTAGACCGGACCAACTGGGACTTCGGCGCGCTCGAGACGATCGATGACCTCAGCCGCGGTGAGCAAGGCGAGGCGGGCTTCAATTGCCGAACTCAACGCTTCGCGGTTCGTCACCCGATCGGGATTCGTCGCAAAGCGCGCATCTGCAAGCAAGCCGGCAAGGTCCAGGGCGCGACAAAAACGCTGCCACATGGGCTCATTGGCGGCGGCGACGTTGACGTAACCATCGCTGGCCCTGAACATCTCGTATGGCGCGATGCTGGCGTGGCGATTGCCAATCCGCTTCGGCGCCGTCTGCGTGGCAAAGTAGCGGCCGGCCTGGTAGGTCAGCAGCGCCACCTGACCGCCGAGCATCGACGTGTCGATCAACTGGCCGCGCCGCTCGGGGTCACGCTCGCGCCAGTACAACGCCGAAGAAACCGCGTACGCGGCGAACATGCCCGCGGCAATATCGCCAATCGGCACGCCGACACGCGTCGGGCCGCCGTCGGCCTCACCCGACAGATCCTGGACACCGCCCATGCCCTGCAAGATCGCGTCGTACGCCGGCTGGCGCGCGCGCGGACCCGTCTGCCCGAAGCCGGAGACCGAGCAGAAAATCAAAGAGGGGTTGAGCTGCCTCGCCCGCTCGTTGCCCAACCCCAGCCGGTTCATGGTGCCAGGCCGGAAGTTCTCCACCAACACATCCGCTGAACTGACCAGCCGGCGCAGCGCCTCCAGTCCATTGGACGACTTGAGATCAAGCGTGATGCTGCGCTTGTTGCGATTGACGCTGAGGAAGTAGCTGCTTTCGCCCGCGATAAAGGGCGGTCCCCACTGGCGCGTCTCGTCGCCCGTCCCCGGCAATTCGACTTTGATCACGTCGGCGCCCATATCGCCCAGCAGCAATGTGCAATACGGTCCTGCCAGCGCGCGGGTCAGGTCGATAACACGGGTGCCCGACAGAGGACCGGCCATTGCTGCCGAGCGTACCAATCCGGGTAGACTGGGCCGCAGGCCATGAGCGAGTCGCTGGAAGCGATCGGCGCCGAAGTGCGCGCATGCCGCATGTGCAAGCTCTGCCAGACCCGCACCGTTGGCGTGCCGGGCGAAGGCAGCCCCGGCGCCGAGATCATGTTCATCGGCGAAGGCCCCGGCTTTCACGAAGACCAGGAAGGCCGGCCCTTCGTCGGCGCTGCTGGTCAGTTGTTGACCGAAATGCTGCGCGGTATCGGGCTGCGGCGCGAAGACGTGTTCATCACCAACGTGGTGCGCTGTCGTCCGCCCGGCAATCGCGATCCGCTCCCCGACGAGCTCTCGGCCTGCGACACCTATACGCAGCGCCAGATCGCCGTGCTCGACCCGAAGCTCATCGTCACCCTCGGGCGCTACTCGATGGCGCGCTTTGTCGGTACCGGACCAATGCGTGATCTGCACGGGCGTACACGCGAGTGGAACGGCATCACCTGCCTGGCGATGTACCACCCGGCCTTCATAATTCGGACGCCGACCGTAGAGTTACGGCGTATCTACGACGACGACTTTCGGAAGATCCCGCCGCTGCTCGACGACGCGCGGCGCAAACGGGCGGCACTCGCGGCGGCGAGCGTAGCGGCTGAAGCCGCAGCTCCGTTAGATCAGTTGCGATTGTTTTGAGGTCGTCCCTGACAACCCAGTCTGCGCCGCACTTTCGGCCCGAAGCAAACGAGCGGTGGCCGAGCGAGCCTGAGCCGTCCACCCGCGGGCGTGGCGCACTCGGGCCAGTCGTGCTCTTGCTGGCGGCGTTCTGCGCGGTGATCGTGTTTTTCCCACCCGAGGGGCGCGTCGCGGGGCCGCTGCACGAGTTCCTGGGCGTGCTGCTCGGACGGGCCACCTTCATGGTGCCGCTGGCGTTCGCCGTGGCCGGGGTGGTCCTGATCCTGCTCGAGCATCACCGAGACGTGAGGTTGCCTCGGCGGCGACTGGCCGGTGTGGGCCTGATCGCGCTGGCGGTCGCGGCCAGCGAGAACCTGATCGCCAACGGTCGCACAGACATCGGCACAGGCCTGGTCGGCGAATGGCTCAGCGCCTCGCTCCTCGATCTCTTCGGCGGTCCGTTGACGATCGTGCTGTTGGTGGTCTTGCTCGGCGCGGGCGTTCGGCTGGCTTTCGACGTCAAGTGGCCGAAGGCGCCGGAAGTCCCTTCGACCGATGCAGAGAGCTAGACACTCGATCCACCCGCCGGCTCCGCTGGGCTTTGCGACCATTCTCGGGGTGCGCCAGGGCATCGAGCTGTGGCCGACCCTGGTGCTGCTGTTCGCCTATGTCGTGGTGTACGTGCAGTTTGCCGCGCAGCTCGTGGGTTTTCCGTTCGACCTCGATCAGGGGGAGGGCTATGACGCCTGGAGTGCCTGGCTGGTCAACCTCGGCCAACTGCCATACACCGCCAACACGGAATTCCCATACTACTCGTCCAACTACCCGCCCCTGTGGAGCTATCTGGTCTCGATCCCGATGGCGTGGGTTGGGCCCGGGCTCGCCCCAGCGCGGCTCATCTCGACCATCTCTGCGCTGGGCGTGGCCGGCGTGCTGGGATTGGCCGCCCAACGCATCTCCGGACGGTCGCTGGCCGGCCTGCTCGCGGCTGGCTTCTTCTTAGCCTCGCCGTACGTGTTTCATACCACGCCGCTCGCGCGGGTAAACAGTCTGGCGTTACTGGCCGCCGTGGTCGGCCTGAGCCTGCTGGCGCAGCCAACCCGTCGGCGCGTGATCTTCGGCAGCCTGGCCTTGCTCGCGGCGTTATTCACCAAGCCGACCGCGTTCGACGCGGCTCTGGCCGGCATGCTGTCAGTTGTGCTGCGCCAGCCGCGGCGCGGGCTGCTCTCGGCCAGCCTGATCGGGGGACTCGGGCTGGGCGGTCTCGGCGTGCTCATAGCGATCACGCGCGGTGCATTCTGGCTCAACGTGGTCGCCGGCAATGCCAACCCGTTCGACCCGGATCAACTCGTCACGTATATGACCAACTTCTCGGTGCTGCACTGCGTGCTGGTCGCGATGGCACTCGCCGAGGTGGTGTGGATGGTGCGCCGACGGAACTGGTCGCCCTGGGCGTTCTATGGTGTCGCGGCGGGTCTCGCGACGGTAGGCGTCGGCAAGTGGGGGGCTGGTGAATCGTATTTCCTCGGCGCGATCGCGGCGATGTGCGTGCTTTCGGCGGTTTGGGCGGCACGCTTCCTCGATTCGGCGCCGCCAGCCAGGTTGCGCTGGGCGCTCGGCGCGGCGCTCTTCATCCAGGCCGTGCTGCTGTCCCATGCCGGCCTGAGCACGGTGCTGCCGTGGCTGCCCGATCGCGGTCCGCAGGGCAGCTACCTGGGCCGTGCACCGACCCAAGAGGACCGTCAAGCCGGGCAGTTGATTTCAGAGCAGATTCGCCGCGCGCGGGGTCCGGCGCTCTCAGAAGACCCCAGTTTCACCGTGGTTGCCGGAAAGCAGCTGGTTGGCAATGCGACGCATCTGCGCAACCTTTATCTTTCAGGACTCTGGGATCCTGCCCCGATGGTGAATGATCTGCGCACCCACCAATACGCTATTGTGGTCCTCGACGCTGAGCTCTACCCCGAGCCTGTCCTGACGGCGATCGGCCAGGCATATTTCCTGGACCGCAGCGTCGGAATCAACGGCGCCACCTATCACGTGTTCCTACCCGGTACGTAGTGAGCCACACGCCACCGCTGGCCGCGTATGCCGCTCCACCCATCACTCTGCGTGCATCGGTCGTCATACCCTGCTTCAACGAGCGCGACACAGTCCTCGAGTTGATCGATCGCGTCGTGGCGGCGCCGGTCGACAAGGAGATCATCGTCGTCGACGATTGCTCGACGGACGGTACACGGGCGCTGCTTCAGAAGCGGCTCGAAGAGCGCGGCGACATCATCCTCGAGCTGCGCGCGCGCAACGGTGGCAAAGGCGCTTCCGTTCAGGCCGGGTTAAGACACGCGACCGGCGACGTGGTCATCATCCAGGACGCTGACCTCGAGTACGACCCGGCCGACTATCCGATCTTGCTGCGGCCGATTCAGATGGGCAAAGCGAAAGTCGTGTATGGCTCGCGGTTCATCGGCGAGCACCGCGCCATGTACTTCTGGCACTCACTGGGCAACAAGTTCCTGACGCTCGTGTGCAACGTGCTCTTCGACACCACATTAACGGATATGGAGACCTGTTACAAAGTCTTTACCATCGATATTGCCCGCCAATTGAAGCTGCGCGAGCCCCGCTGGGGATTCGACCCCGAGATCACCGGGCGGATCCTGAAGATGGGCAACCGCATCTACGAAGTCCCGATCTCGTACGCCGGCCGCGAGTTCAACGAGGGCAAAAAAATCTCGTGGCGTGACGGCTTCGTGGTGCTCCTGACCCTCCTGCGCTCCAGAATCGTGCCTTGATGGCGAGGGGTAAGGGGTCAGTTTCCGAGATTTTGACGTGACACTCGCCGCAACCCGCCCGCAGATCGGACTCGAGGGCTGGCGGCGCGTACTTGCTGGCCCCTGGCCCCTGACCCCTGACCCCTTAGCCGTCGTTGGCCTGCTCGCCGCGTCACTGCTCTTCTACTACCCGCTCGTCTTTCTAGGCCGCGCATTGGTGGACTACGACGCGTTTGTCTACTTCTACCCGCAGCGCCTATACCTCGCGCAGTCGCTGTGGGCGGGTCGCATCCCCTTGTGGGATCCGGACCTGTTTCTCGGAGTGCCGTTCCTGGCCAACCCCCAAACAGCCGTTCTCTACCCGCCGTCATGGCTCTTCCTGCTCGGGCCCGTGCAGGTCATCTACGCCGCGCAGCTCGTGCTGCACGCGTTTCTCGCGGCGACGTTCACCTACCTCCTGGCGCGGCAAGCGTTCGGTGTCCTGCCGCTGGCGGCCGCGATCGGTGGGTTGGCGTACGCGTTCGGCGGTTTCGCGGTGGGCCAGGGCGGTCACTTGAATCAGATCAGCGCGGCCGCCTGGCTACCAGCGGTGCTGCTCGCGTACGACCGATTCGCGGCAACCCGCCGCCTGTCCTGGCTCGGGCTCGGTGCGCTGGCCCTGGCACTGCAGCTGCTGGCCGGCCACCCCCAGGAAACCTACATGACGCTGATCATCCTGGGCATCTTCGGCGTCGTGCGCGCACCGTGGCGAACTGCGCGGCTCCTGGCGTGGTGGGCGATTGGCGGCGCATTCATGTGTGTGCTGGGCGCCACCCTCGCCGCTGCCCAACTGCTGCCGACGCTCGAACTGGCGCCACTCTCGATCAGAGGCGATGGCGTCGACTGGCGCGATGCGGTGGCCGGCTCGTTGCCCCCGTATCTGGCCGTACGAGCGTTGTGGCCGCCTTACTGGATCCGCGTGCCGTATACCGAGTATCTCGGCTACGTCGGAGTCACCCCGCTCGTGCTCGGCCTGCTGGCGTTGATGTTCGGGCGTTGGCGCGGGGTGCTCGTCGCGGCGCCGATCGCGTTCCTCGGCCTGTTTCTCGCGCTGGGCGAGAACAATGGATCCTACGCGTTCGTCTTCTCGTCGGTGCCAGGCTTTGACACGTTCCGTGTGCCAGCGCGCTGGCTGCTGCTGTGGCAGTTTGGAGTCGCGTTGCTGGCGGCGCTCGGGGCCGACTGGATCGGGCGCGGCGCGCGCGTCGATCTGCGCCGACCAGGGCTGTGGATTGGCCTGCTCATCGTCGAGTTTGTCCTGATTGCCGGGCTGGCCTGGCAGATCGACCAGGGCGAACCCTTCCCGCAGCGACGTACTCCATTAGCTTTCGCGGCGATTGGTGTAGCCGCGCTGGCGATTGGCGCCCTGCCGCACCTCGGCCGGCCGGTTCTGGCGCTGGGCCTGCTGACGGCACTGAGCGGCGCCGAACTGTGGGCGGTCGCCGACGCTTCACCTGCCCGTCAGGCGCCGCCGCCGGCCTTCAGCCAGGGTGAGACGGTCGACTGGCTGCGCGCGCACGGCGTCACCAATCAGGAACGCTTGCTGAGCCTGGCGCGGCCTGAATACGTGCCTGCTGTCGAAGACCAGGTCCGCGCTGAGGTGGGCGCCCTGCCAGAGCCGATCATCCTGGCGCTGCTGGTGGCCCAGAAGTGGCACGACACGCTCACCCCAAACGTGGCGCTCCAATACGGCCTGAATACGGCTGATGGATACGACGGCGGGGTACTTCCCTTGTCGCGCTGGTTACGGCTGACCACGCTGCTCGTGCCGTCGCCGCGGCCAGACGGTGTGCTGTTGTCACGCCTCGAGGTCTTGCCGTCTGACCGATTGCTCGACCTGCTGGGCGTGCGGTACCTGATTACCAACGGCGGCACGCCTGGCAAGGCGGACATGCAGATGGTCGATTTTGGCGACCTGCGCCTCTTTGCCCGAACGACCGTGGTACCCCGCTCGCTGGTTGTGTTCGGTGCGACAAGTGCCGCGGACGACTCGGCCGCGTTGGATCGCATGGCCAATACCGACTTCGATTCGAATCGTGAAGTCGTATTGCAGACGCCAGCATCGCCGGGGTTCAGCTCCGCGCCAGTCACGGTGGTGCCCGACAAGGTCGGCGCCGAGCGCTGGCACGCGCACGTATCCCTGATCCGGCCCGGCTATCTGCTGCAACGCGAGGCGTGGTATCCGGGTTGGCGCGCGCGGGTTGACGGGGTTGAGACACCGATAGTGCGTGCGGACCTGCTCTTCCGCGCCGTGGCGCTCGGGGCGGGCGAGCACGACGTTGAGATTTTCTTCGACTCCGCGAGCTTCAATCGCGGCTTACTGCTCTCTGCCGGGAGCCTGATCGTGGTCATCGTTCTGTTAACCTGGCGTTGGCTGCCTATAATGCGAGTGCGTGTCCAGGGTTGATCAGGCCCGCACACGTCACCGGGCCAACGAGGGCTCGACTCTGGTGCTGTTGCACCCGGGCGAAGGTACCGATGCCGCCCTCGCCGGCCACCTGGTGGCGGTCCTCTTCGCGGCTGCTTCGCCGCTCAGCGTCGTCGACGCGGCGCGGATTCTCGACATCCCCGCGGAGCGCCTCGAAGAGGTGTGCGATCTCCTCGAGCGCCAGCCGCCGACTGGTCTGGCGCTCCAGCGTCATGACGATCGTCTGCAGCTGACCACCGCGGCCAGTTCTGGTGCAGTGGTCGAGCGCTACCTGGGCGCGCCGCCGCCGGTGCGGTTATCACGGGCCGCGCTCGAAGCGTTGGCCGTGATCGCCTACCGCCAACCGGTAACACGTGGCGAGATTGACGCTATCCGCGGCGTCAACTCTGATAGCGCTGTCGCGACGCTGCTGGCGCGCAGTTTGATCGCCGAAGTTGGTCGTCGCGACAGCATTGGCCGACCCGCCCTGCTGGCACCGACGCCCGAGTGTCTGCAATATTTAGGGTTGCAGTCGCTGGCCGAGCTGCCGCCATTACCCACACCCGAGCGCTAACGAGTTGCTATACTGTTCCAGCCGCGCGGCTCCTGGGTGCCCGCGGCATCTTCTTGCATACCGCCACGTGAGCCAGTCGGAGAGAGTGGGAGTCGCAAACGTATGTACGCCATTGTCGAGACGGGCGGTAAACAGTACCGCGTCACCCCTGGGGATACCGTCGCCGTCGAGCGACTGACGGGTGAGCCAGGCGAGAGCCTCGATCTCGACCGGGTGCTCCTGGTAGCCGGCAATGGTGATCAGGCGCGGATTGGCTCGCCTGGTATCGAAGGTGCGGTGGTGCGTGCCGAAGTTGTCGAGCACATTCGTGGCGAGAAGATCATCGTGTTCCGCTACAAGTCCAAGGTCCGCTATCGGCGCAAGACTGGCCATCGCCAGTCGCTGACGCGGTTGCGCATCACCGACATCCTGCTCGACGGGCAGTCCAGTTTGCCCCCTCAGATGGAAGCACCAGAGATGGAAGCACCGGTCGAAGTGGCCGAGCCCGTCGGAGAAACTGCAACACCCGCTCGCCGCAGGCGCACGTCGCCCGCATCGAGCTCCGTCGAAGAGGCTACCCCGGCAGAAGAAACCGGCACCGCCGAGGCCGAGCAGGAGGCATAAACGGCATGGCACATAAAAAGGGCGTTGGGAGCTCGCGCAACGGGCGCGACAGCCAGGGCCAGCGATTGGGCGTCAAACGCGGCGACGGTTCGATCGTCCGCGCTGGCTCGATCCTCATTCGCCAGCGCGGCACCGTCGTGAAAGCTGGACGTAACGTTGGAATAGGCCGCGATCACACCCTGTTTGCTTTAATCGACGGACAAGTACGGTTCGAACAAGCAACCAAGGAGCGCAAGCGCGTCAGCGTCTATGCGCCCACGGCATAAGTAGAAGGAAACGAGCGTTATGAAGGCGGGCATCCACCCCGAATACAAATTGACCACAATTACGTGTGGTTGCGGCAACTCGTGGCAGACACGCTCGACCAAGCAGAATCTGCATGTCGACGTGTGCTCCGCGTGTCACCCGTTCTTCACCGGTGAGCAACGCCTCGTCGATACGGCGGGCCAGGTCGAGCGTTTCCAGCGCCGCTTGCAACACGCGAAAAAGAAGTAACGGCGCATGAGCGCCTCGGCGCCGGTCGAAGAGCAGTCTGGCCACACCCTGCGTACGCCCAAAATCTCGTACGGCGGCCAGGCTGTTCTCGAAGGCGTCATGATGCGCGGCCGGACGTTCATGGCTGTCGCCGTGCGCGCACCGGACAAGTCGATCGTGGTCACCTCCGAGGCGCTGCCGAAACACCTGTACGGCGGCATCATCCAGAAGATTCCGCTCGTGCGCGGCATGACCATGCTGTGGGACGCGCTCGGTCTGGGGATGAAGGCGCTGATGTTCTCGGCCGACATCCAGATGGCCGATCAGGGCGCTGACGCCGAGCAGGCCGCCGATGGCAAGCCAGCGGCACCCGCCAGCCTCAGCAAGCCGCTGGCCTGGACGACGGTGGCGGTCGCCATGATCTTCGGTGTCGGTGTGTTCTTCATCACGCCGCTGGCTGTGGTAGGCCTCTTCGAACGCCTGATCGGCGATACGAGCACGCTCTGGAGCAATCTCGCCGAAGGTCTGATCAGGTTGGCTCTGCTGGTCGGTTACGTCGCCTTGATCGGGCTGATGCCTGACGTGAAGCGCGTCTACGGCTACCACGGCGCCGAGCATATGACGATCCACGCCTGGGAGCACAACGACCCGCTCGATCCGGCCCACGTGGCCAAATACCCGCCCGCCCATCCGCGCTGCGGGACGGCGTTCCTGCTCGAAGTCGTCGCCATCTCGGTCGTGCTGTTCGCCCTGCTGGGCACGCCCGATCTCTGGCTGCGGGTGCTATCGCGCATTCTGCTCATACCCGTGATCGCGGGTATTGCGTATGAGCTGCTGCGGTTGGGCGGAAAATACCCCGAGAGCGTGTTGATGAAGGCGATCGTCGCGCCGGGGCTACTTCTCCAGGCGCTCACGACGCGCTACCCCGACGAGTCGCAGATGGAAGTCGCGATTGCCTCCATGGAGGAGCTCCTCAAGCGCGAAGGCGACCTGCCGCAAGTCTCAGTGGCGCCGACGGCCGCGTAGCTCGTCCCAG